>Ga0209925_1000121_pt1 | contig 38689 bp, 37 predicted proteins | sample SalPonR2_A_D1_MG_FD_185702 | JGI IMG/M metagenome (GOLD analysis project Ga0209925, IMG submission 185702) | Salt pond soil microbial communities from South San Francisco under conditions of wetland restoration - Salt Pond MetaG R2_A_D1_MG... ... | reverse complement strand
TCTTCACCGTATCTCTCTGCATTTACTGCATAGTATTTTGATCCGTACAGGGCAGGTCTCGGATTGTCAGTCATTCCTCCGTCAACACTGATATACTTGACCAGTCCCGGGATCTCCTTCATAAAACCAGCCGTATAAAGGGTTATTCCTGCCTGGGAAATTATCCATCTGCCAGGTTCTATGCTCACAACGGGCACCTTAAGTCCCCTGGCAGTACATTTTTCACTCACTCTCTCCATTACAGGGTCAGTAAATTCAGTTATATCAGGAGATCTGTCACCGGGCATTACAGGTATCCCAAAACCACCGCCTATGTTGACCTCTTCTATTATCTGTCCATGTCTTTCTTTAAGTGAAGAAACCCTGTCAAGAATTACATCTACTGCCATAACATAGGATTCACGCTCATATAGAAGAGAACCAAGATGAAAATGATAACCCCTAAGATTCACCAATTCTGAAGAGACAGCTATTTCCTCAACTGTTTCTATCTCTTCACCAAAAGCAGGAAGGCCAAATTTCGAACCCGCGTGCCCTGTCGAAATATATTTGTGTGTTTTGACATCAATTCCAGGTGATATCCTCAGGAGGATATCCTGCCTGCGGTCATATTTCTCAGCCATCTGAATGACCACTTCAAGTTCCATTGCGTTATCAACCACTATCGTTCCCACGCCGAGCTCCATGGCCATCTCAATTTCAGAGAGAGACTTGTTATTTCCGTGAAGAGAAACCTTATCAAGGGGAAAACCGGCTTCCCTGGCCATTTGCAGTTCTCCTCCTGAAACAACGTCAAGACCCATACCCTCCCTTGCCATGATCCGGCACATTGCGAGAGTCAGAAAAGCTTTGCTTGCATAATGAGCTTTCGTACCAGGATATTTTTTTAGAAAACCTTCTCTTATGCGCTCACATTTTTCCTTTATAGCCGTTTCTGAAAGAACATAAAGAGGAGTCCCGAATTTGCGGGCAAGCTCAACTGTATCCCAACCGTAAAAAATAAAATGGTCCTTCGATGTCATACTTATACCCCTTCCATAATTACAACGATCCATAAAAAAAGACCCATCCCCTGAAGGGACGAGTCTGATATAAGCTCGCGGTACCACCCTGCTTGGACATTCCTTTCGAATATCCCGCTCCTGTCCTTTAACGGCGAAACTCACCGGGGTACTTACTGCGGCATAAGCCTTTCGGTCCCAGCTCAACAGGTTTTAAGCCTTTGGAGAACTACAGACAATCTTTCAGCCGATGAATTGTCTCTCTGTATGAGTTCTTTAACCCCTGGCGCCCTGTATCATCGCTTTTTGAATATTTTTATTATTTCATATTTACCTGTCTGACAATTTATATGTCATTATATGTTGCTCTGAGCCTGCATGTCAACAATAATTTTAATAAATAACTTCCTGTTTTATTGCTTTTTCATAACTCCGGGGACAACTGGTACAAAATGACAGTAGTCATACCAGCTGTCAGAAAATGTATCTGATCCCTTTTTCTCCCTTAAGAGAAGCCTTTCCATTCCAGGCCCAATCTTAAGCGGAAGAAGGATACTGCCGCCCCTCTCGATCTGCTCTTCCCATTCCTTTTCAACAGAAACACACGCTGCCGTAATGATTATCCTTTTGTATGGTGCTTTTTCAATGTACCCTTTTCTTCCGTCACCAACTATGACTTTGACTTTATATCCCTGGCTTTTCAATAGCCTTTCAGCGTTTAAAGCAAGACTTTCTATCCTCTCGACTGAAACCAGTTCTACGCCTATCTCCGCCAGGACTGCAGCCTGATAACCGGAACCCGTACCTATTTCAAGGACCCTGTCTCCTTTTTGAACATCAAGCAACTCTGTCATCCTGGCAACCATGTAAGGCTGGGATATTGTCTGACCGTCACTTACTGGGAGAGCACAATCCTCGTATGCCATAGGAACTGCCGATTCAGGAACAAACAAATGCCTTGGCACTTTTTTCATGGCATCAAATATCTCAGGTTGAGTTATCCCTCGGCTTAATATCTGGGTTCTTACCATTTGCTCTGATTTTTCTCTCCACCAGTTCATAGAGATCACCTTCAGAATTATTGTAACGTTCTACCCTATTATACTACTGCAGCAATATGATTTTCTCCCCGATTTATAAGACTTCAATATTTTTTCTGGATTTTCAGTTTTGATCACTGTCTCCTTTAGTTCCCGATTCCCAGAAACATGCAGAAGTATTAGATAGTCTTATCTGCCTTTATATCTGATCAAAGCCCTGGCGAGTCTTTCAGAACCCTCTTCAGCCTCTTCCGGAGTCACCTGTGCAAAAGAAAGCCTCAGAAATTCGCTGCCATGATCAGGTACTGCAAAAAAGCCACTTCCTGGTACAGTTCCTATCTTCTCTTCTTTAGCTGCAAATCTTGCAAATTCACTGGTATCGATCCCTGGTATTCTGCCCCAGATGAAAAAGCCACCTTCCGGAACCCCCAGACCCATCCCGTGGGGAACTATGTTTTTATTGAGCGAATTTACCATAGCATCCCTTCTTGATCTGTAAACTTCACGTAAGTGGACAAGATGTGCCTCAAAATCCGAGGTTGAAAGAAATTCAAAAACTGACCGTTGAAGGACCGATGAAAGACCTATCTCAAGAAGAACTCTGAGCTCCATGGCCTTTTTCATAACTTCCGGTGGCAGGAGGGCGTATCCGCATCTTATTCCGGGGGCGATTATTTTTGAAAAACTGCCCAGGTAAATGATATTTTCAGAATCCCCCGAAAGAGCAAGATAGGTAGAGGGAGGAGCGGAATCAAACCAGAGCTGCCTATATGGGTCATCTTCTATGATCCTGACTCCGTAACGGTCTGCAATATCAAGGATCTGAAGCTTTCGTTTCTCAGAGACACTTATACCGGATGGATTCTGAAAAGTGGGTATAGTATAGTAAAGTTCAGGTTTTTCCTCCCTGACCACTTTTTCAAAAAGATCAGGAACCGGACCTTCATCATCCATGGGAACTGTCAATAACTCCACTCCCTCTTTAGAAAAGGTCAGCATAGCCTCGGTATATGAGGGATCTTCGAGAATGATCTTTCTTCCTTTTTCAAGGAACATGAGGGAAAGGATATTGAGCCCCGCCTGGGAACCGTTGGTAAGCAGGATCCTGTCGCTTCCTTTTTCTTCCAGTGAATATCCTTTCCTGTAAAGCCAGGAAGATATCCATTCTCTCAAACAGGGATCCCCTGCCGGAGAAGCGTAAGCGAGTAATTCAGGAGAATTTTCCAGAACCCTTCCGAAAGCAGACCTGAGTTCCGTAACAGGATAAAGCTCGCTTGAAGGTTCTCCGGCAGCAAAGGAAATGGTACCGGGAACAGAAATAAGATCCCGCATTTCCTGAATTATTGAAGGGGTAAGACTTCTAACTCTCTCATTATAAAGTTTTTGCCATGTCATTATTTTTCACTCCAGTCACTATTGTTGAGAATAGTTCATTTTACCTTCATTATACCGCCCACTTCATTTTTTGACCTGAAAAATCAATTACATAAGATTTTCTAATATGGATTGACAAATTTACAATGTAGTTATATCCTAACTGGAAATAATAAACTATTGGTGAATTTAGATGCTATTACTCAACTTGGGTTTATTTAAGGAGGATCAAGGAATGAAAAAGTTTGTGTTATTGATCGTTTCAGTTCTGGTTGTACTTTCTTTAAGTTCTTTTGCCTGGGGTGGAGTTCTGGATAAAGATGTAGTTATTGTAGGAACTGAAAGCACTTATCCCCCATATGAATTCCGTGATGAAGATAATAATCTTATGGGCTTCGATATTGAGCTTATGGAAAGCATCGCCGAACATGCCGGTTTCGAGATCGAATGGAAGGATATGCCTTTTGACAGCCTTATTCCGGCACTTCTTTCGAAGAAGATCGATATAATAGCGGCGGGCTTGAGCGCTACTCCGGAAAGAGCAGAAAGGGTGGCCTTCTCAACCCCGTACGAGATATCCCTCAGCACCTTCATTGTAAAAGAGGGGAACGATTCAATAAAGGCCATTGATGATCTTGAAGGTAAAATTGTAACAGCACAGCTTGGAACTGTTCAGGAAACCTACTCAAAGACTCTTGAAGGCGTAAAAGTCAAAGCGTTCCAGAAATTTGACGATTGCGTGAGAGAAGTCGCCCTGGGAAGAGCTGACGCTACCCTGATGGACAAACCTGTAGCAAAGAAATTTATCAAGCAGAAAGATTTTGAAGGCAAGGTTCAGATCGCATTTGACCAGGAAATTACAGGTGCTGGGAAAGCTCTCGCAATGAACCTTGATGAAGAGGAGTTCATCAATGCTGTAAACGATGCTCTCGAAAAGATGCTGGAATCAGGAGAACTTGAAGAGCTTAAAACCAAATGGTTTGAAAACGAATAGAAAAGCTATTTTTATAAAAGCGGCCCCGCAGGAAGGGGCCGCTTTTTCTGTCTTTAAATACATCTTTACATTGATCATAAGTTTGTTTTACCTTTTCAAAACTCTTAAAAGATCCTGATATGCACCATAAAAGGAAACATTCATCGGGGCTAAAACCTTAATAGACTGTCAGTCTGGTCAACTTTCAACAGAACGGTGCATAAACAGAATTTCAGTTTTCAGCTGTTACAACAACACAGTTGCCAGCTTTAAGAACAAGGCCTTCTGCTGATTCTCCAAGCCTCTTTTTAACAATAGCGAGAGCCTCTTGAATGTTAGTACAGATCATACCCGGGAAGTTTATGTCATTTCTTGAACTGACAAGGATCAGAGTATTGGATATGGAATCAAGAACAAGCTTGAAAGCACAGAAAGAAGGAATAGTAAATTCATTTTCAAGTTTATTCAGAAGTTTTGCTTTGTCCCTCATTGCAAGTTCAACCATTTCCCCATAATCTCCGGGACCGGCACCATCTTCCAGCTCCGCAGCCATAATGATCATGCCACCTTCTCTAAGAGCTCCCTTAACAGCTGTTATCGATTTTGTGGATTGATAAAGATCAAGATCATAGGGATGACCGCCTGGTGAAACAATCGCAAAATCCATTTTATGATCCACGTAAAGAACCTGCAGTTCTCTTGCTATTTCCACTCCCTTTTCCCATGCCCTTACAAGATCTCCAGCAACATACCTCCATGGCGTTCCATTCTCGTCAGGAATAACATTGAGAATAAAAACATCCTTATCTTTCATTGCAAGCTGGATATATTCCATCATATCCTGATGTACAGGGTTGTCCGCCAGTTTTCCACAATCCGTCATGGGGTTTATTCCACCATTATCAAGACAGAAAGAATGATTCTTTATAATGGATCCCTTTCCGCTCACTCCAGGAATAACAGCCTTTCTACCCCCGCTGAAACCGGCAAGCTCATGGTGAACGATCCCACCTATTAATACAACAGAATCAGCTTCCAGAACTTTTTTGTGAAGCGTAACAGAATTACCGTTGCTGGTAATAAGTCCGGTTTCAATAAAGATTTCCGGATCGTGACTGTAAACGTGGTCTCTATCTCGCTTAGCCTTACCAAGAAGCAGTTCCTTTTCTTCCTCAGTCGGGAGGCGATGCTGTCCTCCTCCAATCACCCAGTCAACTCTATCCACTTTATCAAGTCGCGACCTTACAGCCTCCGCCATAAGGATTACATTCTGCCATGATCTTGTAGCATCAGGGATCACTATAGTAATTTTAGGTCCCTTTTCAGCCATTAATTCAAGCCTCTCGGCCCCTTCTGGATCATCGAGAGCTTCATAAGGACTGTTGCTTTCTATCTTTTGTGTTCCTCTTTCCGGATAAATTAATGGACCATCATAATCAAACTCTATTCGGGATCTTCCACTTAAGATACTGTGTCTCTCCATTACTACCTCCCGGGATCTCTTATTAACAGATAACTTTTACCTTTTAACAACAGGTTGAACATTTTCCGTCAACCCAGGGCAACATCCAGGATCATCATGACTGTAAATCCCAGCACCCCCCCGAGGTCGCCAGATCTCCGTTCCCGCTGTACTGGGATTCCAGAATGACTTCTTCGACTACAGCAAATATCATCGCACCGAAGGCAAAGCAAAGCATTACATCGAGCATTTTCTGACTTGGTTTACTTTTCAGGAAAACAAGTGAAGCTCCCAATGCTGTTAATCCCCAGGTGAAAATCGTTGCAATTAATACCTGTATCACTGGATTAAACTGAACAAACGCATTAAATGAAGATCACCTCTGGTAATATCGATTTATGGGACATTTGTTGAATAATAACATATCCAGTTAAACGTTTAATGTTTTTATTCATTTTAATCAACTGATCTCCAGTTTTTAAAAAACATATTTGACATCCAGTCAGGTAGAGAATACAATTTCACTTCTATATCATTATAAGAGATATAAAATCGCCGACAATTAAGAGATCCTCGATACGAACAGGATGTTATGAAAACTTATTCCTAAAGGTTGAGGCGATTAATCAATCTGAAAATTACAGGCAGGTATCTTAAGATGAGTGAATTATTAAATGCCCTTGAACTTGATTATGAGGAATGGACAGAACACTGTACCAGGGAATTGGAACTCCCCCGGTACAGGGCAGATCAGATCTGCCAGTGGATATATCAAAAAAAGGTTTTCACTTTTTCTGAAATGACTAATCTATCAAAAGATCTGAGAAAAAAGCTCGAAGAAGAAATAATGGTATTCCCTCCATATGAGATACAAAGGCAGGTCTCTAACATCGACAGTACAACAAAATATCTCTGGGGTCTTAAAGATGGGGAAAGAATTGAGTCCGTAACCCTTTTACATGGAAATCATACAACAGCATGTATCTCCAGCCAGGTAGGCTGTCCTCTGGGATGCAGTTTCTGCGCAACCGGAAAATCCGGTTTTGCCCGTAACCTTTCCACTGATGAGATCACGGGGCAATTTCTTTCTATGGAGAAAAATCTCGGACAGAATATAAATAATATTGTTTTCATGGGTATGGGAGAACCACTTCTAAATATGGAAAACGTCAAAAAGAGCATCAGAATACTTAACCATGCAAAGATGAGAGATCTTGGAATAAGACATATATCTGTATCAACAGCAGGAATAGTACCTGGAATACAAGAACTTGCGAGTTCTGGTCTTCCTGTACGTTTATCTGTATCTCTCCATGCTCCAAATGACGAAATTAGAAACCGTATAATGCCCGTAAACCGACAGTATCCTCTGGCTTCTCTTATGGGAGCTCTTGAAAATTACCAGGAAGTTACAGGTGAAAGGATCACTATCGAGTATATTATGCTCAAAAACATCAATGACCAGACAGAACATGCCTTCGAACTGGCTTCTTTACTGGGTAATCTTCATACTTATATAAATCTTATACCTTACAACCCTGTAGATAACAAATATCAGCGTTCAGATAAAAAACAGATAAAGAACTTCCATGCTGTCCTTGCATCCCTGGGAATAGAAGCTGAGATAAGAACCGAAAAAGGGACCGATATCGATGCTGCCTGCGGACAGCTTAGAAGAAAACACTGATTTAAATAAAGACGGCACTTTATACTAAAGTGCCGTCTTTATTTTTGAACAAAACCATGTTAGACTTGACTAACAAAATTAGTGTTAAAGAATTGATCTGAAATTATGGGAGAGATATCTCACGATATGTCTATTACACTTCATATGTTGAAAAACGGAGAAGAAGCTACAATACAGACAATACCCTCAGGCGAATGTTCAAGGAGACTTGAAGCCCTTGGTTTGAGGGCAGGGAAAAAGATCAGGAAAGTGTCAGGTATGCCCTTTAAAGGACCTGTGACACTTATTCTCGAGGGAAGACAGATAGCAATAGGCAATAGAATTTCAAGACGTATAACAGTTTTCCCGATCTCCTGATAGAAAAGAAATGGAAGGAATATTTATTCATGCATTGCTCAAACCCCAAAAATAAAGACACTTACAAAGATATGGACAATGCCGGAAAGATCTTACTGGTAGGCAACCCCAATGTCGGTAAAAGTGCAATTTTCACAAGGCTAACAGGTGTCCACGCAATTTCTTCAAATTACCCCGGAACAACCATAGGTTTTCTGGAAGGCAGGCTGGAATGCGGTAATTCAGCCTACAGGCTTATTGACGTTCCAGGAGCTTACACTCTTGACCCCACAAATGAAGCTGAAGAAGTTGCCAGTCGAATAGTTGATGAAGGAGCAGAATGCGCCATTGTAGTCATAGATGCAACTGCTCTTGAGAGAAATCTCTACCTTGCCTTTCAAGTCCTTGAAAGGGGCCTTCCCGTAATAATAGCGCTCAATATGGTTGATGAAACCCGTCACAAGGGAATTGATATAGACGTTGTAAAACTTGAAAGCATGCTCGGAGTTCCTGTTATACCTACTGTAGCAGTAACGGGACAGGGAATAAAAGAGATCTTTGACAGCATCCCTAAGGCAGAAACAGGAAAACTTCCCATGCTGAGCAAGGAAAATAGATGGGCAAGGATCGGCGAGATCGTAGAGAATGTTCAAACCGTAACACACCGCCACCATTCATTGAGGGACAAGGTCGAGGACCTTTCTGTAGATCCTGTATGGGGTGCTATATTAGGTATAATCGTTCTTGCTTCCAGCTTCTATGTTATAAGGCAGTTGGGAGAGGGTCTTATAAACCATTTACTTGATCCTCTCTTCAATACTTTGTGGGTTCCCGCGCTGGAATTTATGTCTGATACACTTATTAACATTCCTGTAATTCACCAGCTTGTTATAGGAACCCTTTTCCAGGGCAGCATAGACCTTGAACAAAGCTTTGGTCTCTTAAGCACTGGCCTGTATGTACCTATAGTGATGGTCCTGCCTTATGTAATATCATTTTATGCTGTATTAAGTTTCCTTGAAGATACGGGATATTTACCCCGGCTGGCGATCATCTTTGATTCACTGATGCACCGGCTGGGACTACATGGATTTGCGATCGTACCCGCGCTACTGGGACTGGGTTGTAACGTGCCCGGGATTCTCGCAACCAGGGTGCTGGAATCACCAAGAGAAAGGTTCATTGCTGCAACCCTTATCTCCGTAGCAGTTCCATGTGCCGGCCTGCAGGCAATGATACTTGGTATACTTGGCGATTATGGGCTTTCTTACATACTTATAGTGTATGCAACCATGGTAATATCATGGGTGGTTATTGGCCGTCTCCTGCATCTCTTCCTTCATGGCTACAGCCCTGAGCTTATTATAGAGATCCCAAGCTACAGAATGCCTTCAATTAATGCATTTTCAATGAAGTTATGGTTCAGGACACGCGGTTTCCTTATGGAAGCTATACCTCTGGTACTTGCAGGAATACTTATCGTAAATGTAGCTTACAGCACTGGAATAATAAATTACATCGCAATTTTACTGGCACCTGTTTTTAATGGATTGCTCGGACTTCCTGTAGAGGCAGCAGGCCCAATAATTCTTGGTCTTCTTAGAAAAGATGTAGCCATGGGGATGCTTGTATCTATAGACATGTCACCAACACAACTGGTCGTAGCTACAGTAACACTTGCCATGACATTTCCGTGCATAGCGACTTTTATCGTTCTTGGAAAAGAACTCGGGATCAAACGCCTGATCGGAAGCCTGATGATAATGATAGTATCAGCTCTGACCGCAGGAACTTTACTTCGATTGATCATGTCACTGCATCTGTAAATCCGGAGATCTACTATCGAATAGTTTTAAGGGCCGGGCTTATGCCCGGCCCTTTGTCTTATTCTTCAGAATACTGCTGGTAAGTATTTAACAGAAGCATAGCTATTGTCATGGGGCCAACTCCGCCCGGAACAGGTGTTATAAAAGAAACTTTTTCCTTTAACCCTTCGAAATCAACATCTCCAACTAAACCTTCTTCAAGCCTGTTGATACCGACATCAACAACTACTGCGCCATCTTTTACCATTTCTGCAGTCAGAAAACGCGGCCTGCCAACAGCAGCTATTACAATATCCGCGTTTTTGGTATAAAAAGCAATATCTTTCGTTCTGCTGTGACATATTGTAACTGTCGCATTCCTGTCCATAAGCATATGTGCTACAGGTTTCCCAACGATATTACTTCGACCGAGTATTACAGCATTTTTACCTTCCATTTCAATACCATACTCTTCAAGAAGATAGATGATTCCCTTTGGTGTACAGGGATGAATGCAAGGCAAACCAGTTGCAAGGCGACCGATATTTGAGGGATGAAATCCATCCACGTCTTTCTCCGGAACTATTGATGATATTACCCTGTCACTGTCTATTTGTGATGGAAGAGGCAGTTGAACGAGAATACCGTGAACTTTCGGATCACAGTTAAGTTCTTCAACAAGCTCCAGAAGTTCCTGCTGGGTAGTATTTCCAGGTAGCCTGTGAAGTATAGAATTAAAACCCGCAGCGTTACAGGCTTTTTCCTTCTGCCCGACATAGACCTTTGAAGCAGGATTATCACCAACAATAACCACAGCAAGACCTGGTACCGGCTTGCCTTCTTTTTGAAGTTGAGCTACTTTTTCTTTGATATTTTCCCTTACCCCTGCAGCTGTTTTCTTACCATCGAGTATAATTGCACTCATTATGGAAAATCCTCCCTGGATATGATGTCTTCTCTACAAGGTCGAATAACAGGAGTTATTTGACCTTTAAGTATTTGTATTTTAACAGGTTCTAAAAGAGCCCTGTTATCTGTCCGTTTTCATCTATATCTATCTTTAGAGCAGCAGGTTTCTTCGGAAGTCCCGGCATGGTCATCACTGAACCGGTTATGGGTACTATGAACCCTGCACCGGCTGACAGCCTTACTTCCCTGACTGTAAGAGTGAATCCCTCGGGCCTTCCAAGCCTGGAAGGATCATCGGATATGGAGGACTGGGTCTTTGCCATGCACACGAGCAAATGTCCGAGTCCCTGCTCCATTATGGATTCAAGGTCCTTCTCTGCCCTGGCTGTATACTGGACTTCCTTCGCTCCATATATCTTTTTCGCTATGGACTCTATCTTCTCCTTCGGACTCATACTGCTGTCATAGATATGGTGGAAACTGTTCTCCTTCTCACAGGCCTTCACTACCTTGGCGGCAAGGTCCATTCCGCCTTCCCCTCCTTTGGACCATACTTCCGAAAGGGATACTGTGGCTCCAAGACGGTTACAATGTTCCTCTACCATCTTGAGCTCGGCCTCTGTATCTGTGGGGAACCTGTTGATCGCAACTACTACGGGAACTCCAAACGAACTGAGGTTCTCTATATGTTTCTCCATGTTGGGAATGCCTGCCTCAAGGGACTTGAGGTCCTCCTGCTCAAGCTGCTTCTTCGACAGGCCTCCGTGCATCTTCAGGGCCCTGACTGTGGCTACCAGTACTACTGCACTGGGCCGAAGCTCTCCTATCCTGCACTTGATGTCAAAAAACTTCTCGGCTCCAAGGTCTGCTCCAAATCCTGCCTCGGTTACAAAATAATCCGACAGCTTGAGTCCGTACCTTGTGGCCTGGAGGCTGTTGCATCCATGGGCTATGTTGGCAAAGGGGCCTCCATGAACAAATGCCGGCACTCCCTCAAGGGTCTGTACGAGGTTGGGCTTGAGGGCATCCTTAAGCAGCACGGCCATTGATCCTTCGGCTCCTATGTCTCCGGCTGTTACTGGCTCTCCTGTATATCTGTATGCTACTACCATCTTCGACAGACGGGTCTTGAGGTCTGTTATGCTGTCTGAAAGACAGAGGATAGCCATTACTTCACTGGCTACGCTGATGTCAAATCCGGATTCACGGGCGACTCCATGGGCCTTGCCTCCAAGTCCGAGCACTATGTTCCTGAGTGCCCGCTCGTTCATGTCCATGGCCCTTCTCACGACTACACGCCTGGGGTCTATGCCAAGCTCATTTCCCTGCTGAAGGTGGTTGTCCAGAAGTGCGTTCAGAAGATTATGGGCTGTGGATACTGCATGGATGTCTCCTGTAAAATGAAGATTGATATCCTCCATGGGCACAACCTGGGAATATCCTCCTCCGGCGGCTCCTCCTTTGACTCCAAAACTGGGTCCAAGGGACGGTTCACGAAGGGCTATTGATGTCTTTTTGCCTGACTTCGCGAGTCCCTGCCCTAATCCGACTGTTGTTGTGGTCTTGCCCTCTCCGGCTGGCGTGGGCGTTATGGCTGTCACCAGTATCAGCTTGCCGTCCTGGTTGTCCTTGATCCTTTCCCACAGACTGTAAGACAACTTGGCCTTGTATCTGCCGTATAACTCAAGCTCTCCGGGCTCTATCCCTGCCTTCGAGGCTATTTCCTCTATGGGTTCCATCTCTGCCTGTCGCGCTATCTCGATATCGCTGTACAATTAAATCCCTCCTGTTAAACCTTTTCAGGATACTCTGGCATATTTAAGTCTAACCAATATTCTCGGATACATATTTATATATCCTGTCTTTTGTCAGTCCGCCTTCATCGAGAAGTGCAATTATAGTTGAGGAAGTATCAGTAACGAATACTTCGTCTTTTATGGAAGAAAGGTTTATTTTCACGTTCATAACTGCTCCTTCAAGACCAGCATAGGCCTGCTGCGATGCAACGCCAAGATCACTGACTGCATTTGTATTGGATCTGCCAAGGAGGTTTTCTGCCTGCCTCAGAACTTCTAAACACTCACGTGCTATATCGAGAGGAGAGTTTATCGCCTCCTTGAAGCCACGCTGTATAGCATCTTTTCTAATTCTTTTTTCTTCATCCGTTTCCTTTGGCATCTTGAAAGCCCGCATTACTCCATTGAAAGCTTCAGTATCAAGATCCACTCTCTTCAGCAGACTATCCGACAGGGACTGACTCTTTTCCAGAACCTCTTCAAGTTCATCCTGAAAGGACTCATACCCTTTTTTACCTATGCTGAGATTACAGACCATGGAAACAAGATCTGCCCCCAGGGCTCCCGATAGTGCTGCTACACTTCCGCCTCCAGGTGCGGGAGAATCGGAGCCAAGTTCTTTGCTGAAATCCTGAAGTGACAAATTTACCAGCATTTGTTATCACCTCTACTTGATAGCAAGAATATTGTTCTCGATTATCTGACTGTAGTCAAAATCCACAAGCTTAAGATAATACTCTGCGCAATTTATCAGGGCTTCCTGTGGAAGAGTACCGCAGATCTGGGTTCCCACCACTGAAAGTCCGTATCTCTTTGCCTCATTTTCTATCACCTGGACTGCCCTGTAAACAGGGGTTTTTGTTATATCGAACATGTTCATTGACACAGCTACATTCTCATAACCGTCAGGTTTGAAAGCAACCGAACGAATGGTGCTGAAACCTCCGCTTGGCCCACGCATCATTTTAGCGATCTTTTTGGCCACATCAAGATCCTCGGTATTCAAGAGAACATTTATAGCCACAAGATTCCTCTGCCCCGCACTAACGATCGTCGCACCTGCTGAGGAATGAAGCTTTGCAGGCCCGAGATCAGGAGCCCTTTCAGGAAGATGGGCCACTTCTTTAAGACCTTCGTACTGGCCTTTTCTAATATATGCGAGTTCTTTTCTGTCCGGAGTTCTTGCATTTTCTCCACTATAATAAACAGGGACCTGATATTTTTCCCAGACTTCCCTGCCAATATTTTCAGCAAAAGCTGTACACTCTTCGAGTGTTATATTCAAAAGTGGAAACACCGGGATAGTATCCTGGGCTCCGATCCTGGGGTGTTTTCCCTCCTGTTTTTCCATATCAATAAGCTCGTATGACTTGCCGGCCATAGCAAGCAGTGCTTCCTTAAGTGGTACAGGTTCTCCTATGCATTCTATAACGGTCCTGTTAAAATCCGCATCGGGGAAATAGTTGATAAGCTGCACTCCAGGCCTGTTCCTGATCTGGTCAACCACTGCCTCGAATACTTCTTTGTCCCGCCCATTGCTGAAATTGGGTACTGCATGAATGTACTGCTTTTTCTCTGACAACTTGTATTCCTCCCTGCTGTTCTATATAATCAGTAAAAATTCTTTTTCTTTGTTCGGGCGGGTATCCATCCTGTAAATGGATACCCGCCTTATTTGTTGATCTATTCTGTTTTATTCCTGATCCTTATACTTTAGTTCTCGTAACGGGCTTCTATAGCTGCCATTTCTTCCCTCAAGGTCTTGAGGAGATCTTTTGCAAAATCTGGATCGCCTGAAAGCTTGTAGTAGGTTTCATCAGCTTTCTTGGCAACTTTCTTGAAGGCTTCTCTTTCATCGCTGGTAAGGTCATAGTAATCCTGTCCCTCTTTGAAATTCTCTACCATCATTTCAAGGCGCTCCTGGTTGAGCTGTACCTGAACTTCATGGATGTAGGGGCGAACTTCGTCAACAGACTCAAGTACGATATTGCGGATATCCTCGGGAAGTGACTCCATGAAATTGAGATTTGCAAGGTGCTGCATTACGTAAACGTTGTGCCTGGAACCGATAAGGTACTGCTGAACATCCATGAACTTCATCTCCTGGGTTGTAACAGGAGCGTTCTCCTGGGCTTCAACTATGTTGAGCTGCAGAGCACTGTACAGCTCGGTGAAAGAAAGAGGCGTAGGGTTAGCTCCATATGCCTTGTATGTTTCCACAAGAAGCTCGGATGGCATTACACGGATCTTGACTCCCTCGAAATCCTCTGGCTTATGGATCTTCTTGTTGGCAGTCCAGAACATTGCACCTTCGGCAAAGTAGGAAAGTGCTGTGATACCTTTCTTCTCGTATTTCTCGTTGAGCATCTCGTTCAGAGCCTTGCTTTCGGCAAGGAAGTCCCTGTTTGCCAAGGGGTTATCTGAGAAAAGGAACTGGAGCCCCAGTATCTGGTTCTCGGGAACAATGGAACTTGACTGGCTGGGCCCGGTGAAGCAGAACTCTATTGCTCCATTAAGGGTCAACTCGAACATCTCTGTTGGTGTTCCAAGAGTTCCGGAGTGGTAAATATCAAGCTGGATATCACCGTCTGACTTCTCCTTGAGAAGACGGGCAAACTCCTGGGCATACATGTCAGCTACGCTTCCTGCTATTGTCTCTGTGGCTGCACGCCACTGATATTTGGGTGCTGCAATGGCTCCGCCTGCAAAGGCGAAAAGAAATACTGCTACAAGGGAAAGGCTTACCAGTCGTAAAAAATTCTTTTTCATGATCTAATCCTCCTGAGTTTTTTGAGATTGCTAACCTGTCTTTAAAAAATTAACTTCCTGAATAACCTGTATCAGGGAGATCCAATTCCTCTACCAACCTCCTCCCGGCTTTCTCGCCTGCAAATTACTGAACCATCATGTCCCTGAGGAACAGGGCTATCTGCGGGAACAGTATCAAAAGAAGGGACACGAACATCATTATTGCAATAAAGGGAAATACTCCTCTTACCACGTCCAGGTAACGCTGCCTGAAAATTGCTATAGCCGTAAATATGTTGCACCCGAAAGGAGGTGTGGTTGAACCGATAGCTGCCTGCAGAGTGACTATAGTTCCCACGAGAACCGTATCAAGGCCCGAAGCAGTGACGGCCGGTTTGAATATGGGGGTAAGTATCATTATTACCACTATGGGATCAACGAACATACAGCCAAGGAAATAGGCAAGGCTAAGTACTACCAGGATCCTTAAAGTAGTGGGATCTGCTCCGAGAAGCGGCGGTAGTATAAGGTTTGGTATCCTTGCAAAGGAGACTGTCCAGGAAAAGACCTGACCCATTGCGATAAGCACAAAAACTATTGCCGTTACAACACCTGTACGAAGAGCTATTTTAGGCACATCACTGAGGGTTATTGATTTGTAAACGAAATACTCAAGGATGAACGCATACAGCACGGAAACAGCTGCTGCCTCAGTGGGACTGAAAACACCCGAGTATATTCCGCCGAAGATTATCACAGGAAAGGTAAAGCTGAGCAGGGCTCTTTTCAGGGCAGCAATACGTTCGCTCCAGGGCGCTGGATCAGCCTGCATATCCTCGCCTGAGATAAGCCAGGAATAAATACAGAACAACAACCAGATAAGCAGCCCGGGGCCGACTCCTGCCACAAATAGCTCCCCTACCGAAGCTCCTGCCACAACACCGTAGACTATCATATAAACACTTGGCGGTATCAGCAGCGCAATTACTGCCGCGTTGATTATAAGGGCGGTTGAGAAGGACGATTTGTACCCGGCTTTCAGGAGAAGAGGACGCAGGGGTCCACCGATAGCTACAACTGTGGCCTGGGTGGAACCCGAGACAGCACCAAAGAGAGTACATGCGGTAGTAGTTGCTATGGGCAATCCTCCCCTCTTGTGAGAAACGAACTTGACGACAAAGTCCAGGAGTCTTTTGGCTACCTGGCCGGATGTCATTACATCCGCTGCGAAAATGAACATGGGAACAGCGATCAGCGAAACCGGCTGCACTCCTCCAATGATCTGCTGGACAAGCATTGAGGGATCAACTGCCGGAAAATAGACCATCATGGTAACAAAGGCTCCTACGGCAAGGGGAACCATCATGGGGAAACCCAGCAACAAAAGAATTATCATTGTACCCATAAGTAAAGTAAGCATTATCAGACCTCCTGCCTATAACTCGAACTGCATGGACACATCGTCCTCTTCTTCATCTATATGTGTAGGCGAAATATAGACATCCTTACTGGCTATGTTCATAAAAAGTGTCTGAACATACTGAAGACCTGCGGAAACAAACCCGATGGGGACCCACATTATGATCAGGTACAGAGGAATTCTCAGACCCAGGGTGCGACGCTGAATGGCATAAAGATTCAGGGTGTACTGCAGGCCGTACCATGCAAGAAAAAACATTAGAGCGGCAGTACCCGAAGCTATTATTATCATCAGGATCTTTCTGCCCTTTTTCGGAAGAAAGTCAAAAAGCGCTGTCATTCTTATATGAACACCCAGGCGTGCTGCATAGCTGATACCAATAAAGGTTACCCAGACTATAGCGAACTGGGTTACCTCTTCAGCCCATGTAAAACTGTGCTGAAACACATTGCGGCCTATTACGTTGATAATGGAGACACTGGCCATCACTATAATGCTCCATGAAACTGCAAACCGCTCGAACTTTTCAAAGTAACTGTTCGCCGTCGCAAGCATTTTTATCAATTTCCCATCACCTTAACCTTTCCTGGATATAGTAAGAGCGATCCTAACGGCTGCCGCTCATATAATTTATTAAGATCCTGCCTGCATTTATCACTGAAGTTATTGACACGTACTCGTCAGTCTGGTCGTAGAACCTGCTGTCCCCGGGACCAAGAAAAATAAAAGGAATGCCAAGGTAGGGAATGAATATCGAAGCATCGGTAAAGTATGGTATATGTGTATATTCTGCAGAGAAACCAAGATCCTCATAGATCTCTCGAAAGCGCCTTATCAGTGGAGATCTCTTGCTCATCCCTACGGGGGGCCTGTTATTGGTAACTTTGATAGATATCTCAAGGCCAGGGAACTTTCTGGTTATCTTTTCCCTTGAGAGATAGTCTATCTTTGCGATAAACTGATCATGATCTACGGAGGGAAGTGTCCTGATATCAAGTTTGCCCGCTGCGGAATCAGGGACAATGTTGGCATGTCCTCCCCCACAAAGGCTTGTGACAACACAGGTTGAATATCCAAGAAGAGGGTGTTCTTTTGCCTCGGAAAGAAGGGCTTTGATCTCGGCCACAAGTTCATTGAACCCGTCAATTGCGTTAACCCCGCGGTGTGGCATCGCAGCATGGCCATTTTTCCCCGCTACATCTATATCCAGCCATATGGCCCCTTTTTCTGCCAGCCCTATCTTTTCACCTGTTGGTTTTATGACGACAAGTTCTTCAGTATCCTTAAGGAAACCGCCCCTGATCATTGACCTTGCGCCTATACCCGAAACTTCCTCGTCTGCAGTAAAACAGAAATGTATATCTACAGGGGGTTCTTGTCCGTTTTCGACAAAGGCAAGCGCTGCAGATATCATGGAAGCAAGCCCGCCTTTCATATCGGCAGATCCTCTTCCATAGACAAGATCTCCTTCGACATCCGCAGAAAAGGGAGGATGCTGCCAATCTTCGAACCTGTCCACACCAATGGTGTCTATATGGCCTGTGATCGTTCGGCTTCTTGAACGGTCACTTCCGGGAATGGTAATAATAAGTGAAGCTCTGTTGCTCCCATGATCTATTACCCTTTTTTCCACTCTATCTTCAGGAAAAAGAGATAATATAAACTTGACAATATCCTTCTCATTACCATATGGCTGATGGGTCCTCATTCTAATAAGCTGCTGAAGAACTGACAAAACTCTTTTTTCAGTGGGCATAGCAGGGGTAGAACTCATGAAAAACACCTCTCTCAATTATCCTGAAAAGGAATCTATCCTTTCTGACTAAAACAGGATACCAAGAAAAGAAATGCATACACTATCTTGAAAGGCTAAAAAAATCGGTAGGACTTTTGTCCATTATGGACAAACAGAAAAAGGTCAGGACCTGCTCATTTTATACAAACGCAGGGAAAGAGCCAGGTTAAAACGATTCTCGCTATCTTCAAGATCTATCGAAAGAATATCAGCAATATTCTTATATCTGTATTTCATCGTGTTGTAATGGACATTAATTTCAGAAGAAGTGCTACTGAGATTCCAGTTATTTTTTTCAAGGGCATATAAGGTCGCAAGAAGGTCACTGTTATGTTCTTTATCATATTTTACAAGAGGACCAAGCTGTTTTTCACAAAATGTCGAGGCTTCCCTGTAAATATCAAGAGTTGACAATAATTTATAAGATCCAAGTCTGTCCCATATCGCAACATTATTTTCAAGGGAATACATCCTCAGGACTTTAAGTGCTCTCTGGGCTTCCAGGTAACTCTCATGTACTTTCAGGATACCGTCTCTGAATCCACCTGCTGCAATAGAAACCTTACCTGACGAATCGGAGTTGAGTTCATCAGCTATCTGAAGGACAGTTTCATAAAATGATTCATTATCTTTTACCCTGTCATCATTTTGAGCTGGAGATATCAGGAAAACTATAGAATTCCTGACCTCCGCGTATGCTACATATGGGAAAAAGACTTTTACTCTGGATTTTACTATTGAGGTATCGAGCAGAGATTTTTCAGAAGTTTCCGGACTTATGATCATAACGACTACCCTGTTTTCAAAACTCCAGCCAAAAGATTGAGCCCGATTCTCGACCTCTTCTCTGGAGTGAACCCTGTTATACAGAAGATCCTTTACAAGCTGGTCCCTGTATTTTTTCTCCAGCTCAAAATACTGAAGCTGTCTCTCCGCAAGAAGCCTTATTGCTATCATTGCATTTGCAATTATCCCAAGCTCCCTGAGACTGATATTTATAAAATTTCCTTTATCCGGGCTCACAACAAGGTGCCCTATCTTTCTCTTACTGTGCATAATACTGCAGGATGGAAAGAATCTCAGGATCTCCTTTAAGGGATAGAGCTTGAGGTTTTCCGAGAATTCGTCTGAACTGGAAGAAATATGGAGGTCTTTACTCAAGATATCTTTATATGCAACGTCATGAAGTAATATCCTGGAGAGTCTTTCCACAACTGAACTGATCTTTCTATCACCAAATATTATGTCCGCAAATTCACCAAAATCCCCTGAAAGTTCAGGAAAATCCTGCTTTTGTGAATCAAAAGGCTTAAATTCAGGATCCCCGGATCTTCCTGTTACTGGAGGAAGCACCAGTATGGGGAAAGTATTCTCTTTCCCATACTGAAGAGAAATAATATCCGACGTTTCAATTTCAATATCTCTCAGTATTCCTATAGCCGAATAACCAAGATATCTTTGACTTGCCTTAAGTTCTTCAAAGAATCCAGGATCTTTCTTTATCGCAGAGGCTTTAACTACAACGATCTGCCTGCTGAGAAATGTAGCCCCCTCAGCAGGTATTGATTCAATATATACTGCCCCTGCAGTCTGGACATCAACAGGCAAAAAGGAGGAAATAACTCTTGTTTTACCTCTGTCGCCAAGATCTCTTATCTGCTGTAATAAAATATCTCTCTCTCCATCTCTTCGTAAATGATAGAGCTAACTTATAACAGCACCGCCAGGGGTTGTCAATCTTCCTCAAAATACAGAAAAGAACAGTCTCACCATTTTCTTTTCTGTATATATTTCTTGATATCCTCCGCTGAAACCCTTGTCAGTTCTATTCGCGGCAGCGTAGACAGGAGATCCCATCCTTTATCCAGGGAAGAGCCGATTTCCCTGTCCTCATCCCTGTCCTGCGTAAGGAACTCCTTTTCAAATACCTTCCCGAACTCCAGATACTTTTTGTCGTTATCACTGAGTTCATCTTCTCCAACAACGCTTGCAAGAGACCTTACTTCCTGAACTCTGCTGTAGGAAGCAAATAACTGGCTGGAAAGACCGGGGTGGTCTTCGCGTGTGTAACCTTTTCCTATTCCGTCTTTCATGAGTCTTGAAAGGCTGGTCAGACTGTCTATGGCCGGATACATACCCTTGTTGGCAAGTTCCCTGGAAAGCACTATCTGGCCTTCTGTGATAAACCCTGTCAGATCAGGTATTGGATGAGTTATATCATCGTTGGGCATAGACAGGATAGGAAGCTGGGTAACACTTCCGCTGCTATCCTTTACAACTCCCGCCCTTTCATAAAGAGACGCAAGGTCGCTGTAAAGATACGCAGGATAGCCCTTTCTGCTTGGAACTTCACCCCTGGCAACACTCAATTCCCTGAGAGCCTCGCAGTAGTTTGTCATATCGGTCATTATAACCAGCACGTGCATACCCAGATCAAAAGCAAGATATTCAGCAGCTGTAAGGGCAAACCTCGGTGTAGCAAGCCTTTCAATGACAGGATCATCCGCGAGATTCAAAAACATTATAATATTCGAGGTTCGCCCCCTGTGCGAAAGCTCGTTCATGAAATAAGCGGAATCATCATGTTTTATTCCTATTCCTGCAAAAACAACTGCAAAATTTTCCTCTCCCATCAACCTTGACTGAGTGGCTATCTGAACTGCCAGACTGTTATGCGGAAGACCATTTCCCGAAAAAATGGGAAGTTTCTGCCCTCTTATAAGCGTAGTCAAGACATCAAGTGACGAGATCCCTGTGTGAATAAAATCCCTGGGGTAAACACGCGCCATTGGATTTATGGGAGACCCGTTGACATTTCTTCTGACTCCTCCCAGAACCCTGCCGCAATCATCCCGAGATTCTCCGAGACCATTGAAAGTCCTCCCTATAATAGATGGAGAAAGTGACATCTCAAGACCTTTTCCGGCAAAACGAATTCTTGTTTTGTTCGGTACAAGATCTCCCGTCCCGGAAAAAACCTGAACCAGGGTCATTTTTTCATCTATCAGAATAACTCTTCCTCTCCTTGCAGCACCAGAAGAATCTATAACATCAACTATCTCATCGTAACCGACACCTTCGACTCCCCCAAGAAGGACAAAAGGGCCATTGATATTTTCCACTCCAATATGTTCTGTCACCGCCATTTTGCTTCACCCCCGGGCCTGGCAAGTCTTTCCCGGCCAACTTCATCCAGCTTATTCATAAGATTATTTCTCAGAGCAGAGATCTTTTCCTTGTCATCCAGGGGGATCTCCTTGACATGTGTAATTTCCGTTACCTCATCAAGGTCCTTTATCAGTGAAAGGGGACATCCCTTTTCGATGAGATGTTTCGCTTTCTGGTGAAAGGCTATCACCGTATCAAGAATAATAAATCCTTTTTCCGGAGGACAGAAGGAATCCGGACCAAATGCACCCTGCTGCAGATAGCCATTCTTAAGCAGAAATGCCGTAAAAGCTATCAGTCTCTGATCATCAGGGAGGACATCCTCGCCGACAAGGCGGATTATCTGCTGGATCCTGTCGTCTTCTACAAGTATCTTTTTGGCCTCATCTCTCATTTCAACCCATCGAGGATCTACGTTGGCAAGATACCATTCCCTGACCTCGTCTGCATACTCACTGTAGGATTCTGTCCAGTTGATCGCAGGAAAGTGCCTTGCATGAGCAAGCTGTTTATCAAGACCCCAGAAACATCGAATGTACCTTTTTGTATGACGTGTCACAGGTTCTGTAAAATCACCGCCTGGCGGTGAAACTGCACCTATAACTGAAATACTTCCCTGGTCTCCACCTCTTGTCACTACTTTGCCCGCCCTCTCATAAAATTCAGCCAGACGGGTAGGCAGATAGGCTGGAAATCCCTCTTCTGCCGGGATCTCTTCCAATCTACCGGAGATCTCGCGGAGAGCCTCCGCCCATCGAGAAGTTGAATCTGCCATCATTGCAACATCATAACCCATATCTCTGTAATATTCGGCTATGGTAATACCTGTATATATTGATGCCTCTCTTGCAGCTACAGGCATATTTGAAGTATTTGCTATAAGGACTGTTCTCTCCATCAGGGGCCTTCCGGATCGGGGATCTTCAAGAACAGGGAACTCTTCAAGAACCTGAGTCATCTCATTGCCTCTTTCACCGCAGCCGATATACACGACTATTTTTGCATCGCTCCATTTAGCAAGCTGGTGCTGAGTAACTGTCTTGCCAGTTCCGAACCCGCCTGGTATTGCGGCAACGCCTCCCTTGGAGATAGGAAAAAGTCCGTCTATTACCCTTTGTCCGGTTATGAGAGGTTCATCCGGAAGGAGCCTGTCCCTGTAAGGCCTCGCTCTTCTTACCGGCCATCTCTGTACCATGGGGATCTGTCTTTCCCTTCCTCTGGAATCCCTTATAGTAGCTACATTTTCAGAGGCTTTGTGAAATCCTGCAGAGATAATGGAGATGACTTCTCCCTGAATATTCGGAGGTACCATTAACTTGTGGGTCACCATGGGTGATTCCTCTACAGAAGCAAGAACAGTCCCTGGAGTGACAATATCCCCGGCACTGGCAACAGGCCTGACTTCCCAGGATTTCTGAAGATCTATCTGGTCGCTTTTAAAACCTCTTGATATGAAAGTACCCTCGTTTTTCATAAGCGTGGCAAGAGGTCTTCCGATACCATCGATTATTGTACCTATGAGTCCCGGGCCAAGTGCCATGGAAAGAGACTCTCCCCTTCCCTGTACTCTCTCGCCGAGCTTAAGTCCCCCGGTATCCTCATAAACCTGTATTAGAGCTTCTTCACCGTCCATTCGGATTATTTCACCGATCAGTGCAAGCCCTCCCACTTCGACCATTTCCCTCATGGCGAAGTCCCTCATACCCTCAGCCCTTACAACAGGGCCATTTACTGTAACTATCCTTCCCTCTCTATCCAAGTGAACACCTCCGGTATCAGAGAGCGAGGAGAAGCCGCTCCGCAAGAGTATCCGCCATCTCCGAAGCCTTTACTCCCCAGTCAAGCTGAGACTGCCATTTCCCGTCCCCGGATTTTAACCATGCACCTCCGGTTATAGGGGCTGGAGATGTATCAAAGACAGATTCTACGTCTGAATTCATCTTATTCAGTCTCTCTGCGAGTTTTTCTCCAATATGTTTATCAGAATCGGACAACCTTATGTAAACCCTGCTTACCGGCGGCATTGATCCAATACCCTCAAGTATGATCCCTGTCATAATATCGAGAAAGTCATTCCTGCTGCGAATATTATCCAGTGCGGCCTCCAACCTGTTGATGGAATCAGCCAGAAGAGAATTCTGGAGACGGAGTCTTTCTCTCTCCTGTTCCCTCTCAGCCGACATAATTTCTCGCCGTCTTATCTCCTCTGACCTTTTCTTTGCATCCATGATTATCCCTTTTATGGTCTGCTCCAACCTGGAATTCTGTTCTTCCAGCCATTCATGCGCTTCTTTCTTTGCATTATTAAGAGAATATCCTCTCTCTGCTTCAGCTTTGGCAAGAATAAGTTCTCTAAGGTCATTCAGTTTTCTTGTCTTTTCGTCCATCATTCGATATTCACCCCAATGGCCTCTCTGAGGTAGCTTGTCAGGAAATCCCTGTCCCTTCTGCTTCCGTGCCTGTCCGGTACCTCAACGATCAGGGGGAGCTCCCCCCTCTCTCTCAGATCACGAACAACATGAGGGACGTAAGAAGAGATCTTTTCGGTAACAACAAGGATCCCCAGATACTCATCCTTGAGAGCTTCTGAGATAGCATTTATTATCTCATCTTTACTGTAAGCCAATGTACCTTTGATACCAGCGAGACGAAGAGCTACGAGGGTATCGTGATTATCGCTTATCAGGAAAGCCCTCAAACTCACTCACAACCTTGCCAGGATAAGAAGAGAAATGATCACTCCATAGATAGCTATCCCCTCTGCAAGACCAAGATAGATGAGCGTCATCCCCAATGCCTCAGGTTTTTCTCCTATTACACCAAGTGCTGCTGCCCCAACTACAGCCACGGCGATACCGGCACCAAGACAGGCCAGACCTGTGGATATACTGGCGCTGAGGTAACCAAGTCCTGAAGCAGCTGCCACCTGTTCCTGTGCAAGAGATGGTCCGACCATAAAAGGGAGCGCTGCCATCATTAAAAGGGAAAGTAAACATACCCCTGTACAGAATTTTATTATTCTCCTGCCCTTTGCCACTCTTCTGCCCCTGATAAATATTCCTGAAAATATAAGAGCACCTGCTGATAATACTACAACTAACAGAGAGTTCATCTTTTAACATCATCTCCTTGTATGACATGGGATAAAAATTGACTTAAGATCAAAGTTCATCTATCTGTTCTTTTTGCCTCCTTCCCAGGTTACAGGATCAAACCTGTTTCCGCCTCCTGTATAGAATTTGCTGAAGAATTCATAGTATTCCAGTCTTAAAGTCTGGATGAAGACGATAAGTCCCTCAAGAGTCACTATAACAAGGTGCCCGACGATAAGGATAATCCATGTGATCACAGAACCTCCAGGTAGATCGGTAACCATCCTGCTAAGCATGAGAACCGCAAGACTTAGACCCACATGGTTGAGTGCAAAAGCAGCCAGTCTCACGAAGGAAACTGTATTGCTCAGAAATGACAGGAGGCTGTGAAGAACGTGAAAGACATGGACCACTGGACTCTCCATCTCTATTTTTTCTTTAAGGAGGCGTATTGCAAGAACATCTGAAAAAAAGATAACTCCAAGCAGCAGAAGAACAAAAACTATAAGCAGAGATGAAGGTACTGGAAGGGCTCTCTCTGCAAGTGCAGACCAGGCCAGGGCAACAGAAAGCCAATAAAGCACAAGACCGGCTACACCACTTGAGTCAAAAAACAGCTTGCCAAACTCTTTTTTCCGGTAACGGACTGAAATGTTGATTATCATCCCGGCGCTTATAACAGCTATACCCAGTACAAGTGAAGACTGTATCAATGTCTGCATATCTTCCAGCGGAGACAGCCAGATCCCATTGATCAAGTTCTCATTTCCGAAGATACTTCCATACAGAAAACCGAACAAAACTGACGAAAGACCCGCGAAACGAAGAACTGAGGCAAAAGACCTGCTCAACAGTCTCTTGTGCTCAAAAAACATAGCCCCGGCTATTATCATCAGACCATGGCCCACATCACCGAACATAAAACCGAAAAACAGGCAGAAAGTGAAAGCTACGAAAACAGAGGGATCGCTCTCGTTGTATAAAGGCATACTGTAAAGGGCTACAACATCCTGAAAATCTTTTACGAATGGAAGATTCTTCAGAAGAACAGGTATCCTGCCAAGATCTGTTCTGGTCTTTTCTGTAGATTCAGAAATAATTATTGTTTCAGGGGCCTCTTCATCCACGATCTTTCTTACACTTTCTATCTCGGATAAAGGCAACCATCCTGAAACAACAAAAAGGTCACCTACCTGCCCCCTTCTTCTGCAGATATCATATACATGCTTCATGCAGTATACCCGGGAATAAAGTTCTTCCAGATCCCTGTTATTCTTATCAAGATAGTTTGCTGCAGCTTCTTTCAGCTTTGAAATAGCCCTTTTATGTTTCTCTATCCTGGTATCAAGATAACTTTTCCAGTCACTATCAGCATCCTTTAAAACCTCTTCTATCGGTGAATTCCTGAAGTAGACAGAATCAAGAAGTTTTTCTGCACCTTCAAGATAACCTGAAACAGTTATAACGATAATCCACATTGTATTTCCGCTTTTTTTAAGCGGAAATACAATAAGAGGCACCTCTGCAGATGCTTCCTGAAGCCTTTCATAATTATCTTCAGACAGATTCCCCGCAAATATTTTCAGAATTTCAGTGTTGAATGCGTCGCTACCGCTTATCCCTGACTTCTGGAGAGCTTCTACATAAATTCTTGCGGCCTCCAGCTCCTCCTCTTCGGATGCGAGAACCTTTCCCCTGCCAGCCCATATCTGAAGTCTTCTGGAGATCCTTTCCACACGACTGCTGGCTTCTTCGTAGGAGGGAAGTTCACTCCGTTCATAAACACGTATTTCAGGTATTTCTCTTCCGGCACTTTTCCACACACATCTCATTTCCTCCAGAAGCTCGTCCCAGGGATTTTCTCCCTTCGTCTTGAGTCTGGACCTTATGTCCCTGTCAGCAACTACCATATCAACAGGTACTGGCTGAAAACAACCTTTTACCAGAAGTCTTCTTGCGATCCTTACGACCTCACTTCTGGGTCCGACCACGGTAAGGCCGGACATCTCTACAACAGCCATCAGGAACCTCCCTCCGCCTTCATGGACCTCACAAGAAAAAGAACAGCCATTCTACGGCTGAAATCATATCGGACATCTTCTATGATCGTTGTCAGGTCCCTCACTTCATATTCTCTCAAAATCAGGTAGGCAAGGACCGTATGCACGCCGGGAGAACCCTGCATGAATATTTTGACAGCCCTGTCAGTAATTATTCTGCTTATACTTCTCTCCAGAACAAGTTCCAATGTACCCTGATCCATATCTGTAGGATATTCCAGGAATTTTCCGTACCATGTATCCTCCATAAGATCCATAAATGACTCAAGATCAGGGGCAAATACAAGCTTTTGGAGATCTTTTTTACTCAGTCTGTAATTAAATGGAAGGATCCGGCTTATCATTTCTTCCGGACTCATCCCAAAGAATTTTCTTGACCTGTAAAGCCAGTAAAGGTTGAGAAGGTCTGCTTTTGTACCAAGGAGAGCTGCAAGCTGTTTCTTTTGATTACCGTGCAAACCGGATATGGATTTAAAAAGTCTTTTGATCACGTAAGAGTCTATGGCCATTTCAACAGGGAAAAGAGTGGCTCCCTGTTCTTCTATCTTTTCAAGCGGAGCCCTGGTTACATCAAAATATGGAGTACCTTTAAGGACAAGAAGAATATCATCAAAAGTCTCGCATTCAAGAAGCTTCTCCGCAGGAAAGGATATTTCCCCAATGGTATGGATCCTTTCAGCAAGGGCTGCTTTATCACCCTTTCCTGAAAATACATGCCGTATTATTCTTTTAAGAAGATCGGACTCATAACCAGCTCTCCAGGCATCTATTACTGACCATTCGGACCTGCCTGCAAAATACCGGAAACGCATGGCTTCATAAAGCGGGATCATAGACAGGACCGACTCAAGCTGATATCTGTGCACTTCTGAAATATCAATATGCCCCAGGTATGAACCGTAGGAAAAACTGTTACGCAGTTGTGAGGCTATCTCCCTTATGTTCTTACACTTAAAGAGAAGGTCCCAGAAAAATTCGTCAGGAAGCATCCTGCCTTTAAGAACTCTGGCCTTCGAAGCCATAGTAGCCCTGCGACCCAGAGAAACAAAAGGTATCATCCTATGCAGATCCCTTTCTCGAGTACTCATCCGCTATTTCATTGACCATGGTTTTTATGACTGTATCCGCTTTCTCCTCATATCTTCTATTTATTCTTTCTCTTTCAGCAGAAGCCTTTTGAAGTATCTGCTCTGCTTCTGCCTCCCCTGAAGATCTCGCAGATTCAATAATGGATTTAGCCTGTTCTCTGGCCTCTCTGAGTTTTAACTCCCTTTCTCTGCTGAACTTCTCTTTGGATTCATTGACGATTTTTTCAGCCTCTTCTTTTGCATCCCCTATTGTCCTTTTTGCCTCCTGTTCAGCTCCCAACAGCTCTGTAAGGATATCCTTAAGTTCCATTATTGTTTATCCTCCCTCCCGGAAGAATTGCCCTTGGCAATTTTCATCCTGACAAAATCTTCTCTGTCACTTTCCTCAAGAACACTTGATATCATAGAAATAGTCTGTTTATAAGAAGGGATAACTACCTTTTCAAGAGCGTTAACCCTTCGATAGGTTTTTCTTATCTGGACGGCGAGTCTATATACACTGTTCTCAACCTCTGCAAGACGGGCGAGGAGGGCAAGTACTTCTCTGGCCTTTACATAGGCGTTATCCATGGCTCCAGAAGTTCCATAGAAGGAGTAACATGGTTTGGGATCGGGTTCTATCCTGTCAACATCGGGGATCTCCACTCCCATTACAGAATGAAGACGAATGGTAAAATCATTTTCTTCGGGAACTGAATTCGCTATCTCCTCAACGGTATCTATACCAAGAGACAGATTAGCCATTTGAAGGCTTGAATAGGCATTTGAAAACACTGTCTGAATATTTTCCTGGATCTCCCTGCTTTCTTTTATCAGACCAACAAGCTCCATCATCAATACCTGTCTTTTCTGTTCAAGAAGATCATGACCCTTTGCCGCCAGTTTGAGACCGGCAGCGGCCCTGACCATATTACCTCTTGTTGGAGCCTGTTTTTTATCCATAGCTATCACTCCTGTGCAGTATTTGACAGAAAAAACTACGTAAAAATTAAAACAGGTTTTCTGAATCTTAAGAGCAGGATAGTCAATTACATACTTAATTTAGGACTTCAAACGATTACTGTCAATCTGATCATCCAATACTTGCCTCGGTCAGAACATAAGTTAATATTTGCAGCATATCATCACGAATGTAAAAACTTGACCCTGAAACCACAACTCTAAGACAGTTTAACAGGGGGAGAAAGGGTCAATATCTACAAACAGATCTTCGAAACTCTTGTCAGGTTTAAGGAGAATTCGACATAAGTCGAACATGGCCTCGCAAAATCCCCGGAAATCCCGGAAGATGGGCTTACATGCACTTGATTTAACCCGGATACCGCATCCTTTTCCTCCAGAGACAAACGAAAAAAGAATATCCAGAACCCTGAGGGAGATAGAAAGAGGTCACAAGGCAGCCCGTTAACGACCCTGTGAAAAATAATATGCATCGTCTGAAATTAACCTTTTCACAAGAATCAAAGGATTTGTGGTAAAGTTATATATGTCAGCATAGATTAGATTTTTTTGAATAATTTTCAGTCAGATATTTTGCCTGAAGGAACAATGTTCGCACACTGACTGGGAAATAAGCGGGAGGGAGCACTATGAGAAAGTTTATTCATGGTTTTTCGGCAGCTCTGGTCATGGTTCTGTTCTTTGCGACTTTAGCTTTAGCATATCCAAGCCATATAGCTTCCCCAAGGGCTGTTTTTGACGATGGCGCAGTTCCTCAGGATATGGAACTTCTTCAGAATTTCAGGAACAGTTATCTCAGGGAATACCCCTCTTCTTCCTACAGGGATATTGGTGAGAAATTCGATAACTTCTTCGGTCCTTCGAGATGGTGGAACTACGATGAGTACAACGTAGTGATGGCTGGAATGGCAATGATAGATGGAGCTCGGTCAAAACTGAGGATCTCTTTCTACCGGGAAGGTGCGGAACCTGTCTGGATAAGCTACATTCAGGTGAACGGAGAAACTGTTTATTACTGGGATCGCGATTATAACAAGCTGGATCTTCAAAACCTTCTCAGACAGATATATGCCCTTCATTGATCCTGAAAAGATTTTCATCCCTGGCCCCTGTGGGGCCAGTTTTTTTTGCTTTAAGGTATCCGGGGAAATTATAACTTCCTTTATTGATGACAGAATCGTAAAAATGGCCGGGGATCTTTCCCCGGCCATAATTTTTTACCTTAAGCTATCTACTCTTTCTCGAAAAGGTGGACAACTTCCTTGAGACTTTCCCTTATTGCAATATTCTGGGGGCACACCTCTTCACACTTGCCGCATTCGATACACAGGGATGCCTTACCATTTTCCCTTGTAAAGATCTTATATGTGGTTTTTGCAAACTCGGGGTCTTCGAACATGTAGGCTATATTAAGCCTGTTAAAACACTCGGGTATATTCACCCCTGCCGGGCATGGCATACAGTAACGGCAGTTAGTGCATGGAACTCTCATTCTCTGCCGATAAATATCCCTTACCCTGGAGATCATGTCTACCTCGTCTGCCGAAAGGTTATCAACATGTCCCTTCTTGGCAGTATCAACGTTATCCCTGACCTGTTCCATATCAGACATACCGCTTAAAACCGTTGTTACAGCCTCATGGCTCCAGACCCAGCGAAGTCCCCATCCTGCCGGGGATGTCCCTTCATTAGTCTCTTCCCAGATACTGCGTATATCCTCAGGGATATTACCCGCGAGGTGTCCTCCTCTGAGAGGTTCCATGATTATGACCCCGAGGTCTTTTGATGCAGCGTAATCGAGTCCTTCTTTTCCCGCCTGGTAGTTCTCGTCCATGTAGTTGTACTGGATCTGGCAGAAATCCCAGTCATAGGAATCCACTATTTCCTTAAAAAGGGGTAGCTCATCATGAAAAGAGAAACCTGCATTACGGATCCTCCCATCTTTTCTGGCAGAATCAAGAAAATCGAAAACGTCATGTGAGGTGATCTTCTTCCAGCGAGTTTTCGTAAGAGCATGGACAAGATAATAATCAATATGATCTGTCTGCAGCCTCTTCAACTGCTCATTAAGATAGAAATCCATATCTTCCCTGGACTCTATAAGCCATGTAGGCAGTTTTGTAGCAAGAAAGACCTTGTCTCGATAACCTCCTGAAAGAGCACGTCCAACTGCCGGTTCACTCGCCTCGTTATGATATGGCCAGGCTGTATCGACATAATTCACTCCATTATCTATGGCATAATGAAGCATTTCTGTGAACTTCTCATCATCAATATTCTCTATGCGCTGATCCTTTACGGGTAATCTCATGCATCCAAAACCAAGTATGGAAATTTTATCCGGTGATCTCTTCATTGATCTGTAAAGCAATATGATCGATCTCCTCTCTCAATATTCAATTACCAGGGATACTTCATTTGACCTGTTTTTACCAGCTTCTATTATGTAGGAGCTTACAGCCTGCGGAGGCAATTTTTCCAGATACGCCTTCCGTATAAGCTTTTGCCTGATATTCTCCCAGAAATCCGTTTCGGCTACACCGCTTTCTTTAAGGGCCTTCGATGGGATCATTGAAAAAACAACCCTCACATTATCCTCTATCTTCCTTCTGGTAGTAACCTGTATGCTCCATTGGGCCTGCATATTCTGAATACCTCCCGAAAAGATAATTATATCTTTTCCCTTCCCCTTATGCTAACTCTATACTTTATGTGCAAGAAATAATGTAGTTATCTTTAACTTATTTTTTAAACTCCTGTTGCATTCACTGCGTTAAGCAATATAATAACAGGAGTTTTATGTTATCAAACAGCCCCTTAAGCTGTCCTCCTTTTGGCACAGCTTTTTTTAACCGGCGGGAGTCCTTCGGGACTCCCTTTTATTTCGAATGATCCTTATAACCTCAGCCATAACTTCTGAGATATCATGAGACCCGAGTACTATACAATCTCTGGCTGGACTGTTGCAGAGAAGACATTTCCTTGGGGGTATACCCAGAGACTCCCTTGAAAGTGGAAGGGAATCACTGTCCATAACATCTATATCGGCAAGTCTTCCTCCCTCGTTACTATCCTCAAACTCTATCGCCATTTTTTTTATCCAGACAGCATCAACAGGGCAAACCATAAGATACTCAGGACCATCGGCAGTTACCGTCTTTTCACTGAATAATATGTCAGCCCCTGTCCGGGAAAACAATTCAAGAAATTCCTCCGTCAAGTGTTCATGGAATTTGACAAAAATATCCCGGGTCTTATCAGGCCCGGGGATATTTAGTCTTATACAGATCACGGTCCCATTTAATTTACCTGCAAGCCTGATCTTTTTCTTCCAGCGTTTTTCCCTTGCTTCCAGTATTCCTGAAATATCTTTTTTCAACCCGACAGCCTTTCAATAGCAGTCTCTATCCTGGCTCTAAGGGTACATTCAAGTGCTCCCCTGTCCTGGATACGTACTACTCCTGCGGAAATACCTTCCCTCTCAAGAATTTCATGGGTTACATTACGGATCCTTCTGCCAAACTGCTTTTCCACAAGGCTGTCAACGATTATCTCAAGACCTTCTTCCCCAGGCTCAAGAGATATCATTACATCACTGGACTCAAGGGAGCCTGCTGTCACTTTTCCGGTAATATTCAAATAAACTTACCTCCTGTCAGCTCAATGTCTCGAGCTGCTTCTACGGATATTCTCCACTATCCCGGAAGCTTCCTCCGAGACAAGGAAGTCATAGGTGGTCTCTGGTACTATATATTTTATATCTTCCATCCTGTCCTGTTTTATCAGATCCCTCACCGTGGATGCGCTTACAGCCTTATTCCCATCCATGAGGCGCGGGATAATGATCATTTCTATACCGCAGGAAGGAAGTATTTTTTCCATAAAACTGTTGTACGTCGAGGTCACTGGGCAATATGGCTCATCCCCTGCATATCTTCTGACCACTTTCAGAGATGGCGCTATGTGCTCTGCAAAGATCTTGAGATCAAGCGTGGCATGATAGGGCGTCATACTGTCATCTCTTGTAAAATAGGAAGGGAACGTAAGATTGGAAATTACATAGTCACCGCCACTGATAACAGTAACATTCTCAAGGTCTTGCACCCCTTTTTCAACAAGATCAAACCTTGCTTCAAATGGGAAAAGAGATCTGTCTTCCCTTACCACGATAACATAGACATGGGGATTTTCACTGGCTGTCTTCTCTATGAGGTACCTGTGACCATTGGTAAAGGGGTTACAGTTGACAACAATACTTGCAGAATCAGGGGGTTTATCTTCCGCAATTTTTCTCAAACAGTACTTGAACTCCTCAATCCCATGGCGACCCCATTCGAGCAATGAAGCATAATCCTTTACTGACTCGACAAGATGAAATCCCAGGTCTTCGAACTTCCGGGCTTCTTCCGTTCTGGTGAAAATAAAGACCTTGTCCCTCCCCAGCAGTGAAGCTTTCTTCAAAAGCAGACTAACCACTCTCGCAGAAAGCCCCTCTCCCTGAAGAGATGAGTGTACTCCAACACCCTGGATAATGTTACCAACAAGGGACCCTGCGGCTACAAGTTCCTCCCGGGGATCATATATTCCAACACAATGATCTATCCCGGAAGGAACCTTAAGACCGACAGAACTCAGAAAATCCTTAAGTTCACTGTATTCGAAGGGAAGAGAAAGATTTATCTCCCGCTCTTCATACATGATAGCTCAACTCCCATTTACCCTCTTTTTTCAGGCACTCTCCTGTGCTTTTTTCTGCTTTCTCCAGTCATTGAAAAATGGCCAGATAATCGACAGTAAGGCCAGTGTAAGAAGAGTAAGACAGATCCCGTTTCTGAAAAATATGGTCAGACTTCCGTCGGAAAGCATCAGGGACATCCTGAAGGACTGCTCCATGGATTGTCCTATTACCGCCGCAAGTATCAAAGGCGCAAGCGGGATCTTGAACTTCTTCATGAAAAAACCCACAAGGCCAAAGATCATAAGAAGGAAGAAATCGACCACACTGAAGTTTATGGTATAGACTCCAACAAAGGCAAGGCCTACTATGAGAGGATAAAGCACCCTGGGAGGTACTGCAAGTACTCTTACAAGAAGTCCTGCCAGGGGTATATTTATTATAGCTGCAACAATATTACCAAGGAACATACTTGCCATAACTGCCCATGCGATATCAGCATGCTGCTGGAAAAGAAGGGGACCTGGCTGAAGTCCCAGGATCATTAGAGCTCCCAGCATTACAGCCGTAGTACCGGAACCAGGAACACCAAGGGTCAGCATGGGAATAAGTGCTCCCACTGAAGCGGCGTTATTAGCGGCTTCAGGTGCAGCAAGACCCTCTATAGCCCCCTCACCGAACTCTTCAGGATGCTTGGATATCTGCTTTTCATTGTTGTATGCCATAAGAGCAGCGATAGTACCGCCGGCTCCGGGGAGAACTCCAATGAAAAAACCTATGGGAGTCTGTCTCAGGATCGGAAGCCAGCTTCTCTTCCACTGAGCCATGGTTATCCAGATCCTTCCGAATTTTTTCTTCAGCACTTCTCCAGCTCCAGTGGAGGTCATCTTCTCGAAATTTATGAAAACCTCCCCCAGACCATAGACACCGATTATAACTATTATGAAATCTATTCCGGTCTGAAGCTCCCCAATGCCGAAGGTAAATCTCAGAACTCCTGACTGATAGTCCATACCTACCGTTGAGATCATGAGACCTATAAGAAGGGCTACGAAACCCTTAAGTATAGCCTCCTTGGAAATGGACGCTGTAGCAGCAAGTGCAAATATCATTAGTGTGAAATATTCCGGCGGGCCAAACTTGAGGGCAAATCGGGCCACAGGCACTGCAAGAAGAACAAATGCCACTGTTGCGATCAGCCCGCCGATGAAAGATGCAATAGCCGACATTGCAAGGGCTGACTCCGCCTGACCTTTCTGGGAAAGCGGATAACCGTCAAAACATGAAGCTACAGCTCCTCCCATACCCGGAACATTGAGTAGTATGGAGCTTCTGGAACCTCCGAACATGGCTCCATAATATATTGCACACATTGTTATAAGGGCAGTATCTGGTGACATGGTAAATGTCAAGGGAAGAAGAAGGGCTATACCTGTTGCAGGACCAAGTCCGGGAAGCATTCCCAGGACGGTCCCCATAATAACACCAAGGACAAGCCAGACTATATTCAGTGGAGATACTGCATAAACAAAACCGCCTGCAAGAAGATTCAAGGTCTCCATGAGATATTCACTCCTATTACTCTAAGGAAGGTTTATATAAAAGAGCTTCTCGAAGATATACCAGATGACAAGCGTAAAGGTCACACCCGTTATAGTATTTACCTTCCAGCTTTTGATACCGTTGACGATAAAAAGAAGACTTCCTACGAACAGCATGGTGGCTATGATAAAACCGACTTTTTCGAATATCATGGCGTAAAGGACACATATTACAATTGTCCCTGCTATCAGGAACAGGGATGATCGATCAAAGTAGACATGTTTTGCAGCTTTGCCAGCTGAACGCTTTTCCGCACGGGCTTTCAGAATTAATCCAATACCAAAGGCGACCAGAAGAACTCCAAGGCTGAGGGGGAAATATATGGGTGCCCAGGGGTTACCAATATTGGCCTTCGGAAGGACAATAGCCTGTGAAGCATAGACTGTTCCGAAAATTACGGATATTATTCCCGGGATAAGATCAGGATGCATGATTAATTCTCCTTATAAACCCGCAGGGGTTACCTCCCTGCGGGTTAAACATCATTTATTCCTTACTCTGTATTATCCTAATTTCCTTTGTAGAAACCTATCTCCTGAAGTATTTCCTTGTATTCCATATTGGTCTTGTCAAGGAAAGCACTGAAGTCAGAGGAACCCATAAAAGCCTTTGTCCAGCCGTTCTTGGTACAGACTTCATCCCAGGTACCGGTTTTGACCATTTCGGCCAGAGCGTTTTCCATGTATTCAAGTGCATAATCAGGCATCTCCGGAGGACCGAATATACCCCTCCAGTTGATAAATGCTGTATCAATTCCCTCTTCCATCACTGTTGGGATTTCAGCAAGAGGACCTTCTGCGACTCTTTTGGGTGCTGTAATGGCAAGAACCCTAACATCTCCTGCCTCCATAGGACCAACTGTTTCAGCCATTCCTGTGGAGAGAAGGTCGATATGACCTCCCATAAGAGTTGCCATGCTGCCTTCCTGGATTGCTATATAGGGTATTTCTTTCAGACCCTTTATTCCTGCAGCCTTGGCCACCTGAAGGAACTGAAGATGATCCATGGATCCGGGGGAAGATGCCCCACCGACCTTTACACTCTTTGGATCCTTCTTAATGGCTTCCATAACATCATTGATCGTCTCATAAGGTGAATCCGCAGGCACTGCAAAAGCTCCATAATCATTGATGAGCATTGCAATTGGAGTAGTATCTTTATAGCTCAGTTTTGTCTGTCCGGTAAGGTTGATAAGAAGGAGTGGAGGAGAGTAAACAGTTATAGTATAAGGAGTACCTTTTCTTTTCTGGAGATAGGCAAGGGCAACACCGCCGCCTCCGCCAGGTTTGTTCATTACGGGCATTGGCTGATCAACAATTCCCTCTTTGGTAAGGGTATTGGTGGTCATTCGAATGGTCGTATCCCATCCGCCGCCCGCACCTCCAGGTGAAATACACTCAAATGGCTTTGATGGATAATCCGCTGCCAGGGCCATACCTCCCAGGCTTAAAACAAGTGCAAATACTGCAAAGACCGCAACTAACTTCTTCATTCTTTTCACTCCTTTTTATTTGATAGATAGAAATTTCCCCTTTTTACTTCAACTTCTAAACTTGATCTTCCCCCTCCTGTTCACCCCCCGATAAAGAGTTCGACTATAGAAATATCAGGATATCTCTGATACCGCTCTCTCTTTTTCCTCGCGTGACACAGAAGATAATCCCTCAAGATATGCCTTGAGTGCTCCCCTCAGGTGATCTCGAACCAGAGTCTCTGTAAGGTCAACGTCTTCCTCTTCGATAGCCTTCACGATCTTTCTGTGTTCCCTGACAACTTTTTCCCTTCGCTCAAAGGTTATCAAGGTCCTTTTTCGCAGATATTCAAGATATTCATGACAATCCCTTATCATTCCGATAAGCCTGGGCATTCTGCAGGAAAAGAGAAGAATGTGATTAAATTTTTTCATTGTCTCGAAAAGAACAGACGGATCCTCATCTGAAAGCTTTTCCTCAGAGAGGTCAACAAGATGATAGAGTTCATCAAGCTCCTCCCTGGTAATCCTCTTGATGGAGAACTCGGAAGCCTGAACTTCAAGGGCCTCCCTTATGACATAGAGCTCGATGATATCCTCAATTGAAAAACCTACGACCTCTACGCCGCCGCCCCTGGTCCCGCGTCTCACAAGACCTTCATTCTCAAGCATGCGCAGAGCTTCCCTGACAGGTGTCCGGCTTACTCCAAGGACACTGGCCAGCTCAGTCTCTACAAGCCTGTCTCCAGCCTTGAACTCTCCTCGAAGGATCGCCTTGCGGATATTCTGTGATATTTGCTCCCTAACCGGTTTGGGCAGTTCTAGTGAAGTATCTTTAAAGATCTTTTCCAATTACACCGCACCTTTCTTTCTACGGACCAAAGAATGAACTTGACATGATCATTGATTTCAGAGAAGATTTACTAAAAAGATGCATCCTGTATCCAGGATGCTGGATGTAATAATTTTGCAGGATTTATTTTACATTGTCAAATAAAAAATAATTATCTAACTGATTAACATGAAAAAAAGAGGTGATGGTTTTGACAAAAGCTGTAAGGTCAATGCTTTACATTCCGGGTAACAATCCGGGAATGATCCAGCGCTGTTCTTATTTCGGTGCAGACAGCGTTCTTCTGGATATAGAAGATGCTGTTGCCATTTCTGAAAAAGATTCTGCACGAAACCTTGTGGCCCATGCGCTTGCTACCCTGGATTTCGGGGATGTATATATGACAGTTCGGATCAACGGTGCCGATACACGTTTTTTTGAGAAGGACCTCGAGGCTATTATCCCTTCCAGACCTGATGCTGTAAGACTTCCAAAAACCCAGCAAGCCAACGATGTAAAGCATATAGATGAAATGATCACAAAACTTGAAAAAACACACAATATTGAACACGGAACGATAGCAATCCACGCAATGCTCGAAACTGCAAAGGGAATAGTTAATGCAGTTGAGATTGCTAATTCCTCTCCCAGGGTGAAAGCACTGACGCTGGGCGGACAGGACCTGGCAGCTGATATCGGTGTAAGAAGGACAAAGGAGGGCACGGAAATACTGTATGCCCGCAGTACCGTGGTAATGGCTGCAAAAGCAGCAGGGATAGGAGCCTTCGACACTGTTTTTACGGATATTAATGACTCAGGGGGACTTTTAGATGAATCCCGCTTTATCGTTAATCTCGGATTTACAGGAAAAGCAGCAATCCACCCCTCTCAAATACCCGTGATACATGAAGCGTTCCGACCTGCTGAAAAAGATGTGATAAAAGCCCTGAGGATCGTTTACGCAGCAAGAGAAGCTGACCAGAAAGGCATAGGAGTTTATACCGTTGACGGTAAAATGGTAGACGGTCCTGTGGTAAGACAATCCGAGAAGGTCGTTGAACTTGCAAAACTCGCAGGAATGGAAATCGAAGGGATAGATGATCTATGAAGATGATAAAAAATTCCATAGGAAGAAATGTTCCAGATTCAGTAGAAGGATGGGGACAATTCAAACCCTTTATGGGAGCATCCTCAAGGCTTGACGATCAACTTTCCGTCTACTCCTGCTCACATTCATGGAATGCCCCAGCCCCCTCGAATAACAAGATAGCCGCAAACCTGCGAGAGGCCATAGAGATATCAGGGTTATCGGATGGCGATACTATATCATTCCACCATCATCTTCGGAACGGAGATGCTCTACTGCAGATGGTACTCGACATAATAGAAGAAATG
>Ga0209925_1000120_pt1 | contig 38692 bp, 37 predicted proteins | sample SalPonR2_A_D1_MG_FD_185702 | JGI IMG/M metagenome (GOLD analysis project Ga0209925, IMG submission 185702) | Salt pond soil microbial communities from South San Francisco under conditions of wetland restoration - Salt Pond MetaG R2_A_D1_MG... ... | reverse complement strand
ATGGTAGGGCTAACAGGATTCGAACCTGTGGCCTACAGATTAGGAATCTGCCGCTCTATCCTACTGAGCTATAGCCCCACTATTAAATTAGTATATTATCTGTTAAAACAAAAATCAATTGATTATTTTCTATCAAAAGATAGATATAAAAGGACTTATAATATTCCATTTAAATTTAATGAATAACTCTTTAATAAAATTTTCTTTGGGTTTTTCTTTTAAAGCCACAAAATGGATTCTATTATTTTTTGGTTTACCAGTTCTAAAAGTAAAAGATTTATAAATATCAACTTTTTTAAATCCGGCTTGTTTTAAACCTTCTTTGATTTTCTTTAATGAATAACTAGTTTCTATATGTTCCTCTGTAAAATTTTTAATATTTTCTCCTCGATCTAAATATATATTTAGTTCAACAATCCATCTTTTACATTCTCTATCTATAATATCACGCCAATAACAGGTATAATCCTCACCCTCTATTTTATTAGTTCCTTCATTTATATCCATTAATCTGTAAATAGTATTCATATCAAATATGAAAATACCATCTTGATTTAGATTATCATGTGCATTTTTAAATACATCAACTAAATCTTCATAATTTAAGATATAATTTAAACTATCAAATATTGAATAGATAAAATCAAATTCTCCATACTGATATTTTTCACTCATATCTGTATTAAAAAAATTTACAAAATTATATTCTCTTAATTTACTTTGAGCTACTGAAAGCATATCTTTAGATTTATCTACACCATAGAGGGTTTCTGCTTCTTTAGCAAAATACTTCAACATATTACCCGTACCACAGGCTAATTCTAAAATATTATCAGGTTTTTTATTATAAAATTTTAAAAGGTATTTTAAATATTTATACCAATAATAATACGGTACTTTCTGCATTACATCATCATATATAACTGCAAATGAACTTGTATATGATTGAGATTCCATCACTGCACCTCTACTTAATAATATGGTTTATAAATGAAAACAATTCTTTTTTTCCTTTACCTGTTTTAGCAGAAAAAAACGTAAACTGCTCTAAATCATTTAATCCTAAAGATTTTCTAATAACCTTTTTTTGTTTAGCTTTTTGATTATTAGATAATTTGTCAGCTTTGGTTGCAGCAATAATTTTAGGTATATTTACTTCTCTAATCCAATTCAACATTACTTTATCTTGTTTAGTAGGTTTATGTCTGGAATCAACAATCATTACTAAGCCTGCTAGATTTTCTCTATAATGTAAATAGTCATCAATTAGCATACTCCACTTATCTTTTTCTTCTTTAGATACTTTGGCAAAACCATAACCAGGTAAATCAACTAAAAAGAAATTATTGTCAATATTATAAAAGTTTATACTTCTAGTATGACCTGGTTTAGAACTGGTTCTAGCTAATGCTTTTCTGTTTAATATTTTATTAATCATTGAAGATTTCCCTACATTAGATCTCCCGGCAAAAGCGATCTCCGGGAGATTATTATAAGGATAACCATCAATTGTATGCGCACTTTTAACAAATTCAGGATTGTTAATTTTCACTAGTTATTCCTCCAATAACAATAGATCAATTACTTCATCTATATGCTCAACGTATTTTATTTCTAGATCTTTTTTAAGATAATTTTGTATTTCTTCCAGTGATTCTTCATTTTCTTTAGGTAGAATTATTTTATTTATTCCAGCTCTTTTAGCTGCTAATATCTTAGTCTTTATTCCACCTACTGGTAATACTCTGCCTCTTAATGAAATTTCACCGGTCATAGCATAATCGCCTCTTACTTTTCTATTAGTTAAAGCCGAAGCAACTGCAAGAGCGATTGTTATACCAGCAGAAGGCCCATCTTTTGGCACTGCTCCCTGAGGTACATGTATATGAAGGTCATAGTTTTCATGAAAGTCCTTATCTAGACTTAATTCTTCATGTTTTGATCTTATATAACTTAAGGCAGCTTTAGCAGATTCCTGCATTACATCTCCTAAAGAACCTGTTAGGGTTACATCGCCATTGCCAGGCACAACTGCCACCTCAATATCAAGTATGTCTCCACCAGCTTGATTATATGCTAAGCCAGTTGCGACCCCAACTCTATCTTCCTTTTTAGCAACTTCATATTTAAATTTACGTACTCCGAGATATTTATCTACATTTCTTTTAGTAATTCTAGCTTTTTTATCTCTACCTTCAACTATTTCTTTACTGATTTTTCTTACTATTGCAGAAATCTCTCTTTCAAGATTTCTTACACCCGCTTCTCTAGTATAATCTCTTATTATTTTATATAGGGCATTATTGGAAATATTAATCTGGTCTTCAGCTAAACCATGTTCATTTAAAATACGTGGTATCAAATGTTGATCTGCAATTTTTACTTTTTCATCTTCTGTATAACCTGGTAACTCTATTACTTCCATTCTATCTAAAAGTGGTGCGGGAATAGTACTGGTAACATTAGCTGTTGTAATAAATAAAACATCTGATAAATCAAAAGGAACTTCTAAATAATGATCTGTAAATTCATTATTTTGTTCAGGATCCAATACTTCTAATAATGCAGAAGCAGGGTCTCCTCTAAAATCAGCAGACATTTTATCTACTTCATCCAATAAAAACACTGGGTTTTTACTACCTGCATCACGCATAGAATTAATTATTCTGCCTGGTCTAGATCCTATATAAGTCCTTCTATGGCCTCTTATTTCAGCTTCATCTCTTACGCCACCTAATGACATTCTAACAAAATCTCTTTCTAAAGCGCGGGCTACAGAACGACCTAGAGAGGTTTTGCCGACTCCAGGTGCACCTACAAGACAAAGAATAGGGCTTTTCTTCTTTTTAGATATTTTTCGTACAGCAAGATATTCTATTATTCTTTCTTTGACATCTTCTAATCCATAATGGTCCTCTTCTAATATCTTTTCAGCTTCCTTTATATTAATTTCTGTATTTTTTTCTTCATCCCAAGGTAAATCTAACATACAATCTAAATAATTTCTTATCACAGTAGATTCTGGTGACATAGAAGGAGTTTTGTTTAACTTCTTAATCTCTTTTTCCATCTTTTCTTCTACTTCATCAGGAAAATCAATTTCCTGCATCTTTTTTTTGTACTCTTCTATCTCATCCATATCCTCTTCATCGAGTTCTTCTTTGATAACTTTTAACTTTTCTTTTAAAAAGTATTCTTTTTGCGTTTTTTCAACTTGGTCCTTAACCTTTTCATTTATATCATTTTCAATCTTAAGAATTTCTATTTCTTTTTTGATAATTTTCATGAGTAGTTCAAGTCTTTCTTTATTTGAAAAAGCTTCTAGTAATTCCTGCTCTTTTTTATATTTTAATTCAAGGTTAGAAGCAATAATATCAGCCAATCTACCTGGTTCCTCAATATTTATTACAGAAACCATTGTCTCAGCTGGAAAATTGCGATTATATTTAACATACTCCTTAAAATAATCTACAACTGACCTCATAAGTGCTTCTATTTCATAATCTTCTTCTGTGTAATGTTTATCTTCTTCATTATATACTTCAGCTTTAACTTTAAAAAATTCATCTGTTTTTAAGAATTCTTTTATACTCGCTCTTTGAATACCTTCCACAATTACCTTAATCATACCATTAGGCAATTTAACTAGTTGCTTAACCTCAGTAATAGTACCAACTTGATAAAGATCATCTATTTCCGGATCTTCAATTTCCTCATCTTTTTGAGCAGCAATTAAAATTCTTTTTTCTTCTAGCATAGCTTTTTCTAATGCTTCTACAGATTTATCTCGACCTACTAATAAGGGTATTACCATATGTGGAAACACCACTACACCTCTTGAAGCTAATAAAGGTAGTTCAATATAGTCTTCATCTATTTTTTCTATATCTCCATCACTAATTTTTACTTCTTCTAGATCTTTCATAATCTTCACCTCACTCACTATAATATCAATTTATAATATATAGTTATGATTTGTATTATTTCTTATCTTTATTATATCTTAAAAGTTTAATAAAATAAATAATATTTAAAGTTAAAAAAAGAGATAATAATGAGATCTCATTATTATCTCTGTTAAGGTCTTATGCACTTTCTTCTCTATCATTTCCGACATCACTCTTGCGAATTAACTTCGGATCTTTGCTTTTTTCAATTACCCCTTCATCAATAATACATTTTGTAATATCATTTTGGGAAGGTAAATCATACATTATTTCTAAGATCGTGTCCTCTACCACAGATCTTAACCCTCTTGCTCCAGTATTTACTTCTAAAGTTTTTCTAGCAATTGCTCTAAGAGCTCCTTCAGTAAATTCTAAATCTACATGATCCATCTCAAAGAACTTTTTATATTGTTTAGTAAGAGCATTTTTAGGTTCTGTGAGAATCTGTACTAAGTCATCAACACTTAATTCATTAAGCGTTGCTATGACAGGCATTCTACCAATAAACTCAGGTATTAAACCATAATGTAATAAATCCTGAGGTAAGACATGTTTCAAGATATCTCCAATATTTTCTTTCTCTTCTTTGGTTTTAATGTCAGCACCAAAGCCCATCACTTTCTCAGAGACCCTTGATTTAATTACTTTTTCTAGACCATCAAATGCTCCTCCAAAAACAAATAATATATTAGTAGTATCTATTTGGATAAACTGTTGGTGGGGATGTTTCCTACCACCTTTAGGAGGTACATTTGCTGTGGTTCCTTCAATAATTTTAAGCAATGCCTGTTGTACACCTTCTCCAGAAACATCTCTAGTAATAGAAGGGTTTTCTGATTTGCGGGCTAGTTTATCAATCTCATCAACATAAATAATGCCCTTTTCCGCTTTTTCAATATCATAATCAGCGGCTTGAATTAACTTTAATAATATATTTTCAACATCTTCTCCTACATAACCTGCTTCAGTTAAAGAAGTAGCATCAGTAATAGCAAATGGTACATCTAATATTCTAGCTAAAGTTTGTGCTAAAAGTGTTTTACCACAGCCTGTTGGGCCTACCATTAAAATATTACTTTTTTGTAATTCTACTTCATCTATCTTCATATCTGAATTAATTCTTTTATAATGATTATATACTGCTACCGATAAAGTCTTTTTTGCACGGTCCTGGCCAATTACATATTGGTCCAATATTTCCTTTATCTCTTTTGGTTTAGGTATATTACTAAAATTAAGATCTAAATCTACGCTTAGTTCTTCTTTTAATATATCATTACAGAGATCTACACATTCATTACAAATATATACACCTGGACCTGCAATTAATTTTTTAACTTCATCTTGTGATTTTCCGCAAAATGAACATTCTAGTTGTCCATCTTCATCATCAAATTTAAACATTTAATCACCTCTAATATCAATCCTCTTATTTATCTTTCATTTCACTTCTTGATATTACTTTATCAATAATACCATATTCAACCGCCTGTTCAGAGGTCATGAAGTAATCTTTTTCAACATCTTCACTAATTTTTTCTACGGGTTGTCCAGTGTGATCACTTAAAATATCATTTAATAAATCTTTAATTCTCATCAATTCTTTTATATGAACTTCTGCTTCAGTTGCTTTACCTTGAACACCACCAGCAGGTTGGTGAATCATAACACGGGCATAAGGAAGACCATATCTTTTGCCATCTTCACCTGCTGCTAATAGTAAAGCACCAGCACTTGCTGCCTGACCCATACAAATAGTTACAACATCTGGTTTGATATACTGCATGGTATCATAAATAGCTAAAGCAGCGGTTACAGAGCCTCCCGGACTATTAATATATAGATATATATCCTTATCAGGATCATCTGCTTCTAAAAAGAGTAATTGTGCTATTATTAAATTTGCAATATCATCTGTTACATGACTACCTAAAAATACAATCCTGTCTTTTAATAATCTAGAATATATATCATAGGAACGTTCTCCTCGGTTAGTTTGTTCTACTACCATAGGGACTAAACCACTCATCATTAACTCCCCCTTATATTTATAAGATTGTTAGTTATTTTCTTTCAAATATTCAATGGTCTTTTGCATTTTAAGACCATCTTTTAAACCTTCTAACTGACCCTGCATTTGTAAGAATGCTTTGATTTGTTCAGGATCTTGGTCATTACTTTCAGCAATTTCTTGTACTTGTTCTTCAATTTCTTCTTCACTAATTTCTATATCTTCTTTTTCTGCAATAGCCTCTAAGACAAGATTACTTCTAGTTCTGTTTTCGGCTGCTTCTTTATTCTGTTCTTTCCAGCCTTCTTCATCTGTACCCATATAATCTAAATAATCTTGAACTTCCATACCTTGCTGGGAAACACTTTGCGCAAAATTTTGGAACATTTTATTTAGTTCATCTTCTACCATTTTTTCAGGTACATTTACTTGCGCATTTTCAGATGCTTTTTCAATTAATTTATTTTCATATTCTCTTTGAGTGCGTTCTTCTTTGTTTTCCTGTAGTCTTTCTTTTATACTTTCTTTATATTCTTCGAAAGTTTCATAATCACTAACTTCTTTAGCGAATTCATCATCTAATTCAGGTAGTTCTTTTTCTTTTATCTCTTTAATTTCGACATCAAATACTACTTCTTCCCCAGCTAAATCTTTAGCATTATAATCTTCTGGGAAAGTAATATTTAATTCTAACTCATCGCCAACTTTAGCACCTATCAACTGCTCTTCAAAACCAGGAATAAAGGTATTAGAACCAATTTCTAGGCTATATTCTTCAGCACTTCCACCTGGGAACGGTTCTCCATCTTTTTTACCTTCAAAGTCAATTATTACAAAATCGCCCTCTTCAACTACTTCTTTATCAGAAGCAACTAATTGACTATGTTGATTTCTGACTCTATCGATCTCTTCTTGGATTTCTTCTTCAGTGACTTCAGCATTTTCTTTTTCAATACCTAGATCCTTATAATCACCTAATTCAACTTCCGGTTTAACTTCAACAATAGCTTTAAAAGTAGCTGGTTCATCTTCAGCAATATAATAATCTTCAATATCAGGTTGATCTATAGGTTCTATATCTGTTTCTTCTAAAGCTTCACGATAACCTTCTGGTATCAAAATATCTAAAGCATCTTTATGAAGAATTTCTTTTCCATATCTAGCTTCCAAAACTTTACGAGGTACTTTTCCTTTTCTAAACCCTGAAATATCAATATCTTTTACAACTTTCTTATAAGCCTGTTCTAAAGCTTCATTAACTCTTTTAGCTTCTATTTCTACTTCTAGTTCAACTTTATTTCCTTCAAGCTGATTCATGTTTATTTCCACTGCAAAATCATCCTTTCATAACAAACAATTATATTTTTTCAGCACAATGTCAATAAGCCCCGATATGGCTTAAGCCAATTCGGGGTTTAAGGCAAAGTTCAATGTTTAACTGAATAAATGGTGCGAAAGGGGGGACTCGAACCCCCACGGGGAAGCCCCACTAGATCCTAAATCTAGCGCGTCTGCCAATTCCGCCACTTTCGCATACTGTCAAACATTAATAATCTTAGCACAAGAACCTCATAATGTCAAGTAAAACAGTAACTATTATCTTAATTTCTTTAATTATGAGTATAAATGTTTATTCATTAAATTAAGATTATAATATTATGTTTTAAAACTGTTTTCTTTAACTAGCTAATATCCATTAAGTAAGTATTTTTTTAAGTTTAACTAAACTTTTTGATTTCATCGATTTTGTCTTTGAGCAAATCCACTTTATCCTCTTTCTCAAATTGCTCATAAACAAAGTTCAATAGCTGTCTTAACTTTCTGTCTGACATATCATCGATTTCAATAATAAATTCTTTGCGATCCATTAATAAGCACCTCCGTTATTTATTCTGCCTTATTTTTCATATAGTTTAGAATATCTTTATCTAAAAAACCTTCTTTTTGTTCTCTCTCTTCAAAGTTTTCTTGGTGATAAAAAGTTTCTAAAGAACTTTTGAATTCCTTATTATTTTCAGAATCTATTTGACCTAAAAATAGATTTAAATCTTTAAGATGTTTTTTAATCTCTTTAATTACTTCATCTGTTAGTTCCACTTTTTCAACTTCTTTATCACCAAAATATAAATAAAATATATTTAAAATTCTTTTTAACTCTTGGATAGGTGTTTCATGGTCATCTACTCTTAAATCTATATATCTATCATTATATCCTCCATAACTGCCGTTTTCTTTGACAACAAGCAGTGCTGCAGACTGTCTACCTCTCTTATCTCCACCTGCTTTTTGACCAGCTTCTAAAGCAGTTACTAATCTATCAGCTAAATCTCCAGTTTCTGACTTAAAAGTATCAGCCATTGCTTGTACAGTTTCTTCACCTACTAATATATTACCTTGGCAGGCAAAATTTTCACCTGAAATACCGCCTGCCCAATCATAACAATCATCACCTGTAAAAGTAGCAGAATCACCATTAGCTGAAACAATGCCAACCTGTCTACTTTGATCATTATCATCTTCTGCCCTCAACTTATCAATTACCTCTTTTGGAGAATTACCATCTTCTAAATATTTAAGACCTTTTTCTCCATAATCTAAATTGGCAAGAGCTTGTGTGGCGATAGCCCCAACATTTGCTTTTGCCCATGGCACAACAGCACCCACGGCCAGAAATTTAGATTGAACCGCAATTCCTAATTCTTTTTTATCAGGATCATATCCAACAATAGAAAATGTATTTACTCTTTTTTCTTTCAAAATACTCACTCCTAAGGGCTTTTCTATATTTTATCATATTTTTGATTATAATTAAAAACATATTAGGCTTTATTTAATTTTTTTATTAATCTCTCTCTTCGATGTTCTAAATCAGCTATTTTTTTATCATAATTTTTAACAATTATTCGTTTCTTATGTAGATATTCTATGGCTTTACGAGTATATTGTAAAGCTTTGCTTAAATTTTTCTTTTTATGTTCTAAATACTTAGCCATTTCTATATAGGGAAAAATTCCTTGTTTATCTTTTGCAATCATTTCCTCCCATATTTCAACTGCTTTCTCATACTGTTCTATCCTTTTATATTGCCAACTTAATTTTTTTAAAGCTTTATATTTCAAGAAATTTCCATCTGAATTTTCTATAGATTCTTCCAGATAATTAATACAATCATGATATTTTTTTTCTTTTTCTTTTATTCTACCCATATGATATAGTTCATATGCATTTAAATTATCTACATTATTTAAATAAATTTCTTTTAAATGGGTAAAAAGAGTCACCAACGATAAAATATCATAAAGATTATGCTCTAAAATAGGAGCTAATAATTCTAAATCCTTATTTTCCAAGAATTCAAAATAAATACCTGGTATTAAATGTCCTGGTATATCATCACTTCTCGTAAAGTTTAATACATTTTCCTCAAGTGATTTCAAAGAACAAGAATCTAAAAAAGACCATAACCTACGAGCAGAATGTAGTAAATCAACATGAAAATCATATTCCGGTCTTCTATATCTATTTAAAATCAATCTGGTATTTATCAAAGGTAAATCAAAACTCTTACCATTAAAAGAAACAATTATATTATGCTTTATTAATAATTTTTTAATATCTTTTAACATAGCTGCTTCTTCATCATAATCTCTCATCAAATATTGTTCAACTATAAAATCTCCATTGGCAAAATAGCCTACTCCAATTAAAAAAGATACAGTTCCTGTTCCACCCATTAAACCAGTCGTTTCTGTATCAATAAAGAGCATATTGTTTATAATACTATCATCTAAATTATCAATACGGTCATTGGCAATGGTAAAAAGTACTTCTTGGTTCAATTTTTTTTGAAATTTTTTAATTTTATATAGAGCGTGTTTATAATCACTTTTATATTTATTAACTGATTTTATATAACTACCTTGTTTATTATTTATTAATATATTACTGAAAGCATCTTTATTTTCATATTCTCTATTTTTTTTCACAGGTTTATGAGGTTTTTGACTTTTCTCAAATTTTTTTAATTTATCCCTCAGATTCACCCTTGAGTACCTCCTCTAAAAGGTAAAGTGTTTTCTCTTTAACATTTAAGCCCACTTCATTTATAGGACCAATACAAGCCGGACAACCACCATCACAAGGACATTTATTTAAGTAATTATATGCTGATTTTAATAATTTATAATCAATTCTAAATAATTTTTCACTCAATCCAACTCCACCAGGATAACTATCATAAATATATATAGTAGGTTTTCCTGTAAAAGGAGACTTTATTTGCACAGTTGAGTTGATATCACCAGGATCACACATTAAATAAATTGGAGCAATATTTTCTAAAAGATTAGAAAGACCTAAAAGAGCATTTTCTAATACTTTTTTGTTTAATTTGATTTCAAATACTTCATCTAAACTCATCCACCAGGAGGTTGTGTGCATTTCAACTTCTGGTAAGTTAATATCTCCAAACCCAACATTTTCATGGGTATTAAACTTAACTTTTTTATACATAGTAGCCTGAGCACTTACAACTACCTCACCATGTTCAGATGTTCTTTTGGGTAGTCCTTTTTTTTCAAATTGGTCAAGCACACTTAAGTCAACAGCTAGATTAGCATCTGTATAGAAGTTTACATCCGCTTCTTTTACATACGCTTTTTTACCGTCATAATCTAATTCTTTCACCTGATACTGTTTACCCTCATGTATATATATAGCATCTTCATGAATAGTTGTAGGTACACTGAAGTAATCCACTCGCCCAATCACTCTTGGTTTACCGGTTTTAGTTCTATCAATAACCGCAAAATCATCCGAAGAAGCGCTTCTTAAACTAATATCTTCAGCAGGATATCTTTCTGCAGACCAGTACCATTTACCACCCTTAAATCTTAATACATTATTTTCTTCTAGATAATGGAGGATCTCTTCAGTAGTTTCAACACCAAACAGTTCCCCTTCCTCAAAAGGAAGTTCAAAAGCAGCACATTTAATATGAGAAAGTAAGATCATTAAATTATTTGGATTAATAAGAGCGCTTTCAGCAGGCTGTTCGAAAAAATATTCAGGATTATTAACAATATATTGATCCAGGGCACTACTTGATGCCACCATAATTGATATTGACCTCCGCTGACCTCTACCAGCTCTACCAGCCTGTTGCCAAGAACTAGCAATAGTACCAGGATAACCAGCCAAAATACTAACATCTAATTGACCTATGTCAACCCCAAGTTCTAAGGCATTAGTACTTACAACTCCATGAATATCTCCTTCTCTTAATCCCTTTTCAATTTGTCGTCTTTCAGAGGGTAAATATCCACCTCGATAACCTCTAATATTTACATCTTGGGGTTTATCATCTCTTAAATAAGATAGAATAATCTCAGTCCTCAATCTACTTCTCGTAAATATTATTGTTTTTATTTTATTTTTCAAAAAGATTGAGGCTATCTTTTTACTTTCTAAAACATAACTCCTTCTAATACCTAATTCTTTATTAACAACCGGAGGATTATAAAATATAAAATCCCTGGGACCAGCCGGTGCCCCATTTTCATCAACCACTTCTACTTCTTTATCAATTAGCTTAGTAGTTAATTCACCTGGGTTATCAATTGTAGCAGAAGCACAAATAAACAAAGGATCAGAACCATAAAAATTACATATCCTTTTTAATCTTCTGATTACATTAGCGACATGACTCCCAAATACACCTCGATAACTATGTACCTCATCAATAACAACATACTTTAAATTTTCAAAAAGTTTTATCCATTTAGTATGATGGGGCAAAATCCCCACATGCAGCATATCAGGATTAGTAATTACAATATGTCCAGACTCCCTAATACTTTTTCTTGCACTCACCTGAGTATCACCATCATAAGTATATGTTTTTATATCTTCCTCAAGGGCTTGTATTAATTCATATAAACCTGATAGCTGATCTTGAGATAAAGCTTTTGTAGGAAACATATATAAAGCTCTGCTATTATCATCTTCCAAAATTGAATTTAAAACAGGTAGATTATAGCAGAGAGTTTTACCGGAAGCAGTTGGAGTCACTACAACAGTATCTTTTTCTTTTATGATATAATCATATGCTTGTTTTTGATGACTATATAAACTTTCGATGCCCTTTTCTTTAAGTACTTTTTGCAGTCTTGGATCTAAATCTTCTGGTAAATTTACATATTTACCATTTCTACCTTCAATTTCTCTCCAAGCTGTAATCCGTTTCATAAATTTTGGTTTGTTTTGTAAATGGCTTTTCATTTGTTCTATATTCATAATAAATTCCACCTTAAAGCGAACTGTTGTTCTACTTAAATTATTATACCATAAAAATATATAAAAAAAAACATCGTTTAACCGATGTTTTAAAAATTCCTTCCTATTATTTTTTCTGTCAACCAATTAATGATTTCACCATACTTATTATCATTATATGGTCCTATTATTTTTTGGGCCTTTTCTTTATATCTATAGGCAAGATTTTTTGTATATTCAATCCCACCTTTTTCATGAACAAGGACCTTTATTTCTTCTGAATACTTATCTGGTTTTTTTAAGTATTTATGTATCTTTTCCTTATCATCCATTTCATTATAAACATAAATTATCGGCAAAGTATAAATTCCTTGTGTAAAGTCATTTCGCTGTGGTTTTCCTAATTCTTTATTTTTATCTTCAAAATCAAAAAGATCATCAACCATTTGAAAAGCCATCCCCATATAATAACCTAATTTTCCCATTTTATATACCTTGTACTTATTCATACCAGATAAATCAGCACCTAACATGGCACTGGCTTTGAAAAGCAAAGCAGTTTTTCTTTTTATTGCTTCCAAATATTCTTTAAATGTAGGTATCTTTTCAAACTGTCTTTCAAATTGGGATACTTCTCCTTCACAGAGGTTTTTAATGCTTTTTATTGTGTTTTTCATTTGTCTTAATAACGCTCCATCAATTTTTTCATTACCAAATTCTTCTAATATGATTTCCATAGAAAGAGCAAATAAGTAGTCTCCCATAAATATTGCAGTTTTATTAGTATATTTATGATGAGTAGTCTTCACACCTCTTCTTAAAGAAGATTTATCTATTACATCATCATGTATTAAAGTAGCTAAATGTATCATCTCTATAGCAGCGGCCATTGGCCAAATTCTATCTTTTTTAAAATCACCCAAATGAGAAACCGAGATTAATAAGGCAGGTCTTACTCTTTTGCCCCCTGCTTCAGCTAATCTCTTAATCTCTTGAGTTATTAGTTCATTGCTACTTGATAATTTATTACGAAAATATTTTTCAAAATTACTTAATTCATCAGCAAAATCTGGGTACTCATCCCAAAACATTTTATCACCTACATTTACTTTAAATTATCTATATATAATTTCAAGTTTATCAGTTGTTAATCTTATTCTATCTTTAAGCTCTTCGCTTACATAAACTTTATCATTTTTTGTAACTAAAACTATATTTATATCTTCCATTGATTTTGCAATTTCAAATGATTTTTCTACTCCTAATATATAAAATGAAGTCGATAAGGCATCTGCATAACTAGAATTGTTAGAAATAACAGTAGAACTTATAACACCTTTACGAGCAGGATAACCAGTTTCTGGGTTAATTATATGATGGTATCTTACTCCATCTTGAGTAAAGTATCTCTCATAATTACCAGATGTAACAACTGACATGTCTTCACCATCTATGGCAGCAATAATATTACCCCGTGTCTGATCGGGATCCTGGATTCCAATACTCCATAAAGTATTATCTATTTTATCTCTGTGTACAGACACATTACCGCCCATATTTATAAAGGCACTTTCTACATCTTTTTCATTAAAATATTTTAGTACAAAATCTGCTGCATAACCTTTAGCAATTGCCCCTAAATCAATAGACATTCCTTTTTCTTGCAAAAACACTTTATTATTATCCTTTAACTCAAGTTTTTTATAATTAACTTTTTTTAAAGCACTTTGAATTTCTGATTCAGATGGGACTTTTTGTTCTTCTGTCCCTATTCCCCATAAAGATACTAAAGGACCAATAGTGGGGTCAAAAGCACCATTTGTTTTTTCAGCAAATTGATAAGCTTCTTTTAATAATTTATATGTATCATCACTGACTTCTACTGCCTTATTACCTGCATTTTTATTAATATTAGATACATCACTTTCAGTGATTGTTTTACTTAATTTATTTTCTAAATATCTCAATTTATTAAAGGTTTCCTCTAAAATAGCTTGAGGTTGTTCATCATGTATTCTTAACCTGACTAAAGTATTCATTAAAAACTCTGAACCATCTGTCTTTTTTATTTCACTGTTATTATTATTTTCTATATTATCAGTAGTTTCAGGAATAGAGGTTACGTTATTTTGATTGTTATCACCAATAAAATACATTCCACCAATAATTATTATTAATATTATGATTGCCACTAAAAATCTTTTATAATTCATTTATATCTACAACCTTATTTACCTTTATTATACTATAAACAAGAGCCCTTGAAAGGGCTCTTGTTCAAGTAATATTAAACTTATGTTTGAAATTTATTTATAATCATCAGGATTTAAACCAGCTTGTGTTAAGCATTGCGCTAGAGCATCATTTAAAGCTTCAATTGTGTGTGTAGCACCTGAAACTACATCTACATCAGTTGTTTGATTATTAAGAGCTTTTTCTGGCCATTCATTAAATGCTTTTACAGCAGGTTCATGTGGATATTCGCCCTCTACTTTGTCTCCAACTAATGCTTCCTCTTCTGGATTCTTAGCTGTAATTAAGTTAATAGATTTAATTTCTTCCCCTTCAATTACAGCTTCAACTAAATAATGACCATGTGCATAGTCTCTACTTACACCATAATAAGTATTGTCATCATAATTATCGCGAGCAATACTTAAAGCCATGTCTACAGCTTCTGTATAAGAATTATGAGAACCAGTGGCACCAGAGATGGCGTCAATTCCTTCTGTACCTTGGTTTCTTATAACTGCTGAAGGAAAGTTAACAAAATATTCTCTTGCTTGTTCGTGTGGATACTGAGTAGTTTTTAAGTTATTTAAAATTTCTACACCAGTAATCTCACCAAAATTAACTTTCACTTCAATAACTATGTCTCCATGATCTCCTGGTACATAGCCTACATATTGTCCATCGTTAAGATCTTGTGCAACTACAGCCCCTGAAAAAGCTGCTACTAATACGAATACTGCAATTAAAGATAAAATTGATTTTTTTGTGATTTTTCTCACAGCTATCCCTCCTTTTATGGATTCTGTAATATATTATAATTAATTATTTCATAAATTGCAAATCATATTGATAAATTTTATAGAATAACTCAGATTTATCTTGAAAATCTTTGCGAAATAGGTTATTATTTTAGTAAGTAAGAATATAAATTAATAATTATTTTTGTGAATTTTATATTAAAATATGTATTATAATTCACATACCATATCACAATAATAAGTAAAGGGGGATTATATGAGCAAGAGAATAGTAATACTCGGGGCGGGATATGCTGGTATAGAAGCAGCCAAAAATTTAAATAAAAAATTCCGTAAAGATCCAGATGTACATATTAATTTAATTAACGATCGTGACGAACATATCTTACTAACCGAGTTACACGAAGTTGCTGGAAACAGGGTCGGTAAAAGTGGTGTAGAAATTTCTTTAGACCAACTTTTTGAAAACACCAAAGTTAATGTTATTAAAGATAAAATAATAAACTTCGACCTAGCCAATAATAAAATTGCTTCTAGCGACCATGAATATGAATATGACCATCTAATTTTGGGTGTAGGTAGTGAACCTACTTTTTATAATATACCAGGTATGGAACATAATTCATTTACATTATGGTCAGAAGATGACGCTGTTAAACTAAGAGAACATATCAGAAATATGTTTAAACTAGCAGCTAATGAATCAGATTTAGAAAAAAGGAAAAAGATGCTAACCTTCGTTATTGGTGGAGGTGGTTTCACTGGTATAGAAACTGCTGGTGAATTAGCGGAATGGTTTGATGATCTCTGTCAAACCTATGATGTCTCCAGAAGCGAAGTTAATTTAATAGTAGTGGAGGCCTTAGAAAGAATTTTACCTGTTCTCTGTGACAAACAATGTGACTTTGCAGAAGAATATCTGAGTGAAGAATTAGACGTTGAAGTAATTGATGGATATGCTATTTGCAATGTGACTAAAGATTACATTGAAATAAGTGAAACTAGTGCAGATTCCGATATAAGAAAAAGAATTGATTCTAATACAGTTATTTGGACTGGTGGAGTCAAAGGTAAAGAAATTCTTAAGAAAACTGACCTCGAATTAAGTAAAGACAATCGCATAAAAGTAGATAAGTATTTACAAACTACTAAATATGACAATGTATATGCGATCGGTGATAATGCTTTATTTACACATGACCGCGAACGAGCTCTTCCTCAATTAGTTGAGGCAGCAGTACAAGGTGGAGAATGTGTAGCTGAAAATATTGAAGCAAAAACAAAAGATAAATCTTTAGAAGTATTTGAACCACAAATGCATGGAATTATGGTATCAGTGGGGGCCAACTATGGTGTAGCCGAATTAAAACCATTCGGTGATTTTACAATTGCACTTAAAGGCTTTTGGGCCATGTTTATGAAACACTTTATAAACATGCATTATTTATTTGGTATCGGCGGATTCAGTTTAATAGGCGATTATATAGAACATCAATTTAAAGATACACGAGGAGGTATTGGTATGCTGGTAAGACATATGATGAAAAAATCTGGAACCTACTGGCTGGCCTTTTTAAGAATATTTGTGGGTTTAAGATTCTTAGTTGAAGGTATAAACAAAGTAAGTCAGGGATGGTTATTTGGTTCAGAAGAGCATTTGGTATCAGGAGCTTCTTCTTATCTATGGAGTTCTGGAACACCGCAATTTTATATAGATTTAATGGAAATATTTGTTGTTCCTAATCAGGTCTTTTTCCAGAGAGTACTGGTTATAACTGAATTAATAACAGGCCTTGCCTTAATAGGTGGTTTCTTAACCTTCCTATTTGCTTTAGTTTCTATAGGAATGAGTGTAAACTTTGTTATTGGAGCTATAGGATCATCAGCCGGTATTTGGGAACCACTCTGGATACTTCTAATTTCAATTACTCTGCTATCCGGAGCAGGTAAAGCATTTGGTATTGATTATTATCTAATACCGTGGCTTAAAAACATATCTAAAAAACCGGTTAGTTATAGAAATGAAAGATCGGCCTAAATAATTAAATAAAGATTATTAAAGGAGAGCTGTAAGTAGCTCTCCTTTTTTTATTTGTTTTAAATTTAATTATGAACTTTTTCGATTTCTTTATATAAACTATTAGTTAATTTTTCTGAACCAGCTACAATTAAATAATTACCATGATAATTAGTCTCAATTACATTGCCTCCGCTTTCTTTTACTAATATAACTCCAGCTTTTACATCCCAGGGGCTTAACTTTAATTCCCAAAAAGCATCCAATTTACCGGAAGCCACACATGCTAAATCATAAGCAGCACTGCCTATTCTTCTAATACCTCTTGTTTTATATAATAATTTATTAAAAATATCTATATTATTAAATTCATCTTCATTAAGATCATAAGGAAAACCAGTAACTAATAAACTTTCTTTTAGATTACTTTTATCATTTACTTTAATTTCCTTCTCATTCAAATATGCACCTTTATCTTTAACAGCCCAATACATCTCATTTAAATAAGGTATATAAATAACTCCTAATACTGGTTCTTTATTTTTCATTAAAGCAATAGATATTGCAAAAATAGGGAATCCATGAATATAGTTAGTTGTACCATCTAAAGGGTCAATTACCCATTTATATTTGGATTCTTTATCTGAAGTACCACTTTCTTCAGCTAGAATACTGTGTTTGGGAAAGTTTTTTTCTATCCAAGTTACAATCTTTTTTTCTGAGTTTTTGTCCACTTCTGAAACTAAATCTAGGTAAGATGATTTTTGTGTAATATTTAATTTTTGATTAAACTTTTCTAATTGATAGCTACCCACCTCCCTAGTTAAACTTTTAACTCCTTCTATAATTTTTTCCAAATTAATGGCAGACACCTCCAATTATTTTCTTTTTCTATCTTTTATCTTATTATATTAACATTAATTTTTAAATGTTTAATTGTTTTATAAAAGAAAAATTGCCCGGATTTACCGGGCAATTAATGTCTTTTTTTACTTATATTTTACTATTACTTCTTCAATATCCCAACGAGGTTCAAGTTTTTCTTTAATATCCTCTTTAACAACTGGTGCAAATTGATGATCTTCAGCAAGATCAACTTGTACAATAATGGTTTTATCTTTCATCTCAATATCTTCTATTAAATTAGTCTTTATTACATCTAAACCGTGGATTGGATTCATAACATGTTTTAGTCTTTCTTTAACTACTTCCATAGTGGTTGGTACCTTTTCTTTAACTAAGCCGTGCTTTTCTTCATAATCTCTTATTGCTTCTTTGAGTGCATCTACTGCCAAAACTGAACAGTGATTTTTAACTGCTGGTAATCCACCTAATTCATCAGCAGCTTCCTGCCAGGTAATATCTTTTGCGTTTTCAATTGTACTACCTTTAGCCATTTCTGTTATTATAGAACCAGTAGCTATATTTGAAGCACAACCATATGATCGGAATTTTATATCCGTAATTTTCTGAGTATCTTCATCAACTTTTAAATGAAGTTGTACCATATCTCCACAGGCTGGCGAACCTTCTTTGGCAATTCCATCGGGATCCTCTAACTCACCAACATTTTTAGGATTTTGAAAATATTCTATGACCTTATCACTATATGGAGAACTCATCTTACTTACTCACTTCCTTTCTTACCTAATGGGCTAATTTCTCTTAAATTTTCTACAACATCTTTTATTGCCTCAACAATTTTATTAACATCTTCTTTAGTATTGTATCGGCTGAAAGTAAATCTTATTGATCCATGCGCTCTTTCATGATCTCCCCCTATACCTAATATGACATGGCTTGCTTCAAGTGATTTACTAAAACAAGCAGAACCTGTGCTTACAGCAAAACCTCTCATATCTAAGTGGAGGGTAATTGATTCACCTTCTACATAATGAAAAGTTATATTTGCATTTTGAGGGCTCCTATCTTCCCTAGATCCATTTAATGTGACATCTTCTATCTGTTCTTCAACTTTTTCAATCAATGTATCTCTTAATGATTTAATCTTTTCATTTTCTTCTTCTGTTATTAATTCAACTGCTTTAGCAAATCCAACTGCAGACGGGATATTTTCTAAACCAGCTCTTAAATTATCTTCCTGAAAGCCACCATCCATAATTTTTTCTATTTTTACACCTTTTCTTTTGTAAAGGGCACCAATACCTCGTGGTCCATGAATTGTATGAGCAGAAATAGTTATTAAATCTACGGGAACTTCTTGAGTATCAATTGGAATTCTTTTAAATGTATGAGTAGCATCAGTATGGAATAAGATATCTTTATCCTCTAAATATTCAGCAATTTCTTTGATATTCTGAACAGTTCCAATTTCCTGATTGGCATGTTGAATCGATACTAAAACAGTATCATCTCTTACACTTTCTTTTAATTCTTCTATATTAACCTTACCTTTTTCATCTACACTAATATAACTTACTTCATATCCCTGTTTTTCCAATTTTTTAGCTGAATTTAAAACTGAAAAATCTTCTATGTCAGAGATTATTAAATGACCTTTTTCTTTTTGATTATACATTACACCTTTTAAAGCTAGATTATTAGATTCAGTAGCACCTGAAGTAAATATTAATTCCTCAGTGTCTGCATTTAAGGAATCAGCTATTGTAGCTCTAGCTTCTTCTAAAGCATCTTTAGCTTCAATACCCATTGTATATGCAAATTCAGAAGTTGCTACAGCATAGGTGTCAAAAAAGTAGGGCTTCATTGCTTTTAAAACTTCCTCATCAATTCTTGTAACAGCAGAATTATCAAGATAAACCATATCCTTATTCATCAAATCACCTCAATTTTATATATATAAAGTTATTTCTGAATCTCTGGCTTCTTTAATATAAGTTCCCACAGCACAGTATTCAGTAATAACTTCATCCCTTAAGTCTTCTTTAGTTATGCCCATAATTTCCATTGTCATATCACAGGCAAATATCTTGCCTCCTAATTCAACATAATCTTGTAACATATCTTCTAAAGAACGGACATTTGCTTTTTTCATCTTATATTTCATATATAATTTACCAAGTCCCAAAAAGTTCATTTTAGAAAGTGGTCCTTTATCAAGTTGGCCTTTTTTAAGTCTTTCTAATCCCCAAAAGGTAAAATACATAGAAACATCCATGCCCATAGATAATGCTCCATTACCTATAATAAAAGCACTATATAATTTATCATAATCTCCACTTTCAACAATTAAAGTGGCCTTGTCTTCCATAAGTCACACCTCTAAACTTTTATTTTTATTTGCCAATGGTCATTTTTATCCTCTATAGATAATAATTCTAAATCCATAGCTTCTACTGCCATGGGTATTTCTTTTTTAGAAGCTGAATGGTCACCTTGAACTACAATTATATCTCCTTTTTCAGCTTTGCGGACTGCTTTTCTGGTCTCTACGAGAGGCACTGGGCAATTTTCACCAACACAGTCTACCTTTATTTCATTAGCCATGATTATTCCTCCTTAGTTAAAAAATAAAATCTTCCTCTGGTTTGTTCTTTCATTTTTAGTTTATTTTCTTTATCAATCTCTCTTAAGTATTTATTTACTTCATTAACATGCAGATCTAGTATATCTGATAAATCTTTAACTGTACATGGCCTTACACTTATGGTCTCTATTATTCTCTTTTTAACAGCATGGCTGATACCTTTTTTCTTTTCACTAGGTGAATATTTTCCAATAATTTCAGCATTTTTACCAATTATATCAACAGCTTTTTTTAAATCTTCTTCTGAAGCAGGTTCTACCCAATCTTCCGTTCCTGGTCTATCTAGTGTATTAAGTTGCACTCTATCAGGATTTATCTTTTTTAAAATATTTTTAAACTTTTCGTATTCTTCTTTGGTATCATTTATGCCCGGAACTATAAAGACTTCTAAAAACATCTTACCGCTAAACTCTTCTCTTAATTTAATTAAACCATCTATAATATCTGCAAGTTTAATATCTTTATGTGGTTGATTTATTTGTTGAAAGTTTTCTTCAATAACAGAATCTAAAGAAGGAACAATTAAATCAAGGTTTTTTATTTCATTTCTAACTTTCTTATGAGATAAAAGACTACTATTTGTTAATAAAGCTGTATCATACTGGGGATAATTTTCTCTAAGAAAATCTATGATTTCACCTATATGTAAATATAGGGTCGGTTCCCCAGAACCAGAAAAAGTTATATAATCTAATTCCGGATCTTCCTTTAAATATTCATCTAACTCTTCTATTATTTTATCAACAGGTTTAAATTCTTCCCTGTTATTAGTTAATTTGGTCGTTGCCCCACATTCACAATAAATACAGTTAAAAGAACAAATTTTATATGGGATAAGGTCTATTCCTAACGATAATCCAAGTCTTCTGGAAGGAACAGGACCATATAAATACTCCATTTTTACACCTTCTTTTTATTTAGTTGTTAAGGAACAGCATCTTTACTGATGCTATTATATGATAACCGAGTAATTTAGTCAAGTTTATACTTTACAAACTATTCCCTTTCTTCAAAATTAAGAGAAGTAGAATTGATACAGTATCTATAGCCAGTTGGTTCAGGCCCATCTTCAAAACGATGTCCCAAATGACTACCGCACTGACTACAGATTACTTCTGTTCTTCTATGAGATAATTTATAATCATCACGATAATCAACAGCTTTTTCTTTAAGCGGTTTTGTAAAACTAGGCCAACCTGAACCTGAATCATATTTATCTTTAGAATCGAAAAGTTCATTACCACAGGCTGCACACTTAAAAATACCATCTTCCTCAAAATGATAATATTTATTTTTATAAGGAGGGTCTGTTTTGCCCTTTCTTAACACTAAATATTCACGTTTAGTTAAACTTTCTTTCCATTCCTCTTCTGATTTACTTACTGGAAATTCTCTTTTTTTATCACTCATTATTTTTATCCCCCTCAAATTTATCAATTGGTTGAATATTACTTTCCTTTGCTTTATCATAAACATGTACACTTTGAGTTGGGTAAGCAAACTCAATTCCTTCTTCTTTAAACTTTTCTTTCAATTTTAAGTTTATGCTTTCTTGAATATCCATATATACTTTATAATCACTGTCTTCCACATAGTAAATAACTTGGTATATCAGACTATAGTCTCCATAAGATGCAAAGTGCGCTCTGTCAAAAGTTGTTTTTTGTACGCTCTTTATAATTTCTTCCACAAATTCAGGTATTTTTTCTAACTTTTGAACATCAGTCTCATAAACAACTCCAAATTTAAAGTTTATTCTCCTATGCTGCATTCGTTTGTAATTATTGATCCTGGAATTAGTAAGATCATTATTAGAAAAAACTAACTGTTCACCACTTAAACTCCTAATTCTGGTTGTCTTAATCCCTATATGTTCTACAGTACCCATATAATCTCCCACTATAATAAAATCCCCTATATCAAAAGGGCGATCTAAAAAGATAGTAAAATAACTGAAAATATCAGCTAAAATAGTCTGGGCTGCAAAAGCAATTGCAATACCCCCTACTCCTAAACCAGTAATAAGACCTCTGATCTCAATATTTAAGTTATCTAAGATAAATAATAGGGCAATTAACCAGGTAGTTAATTTGATAATAAAAACTGACACTGTAAAAACAGTTTCCTGAGCTTGATTACTTTGCTTTTTTTCCCAATATTTTTTCATAGTATAAATGATGATATCTTGGATTAATAAGGTTATATATACTACAATAACAAAGATAAAAACTATTCCCAAAATTTTATCTATGGAAAAACTTAAGCTTAGTCTATTTAAAGAAACAAATATTATAATTAAATAGGTTAATGGTATGATTCTTTTATCGATTGATTTATTAAAAAACCCACCGAAACTTTCTGAAATTTTTTTTATTACATTATGAATTTTTTCCAAAAATAAATATTTAAATAATCTAACTACTACTAATCCTATAATAATTATCAGTAGAGAAATTAAATAATCATATATAGTATTATTTAATAGCATTTGGCCTAAAATTCCGTTTTCCATAAATAACCAACCCCATTTATATATTTTAATTTTCTAGTTCACTAATACAAAAAGGACATTTAGTTGCTTTAATATTAATGGTTGAATAGCAATATGGACATTGTTTGGTATCGGGTGCAGCTTTTATTTCTTCTCTTTTATTAATATCCTTTAACTTATTATAATAAGTTATTATTAGATAAAGGAAAAATGCCATTAATAAAAAATCAATTACAGTATTTATAAAAAGTCCATATTTGATAATGGGTACTCCTTCTGCTTCTGCTTCTGCCAGACTGGCAAACTCACGTTGGCTAAGGTTAATATATAAGTTAGCAAAGTTTATCTTACCAACTAATAAGCTAATTGGTGGCATTAGTATATCATTAACAAAGGAATTAATTATTTTATTAAAAGCCAAACCAATAATAATACCTGCTGCCATCTCCACAACATTTCCTCTTAAAACAAACTTTTTAAATCCTTTTAACATTATAAACCTCCTAAGAAATTAAAAAGTAATTATCTCATACCCATCTTTAATATACTTAGCCATACTGACATGACCAGACAGTGAATCACAAATTTTTAAATTCTGTTTTCTAGCTGAATCTAATGAATTCATCTTTTTAGCACATACCCGACAAACACAGTCAATTAAATCCTTTTCTTTAACCCTTTTATATAAGTTTGCAAATTCATTTTCAAGATCACTCATTAATTTAACTTGTTTTGTAGCACTTCCTTCAATAACTAACTTTACATCAAACCCTTCTTCATAAAATTCTTCAGCATTTAATAAAGCGTGAACAAAACAATTTGTTTCACCATTAAAAGCAAAAACCAAATATTTATTTGAATCCATCTTAACTCTCCTTTCTTAAAAATACTTTTAGTAATTTAATAATAACATTTTTATGTAGATTGAATCAATGTTTAATTATAAGAATAATTTATATTTATTTGATATTTTGCGATATAATGAATATTACAAAGTATTAACAAGCTATAAACACATAATTTACATTATAGGTGTTAAATCTGCTTTGACTATTTTAAGGTGTTACCCTATAATAGAACTAGGCTCCAAGGAATCCCTAAGAGGATTTATTCTAAGTAACAATTTTTATCGAGGTTCTAGATTTAAGCGAAATCTGGACTTTGAATTGGAGGTTAATGAGAGAAATTTATAGATGGTTAGTACTGTATAAGTACTAAGATCAATAAATAAGCTCTACATTGACCGAGGAAGATTTAGAGAAAGGATTTCGAGAGTAAAAAAAGAACTTCGATGTCAAAAAGATTGCGAAAGGAATAAAAAATCGAGAAAGGTTCGTTGGAGCCTTTTTTTATTCTTCAAATTCTGCAACAAAAGTTAAATTGCGGTATTTTTCTTTATAATCTAAACCATATCCAATAACAAATCTATCATCCATATCAAAACCACTATATTTAATAGGCAAGTCTACTAGCCTTTGATCTTTACAGTCTAAAAATACACATAGATTTATACTTTTGGGCCTTCTGGGTTCCAAATTTTTTAATATATAGCTATGTGTTAAACCTGTTCTTATTATATCCTCAACTACTATAATATCTCTATTTCTAATGCTAAGGTCAAGATCTTTAGTAATTTTGACTTTTTCTCTTGGCCCTTCTGTGGTTTGAAACCTTCCTACTGATAAGAAATCTATATTATGATCAATATCTAATAATCTACTCAAATCTGATAAAAAATAGATCGAACCTTTTAATATTCCTACTAATAAAGGTTCTTTATCTTTGAAATCTCTATTAATACTATTAGCTATTCCTCTAATTCTTTTTTTAATATCCTCTTCACTATAGATAACTTCACCTATGTTTTTTTTATTCATCATTATCATCCTTATCTTCTCTTAATTCGTCTACACCAAATCTTTTTAACAGTTTATGATAATCCTTTTTATAGACAATATTAATACTCACATCAGGGTAAAGTTCTTGTAAAAGTTTTACTTTCTTATTTTTTTCAGTAACATACTTTTGCTTCATGGTTGTTAATTCAATAAATGTATCAAATTCTGGTAAGTAAAAATCAGGTCTAAAACCCAAAGCTATATTACCTTCCGCATCCCATTCTAGGGGAAATTCTGAGGGTTCATACTCCCACTTTATATTATACATATCAAGAATTTCTGCAAAATCTTTTTCACTTTCATGAACAAAATCTATATCTTCTATATTTATTTTTTCTTCCTTTATTTCATCATATTTCTTAAATAATGGTTGGGGATTTTCTTTTTTCATTTCTAAAAGATGAATGATTAAATTAGCAGCTTCACTTATCTCTAGTCCATCTGTATTTATACTCATATGGTATAATGAAATATTTTCCCAGTCTTTATCAAATAATCTATGTACATAACGTCTATGTTTCCTATCACTTAAATCTAAGGTCCTAACTGCCTGTTCTTTATTTATATTATATTTTTTCATTATTCTATTTACTCGTCTGTTATCTGAACAAATAACTTTGATATGAACAGCATGAGCATAGTCTTTAAATATAACCTGGGAACCCAGTCCTAAAATAACTAAACTTTGCTTTTCAGCTTCTTTTTTTAATCTTTTTATTATATATTCTTTAAAAGTTTCTCCATTTTGAGCAGTTTTAAGATAATATTTTGAAGTTTCTCTCAGCATATGAAGATCATGTTCATCTGCTATCTCAGGCAACCAGTTATCAATTACATAATTTCTAGTTATTAATTTTACTCCTAACTTATCAGCTATCTCAACAGCAATCTCATCTCCTAGACTGGCTGTTTGTCTTGATATTGTAATTACAAACACTTCTAATCCCCCTTTTCCCCTTGGCATATATTATAAATTCTTGATATTTATGAATATTCCTTTTAATATCCGCTTTAAAATAAAAAAGACCCGTTAGGGCCTATTAATTTAATATCTAAATTATATTTTAATTACTCTTCCAACTCCACCTTCTATCCATTTACTAGGATATTTATTTTTAATCTGTTTTTTATTTTTGGTACAGTGGGTAGCACATATATAATTAATATCTTCTAACAATTCATATTTATTAAATCCATGGAGGCCACCTATTAAATAAAGGACTTTCCCGAATTGAGAAGCACTTTTTAAAATATTTTCAACTGTAGAATGGGCACAACCAGAAATTACAACAACACCTTCATCTCTTATAATGATAAGACTCTGCTCAATATTGTTTAATTCTCCTGTACTATAAACATTTTCACTTAATTTAATTGGTTTTTTTACTGAAATAACTTCATTTTCAGAGATGAATTTAAAAGATTCAGGAATATATACTTTTATACTCCTATTTAATTTAAGTAATTCTTTTAGTCCACCAGTATGATCGTGATGAGAATGTGAAATAAATACCTCATCGATGTCTTCTGGATATATATTTAACTTTTCCATATTATTAAATAAAATATCTGCTTTAGTACCTGTATCAAATAAAATATTGGGTTTACCTTTTATTTCAATAAAACAAGAAAATCCCCAGTCTGATTTAAAGCCCTTTTCAAAAAGGGTATTATCATAAATAATTGTTATTTTCATTTTTAAAACCCTTTCTGTTTAATGGTTACCTGACTGATAAAGTCCTCTGATTAAACTCATAATTAGTTCTTTTTTTGCTAGTTTATTTATCCATTCATCAGGAATTTCAGAACTACCATAAAAAGCTCCAGCCATCTGACCGGTCACGGCAGCTATAGTATCTGTATCACCACCTAAATTAATTGCAATAGTTACTGCTTCTTCAAAACTTTTAGAATTATAAAAAGCCCAAAGACTTGCTTCAATTGTATTTAAAACAAAACCATCTGAATTAATCTGATCCTTTGTCTTGTTTTTATAATCTCCTTGCACACGTTCTAAAACATTTTCATCTAAATCTAAATTTTTATAAGTATTATTAATTAGATATTTTTTCTCCTTACCCTCTAATGCGTAATATATAAAGGCTCCTAATAACTTGCAGGTATCAATTGCCATAGGATTATTATGAGTCGCTTTGGAACTTTTACCGGAATAATATACAGCTTTATTAAAATTATTAAAAAAATACATTGGTACCGGGGCTAATCTCATTATTGAACCATTACCAGCTGCCATTTCTCTTTGTGGGGGAATACTTTTATCTTTTATATAATCGGTAATAGAAAGGCTTGTATTTCTTCCAATACCAAATGAACGTTCCTTAGAACTTAAATAACCATTTTGAAACCAGTTTGCATATTTTGAAAGCTGACTCTTTAAATCAAAACCATCTTTGATTAAACTTTCTGCTAAACAAAGAGCCATTGAACTATCGTCAGTCCAGTGGCCAGCTGAAATTTTATGAGGACCTCCACCCCGCATTTCTCCTTGGAAATAAACACTATCTCTAGGAGAACCTTCATATGGTGCACCTAAAGCATCTCCAACTATTAAACCTAATAAGGCTCCTTTAAATCTATCTCTCATATTAAATTTAACACCCCTTTGTCCTTTTTTTCACTAATTATAATATTAAAGTTTATTTGAAAATATCCTGCTTTAAATAATATAGTATTTTAAATATTTTGAAAAATTAATCTTAAAAGTTATCATTTTTTAGGAAAGTTTTTTAGCAGCTTCTTCGTCTAGTAGATAAAAGATATTCCCTTGATTATTTACTAAACTAGCTGGATACTTTTGGTTTTTATTTATTACTTCTTTAACTATATTTTGCTTTCTTTGACCAGTTGATAAAAATATAATATTTTTTGCCTTATTAATTATTTTGAAAGTAAAGGTTATCCTCTTAAAACTTTCACCATGAGTTATGGAAAGGAGTTGCGAATTATCTATTTGCTCAGGAGCAAAGATTGAGGCAGTATGGCCATCTCTACCTATTCCCAAATGGATGATATCAAAAATTGGGATTTCATTATTTTTAAAATTAAAACATTTTTGCAATTGGTCCTTATAATCTTGTAATGATTGCTCTATATTATTTTGATAATTCATATGATGAATATTTTGAAAGGGAATTTCAATATTCTTTAGAAGATGTTTTTTTATCATATTATAATTACTATCTTGGTGGGAATTATTTACATACCTTTCATCAACTAAAAATATATTAATATCTTTCCAGTCAAGAGTAGTTAATTTCGCTAATTTTTCAAACATTAAAATTGGTGTACTGCCTCCTGAAAAGGCAATATTTATCTTGTCTTTTTTTGTATTTTTTATTTTTTTAATTAAATCTTCAATCAAAAAAGCTGTATAAGTTGAAATGGCTTCATGGTCTTTTTTAACAATTACTTCTTTTTCACTCATCTCTTAACCTCCATTTTCTATTATCCCTATTTATAAGATTTTTACTTCCTTTCGGTCCCCAACTCCCTGCTTTATAATTAGGAAATTCATCTGGAGCAATATCTTTAGTCAAGTCTAATAAAGGTCCAACATTTTCCCACATTGCCTCAATACCGTCTTTACGAGCAAACAAAGTGAGATCACCTTTCATACAGTCTATTAATAATCTTTCATAAGCTGGTAAGAAACCTGTTTCAAATACTTCATGGTAATTAAACGACATATCAACCGAATAAGGTGTATTACCTATACCAGGTAATTTTACATTAAGTTTTAGAGAAGTTTTTTCTTCCGGTTGTAATGAGAATAATAAACCATTAGCATTAATATCATTACACTTATTGGCAAAGAGTTTAAGAGGGGGTTTTTTAAATTCAATATAAATCTCAGTTAACTTTTTATTCAAACGTTTCCCAGCTCTTACATAGATTGGAACCCCACTCCATCTCCAGTTATTTATTGCAAATTTACCTGCCATAAAAGTAGGCACTATTGATTTATTAGCAACGTTCTCTTCTTCTCTATAACCTTTTACTTCTTTTTTGCCAATTTTACCATTATCATATTGCCCTAAGATAATATTCTTTTTTGCTGTTTGTTTATCCATTCTTTCAATAGATTTAATTAATTTAACTTTTTCGTTTCTTATTTCTTCCGCTTCAAATACTCTGGGCGGTTCCATTGTAACTAAAGCAATCAACTGCATGATGTGATTTTGTACTATATCTCTGATCACTCCATTTTCTTCATAAAACTTACCACGTGAGCCTATACCAATCTCTTCTGCTGCAGTAATTTGAATATGATCAATTTGGCTGCGATTCCATAATGGTTCGAAGATGCTATTGCCAAATCTAAAAAACAAGATATTTTGAACCGTTTCCTTACCTAAATAATGGTCAATACGATATATCTGTCTTTCATTAAATACTTCTAAAACTTTTTTATTTAATTTTTGAGCAGATTCTAAACCATACCCAAAAGGCTTTTCCATTACAATTCGACTATTAAAGATTTTTTGCATATCATAATTTCCTAAATTATTGATTATATCAATGGAATATTGAGGTGGAGAAGCTAGATAATAAATTATATTTGGTTTTTTCACTTTCATATTTTGAGCAGTATCAATTATTTTATTTTTTAAATTTTGATAGTCTTGACTTATTTCAAATTTTAATTTTAAAAACTCAAAATTATCTTTGAATTTATTAACAGCATTCTTATCATAGATATCATCATCAAAACTCTTTATTGATTCATTTATTAAATTTCTATATCTATTATTATTTAATTCAGGAATACCGGTCCCTATTATTTTAAATTTGCAATCTAATCTATCATTATAATATAAGCGATAAAGAGCGGGAATAAGTTTTCTTTTAGAAAGATCGCCAGCCCCACCAAATATTACAAATACTAAGGGATCTTTGATAAAATTTTCGGTTTCAAATGAAAATTCATCTTTATTTATAATTTCACCTTTTACTTCTTTTTTAAAATTCATTTTTTACTCCTCTTTTATCTCATGTCCACCAAAAGCATTTCTCATAGCTGATAGCATCCTTGCACTAAAAGAAGTATCTTGTCTCGACCTAAATCTTTTAAATAAGGAGATAGCTATGACTGAAGCAGGTATCTCTTGTTCAATTGACTCCAAAACCGTCCAGCGTCCTTCACCCGAATCTTCAACATAGTCCTTAATACCTTCTAATTCAGGATTATTATGCAAACTATTAGCTGTTAATTCTAATAGCCAGGATCTTATTACACCACCATGGTTCCAAAGCTCAGCAACCTCTCCTAAATCAATATCAAATTCTTCTTTAGACTTTAATATTTCAAAACCTTCTGCATAAGCTTCCATCATGGCATACTCAATACCATTATGGACCATTTTTACAAAATGCCCTGAACCACTCGGCCCTATGTAATTATATCCTTTATCTGGAGCTAAATCTTTTAAAATTGTTTCTACATATTGATAAGCTCGTTTTGGTCCACCTACCATTAAACAGTACCCTTCTTTTAATCCCCAAACTCCCCCACTAGTACCAACATCTAAAAAATTAATTCCCTTCTTTTCCAATTTGTCTGCTAATTTTATAGAATCTTTATAATTTGAATTCCCACCATCTATTATTATATCTCCTTTTTTAAGATAATTTGCTAACTTTTTTACAGTCTCATCAACAATATCACCTGCCGGTACCATGACCCAAATAACTTTTTTGGGCTCATCTAATTTCTCTGTAAGTTCTTTTAAACTTTTTGAACTTTCTGCACCTAATTTTTCATATTTATTTACTTGCTCATCATCTACATCATATACTACAATGTCATGGTTATTATCTAAAAGTTTCCTTGTCATATTACCGCCCATTTTACCTAAACCAACTATACCTATTTGCATCTTTTTTACCCCCTTTAAGTTACAATAATATTTTATTAGAATTTAAATAATTGATACTTTTGATACTTTCAAATACAAAAATAAATAAAAAATATAAAGGATTTCACCTACTTATGTCTAATTTAATATATACATCCTTTCACAGAGCTCCTGGAATTTATTTTTCAGGAGCTTATTCTCTGTCTATTATATTTTTTAATATTACTTATTAAGGAGTATCTTAATGAACATTAAAAGTTTTCTTTCTTTAGTTGAAATCAGAACAAAGGTAGCCAGTCTATTACCACTCTTGATAGGGACCTTTTATGCTTTTTATGGTTATAGCACTTTTAATATTATAAACTTTTTATTATTTTTTGTTTCACTTATTTTCATTGATATGTCTACCACTGCTTTAAACCATTACTATGACTTCAAAAGAGCCAAAAAAGAGTCTGGATACAATTATAATATTCATAACCCAATAAACAACTATAATTTATCAATAAATACAGTAATTTTTACTATATTTACTCTACTATCAATTGCAATTGTGAGTGGAATAATTCTTTTTTTAAAAACAGATTTACTTATCCTTATTTTAGGTGGATTGTCTTTTCTGGTGGGTATCACTTATTCTTTTGGTCCAGTTCCTATTTCACGCACCCCTTTAGGAGAATTATTGTCGGGATTTTTTATGGGATTTGTAATCTTTTTTATTGCAGTACATATTAATTTAGAAACAGGAGAAAAAATTGTTAGGTTATTATATAGTAATTATGAACTTGTTTTGGAAATTGAGATCATCCAACTTATAAATACATTCTTGGCTTCATTACCTTTGTTTTTAGGCATCTCTAATATTATGCTAGCCAATAATATATCAGATATTGAAGATGATAAAAAAAATGACAGGTATACACTACCTATCTATATTGGAAAGAAAAGTTCACTGAAATTATTTAAATTTTTATATGTAATAATTTATTTAGATATTATTATTACTATCGCCTTTAATATTATACCTCTTACTTCCTTATTAGTATTATTTACAATATTACCAGTCTATAATAATATTAATAAATTTATGAGAGAGCAAAGTAAGAAAAATACATTCCAATTTTCTATTCAAAACTTTCTTTGGATTAATTTGATCTATTTATTATCATTCGTTATTACCTTTTTGATTTAACTACCTAAATTTTTAGCATCATACATTTTTAAGTCAGCATCTTTTAAGATATCTTGTAAACTATCACTCTTGTTATCTTTTGTTCCCCAGCCAATAGATAAGTTAATATCTTGTTTACTTTGGCTTTTATTATTATAATTTTCAATTTTACTATAAATCCTATTTGCTACTCCCGCTGCAGTTTTCGAATCAGTATTTGGTAAGATAACTGCAAACTCATCTCCACCCACACGTGCTAATACATCTTCTTTTCTAACAACTGAATCCAATATCTCTGCAGTTTTTCTGATAATTTTATTACCGAAAATATGCCCATTTTTATCATTGATTTCCTTAAGTTTATCTATATCAATCATAATAATACTTATAGGAAGTTTTCTCGATTTATCATACCTTTTTAATTCCTGGTTGAAATATCGATAGTTATAAAGACCTGTCATTTGATCGTGAAAAGATAAATAGGTTAATTTATCTTCTAAAGCTTTCCGATTTGTAATATCTTTAAAAGCAATTATAAATTCATCCTTTTGATCACTTTTTATTCTTTCTATAGAATAATCAACCCAGAATTCTTCTCCCCAAGTTAAATGAACTTCCCCTTCTAATAGCTCATCATCTTCTACGTTATCTAGTTTAAACTCCTCCATATTTAGAACATCAAAAATATTTTTCCCTATAAAACAGTTTTTATCTTTTTTATTAGATAATTTTAAGATGTGTCTATTAATATCTAGGATATCACCTTTTTTATCACATTTTAATAAACCTATTGGAGATTTATTGAAAATTGTTTGGTAATATAATTTCTTTTCCTTAATGTTTTTTATATTTAAATAACTTAATTTGCTAATAAAAAATGAAGCAAAACTGATAACATAAAATGCCGATAAAAAAACAAATTTATTTGCTTCAACATTTTTAGTATATATTGTAGTTAAGGTAACAGCTACCAGCATTACAATATGAAATCTTTTTAACTCGCCCTGAGCTTTAATCAGTAAGTTACATAAAACAATGACTATAATTATACTGAATGCATAATTTAATGTTAATTTGTTAATATATGACAAATAAAGCAAATGAAAATTAGCAAAATAGATTGTATAATAAAAATACTTATATATATTATTTTTAACACTATCTACAAGGTAACTTAATAAATAGACAAGCAAAAATATTGCAGATGGAATTAATCTTTGGGTTAATCCCATAGGATCATTAATATTTGGATAAGTTCTATAAAAAAGCCCGAAAAATATATAGGCAGCTGGAACAACTAAAAGAATTTTCCTGACATAAAATAATTTGGCTTTATCCTCGAAAAATTTAAAAATATAATTCAAATTTAAGCACTCCATATATTTAATGATTTATTAGCTTACATTTATAATGCTAACTAAATATTATTACTATGTCAACAATTAAAAAAAATCAAATTTTTAAAAATTTAATATTCGGACATTTGTCCTCCCCTACTCATTTTAAACTTTTTTTGCTAACTATATAGGGAGGACAAATGTCCTATTTTACTTTATTATATTAAAAATTCAGTTTTACTTGTATTTTTAACAATAATTTTACCGGCTTTTATAACATACAACCTGTCTGCTCTTAGCCTAAAAGCTTCCTGTATATTAGAAGCATCAATAATATTTAGGTCAGCAGTATTACCTTCTTTTAAACCATAATTGTCTTTAATTCTCATTATCTTTGCTGAATTTTCAGTAATCATATCATATACATTTTTTAAGGATTGTGGAGTATTATATTGAGCTACATATGCACATAACAAACCATAATCAAGGGGATCTCCTTTTCCATAAATATGAAAACCATCACAGATTGTATCCTGAGCAGTTCCAACATTAATACCTAATTTAACCATTTCGCGAACTCTAGTTACTCCCCTAGTTCTAGGTTCTGAATCAATTCCCATTATAGCCAAAACTTGCGGATTAGTGCAAACATTAAAATCTGCTAATTTCAGTAATTTCATTACTTTTGTAGCATGAGCATCATTTTGATAAGTAATTGAAGTACAGTGACCACCTGTCACTCTTCCTTGATAATTTTCTTCTATTGTTTTCATGGCAGTATATTCTAAAGATCTGGCGAAAATATCTTTGGTTTGATCCATATGCATATCAATATCTACATTATATTTTTTAGCAATTTCAAAAACTAAATCTACATGTTTTTTTGAATACTTATCTGTCCATTCAGCAGCTGGCATTCCACCGATAAGGTCAGCTCCTTCTTCCAATGCTTCCCACAATAGTTTTTCAGTACCATTGTTATTAAAAATACCTTCCTGAGGAAAAGCAACAATCTGGATATCACAAATATCTTTGCATTCTTCTTTAGCTTCCATTACTCCTTTTAAACCTATAAGTCCAATAATATTATCTATATCTACACTTGTCCTTATTTTAGTAGTACCATATGAAACACATTCCTTAATAGCTCTTACTGCTCTTTTTTTAACGCCTTCAACTGTATATTTCTTTTTCTTTTCATGCATTATTTTTATTGATTCTTCTAATGTTTCAACTTCACATTCTCTACCATGCTGGGCTGTATAAACTTTATCTAAATGCATATGTGGATTAACGAATGTTGGAGTTACTAACCTACCTTTTGCATCTATTACTTTATAATTAGCCTTTGATTTAATTTCTTTATCAATTTGAGAAATTATTCCATCTTTCATTAAAATATCAATATATCCATCTTGATCAACTACTTTAGCATTTTTTATTAAAATCATAACTTCACCCCTTTTATTATATATCCTATTCTTAATATTCAAAATAATTTTTAGATTTCCTTTTATATTTATTTACATTTTTTTATATCTTTTTTGTATATAAAAACAATAGCAAATTAATAATAATAAATTTTACAAGTTATTTAAAATTTCATTTACATTTTCTGTCAGGGGTTGACACCTAAAATCTTTACATAGAGAAAATTGTGTATTCTGCTCTTGTTTTTCATAATTGATTAGAACATCCGGCCAATAATTGTTTCTGAATTCATCCAATATTTTTTTCGCTGATTCTTCCTTTATATCACCTATTATCTTTATCTCTTTAAAAGGTTCTTTTATATATTGATAAGATAACAGTAAAAATATATAATTAACAGGAGAATCAATGACCTTTTGAGAAAGCTTATCTAATAACTTTTCTGCAACTTCTCTATAAGTAACTTTATCAGTTAATTGGGCCAATCTAAGCAAGTTATAACCGGCTAGTGAACTACCAGAAGGTATAGCACTATCAGCAGTATCCAGTTGTCTAATAAATAGTTCTTTATTTTCTTTAGATGTATAATAGAAACCTCCCTGTTCTTCATCCCAAAATAATTTTAACATTTCTTCAGTTATATCAACTGCTTTCGATAAATAATAATAATCTAAAGTTGCTTGGTGTAGTTCTATTAAACCAAATACTAAATAACTATAGTCATCTAAAGTTTGATATTCCGTCAGTTTACCATTACAGTAACTATGACCTAATTTATTATTTTTTGTCAACATTTTATTTAAAATTAAATCGGAACTGTTTTTGGCTAGTTTAATAAAATTTTCATTATCTAAAACAAAACCGGCTTTAGCTAAAGCAGCAATTGCTAATCCATTCCAATCAGTTAATATTTTATTGTCTTTTTCCGGTCTTTCTCTTTTCTCTCTTTCATTAAATAATTTCTCTTTTATATTTGTAATTTTATCGTAATTTTCAATATTTTTTAACTTTAAATTAATATTATTTTTACTTTCTATTACAAATACATCACTAAATTTATCATATTCTTCTTGATTAAGAATATTTTTTATTTCTGATAAATTCCAATAATAATACTTGCCTTCTTCACCTTCACTATCAGCATCTTCAGCTGTATAAAATACATTTTGCTCCGATAACATATCTCTAGTTAGATAATTTATTATTTCTTCTGCAGTATCTTTATATACGGTCTTTTGAGTAGCTCTAAAAGTTTCAATATAAAGATAAATTAAAAGAGCTTGATCATAAAGCATTTTTTCGAAATGAGGTGTTTCCCATTTTTCATCAGTTGAATAGCGGTGAAATCCCTTCCCTAATTGGTCATAGATACCACCCGCTCTCATATTTTGCAGAGTATTTTCCACCATATATAGATATTTTTTGTTATCTTTTTTCTGCCAGTAGTGTAATAAAAAAAGTAAATAATGAGGCATTGGAAATTTAGGAGATTTCCCAAATCCTCCGTGTTCTTCATCATAGATACTATCTAATATATTAACAGCTTTATCCACTACTTTTTTATCTATACTAACTTGCTTTAAGTTTTCCTGTTTTTTCAAATGAGTGACAACTTGTTGAGCAGTATTCAATAATTTTTGGCGATTTTTATCCCAGAGTTTATTAATTTGTGGTAAAATTGATAATAACCCTCTTCTTCCGTATTTATCATTTTTAGGAATATATGTGGCAGCATAGAATGGCTTTTTATCTGGTGTCATAAAAATAGTTAGCGGCCAACCACCACTACCGGTCATTACTTTACAAACTTCCATATATAGTTTATCTATCTCAGGCCGTTCTTCTCTATCCACTTTTATATTCAAAAAATTATTATTTAATATTTCTGCAACTTTTTGGTCAGTAAATGACTCTTCTTCCATAACATGACACCAATGACATGTGGAATAACCTATTGATAAAAATATTGGTAAATCATTCTGTTTAGCCTTATTAAAGGCTTTTTCTCCCCATGGATACCATTCTACTGGATTAGTCATATGCTGCTTTAAATAAGGGCTTTCTTCTCCCTTTAAATGGTTATAGGTACTCATTTTAAACACCCCTTTTGTTTTTAAAAAACTTTTACCTATATTAAATTAAATTCTTATTTGAGAATAAAAAAGCTAGCTAAACCAAATTATTTAGTCTAGCTAGCTTTATTAATTTCTTTAGAATAGAATATATATTTTATTGAATAAATATTATTTTTTTGTTATACAAACTCCAATTAAGCCAGGACCTGAATGAACTACCATAGCTGGGCTTATTTCACCCAAAAGGGCTTCTTTTACATTTGGTAAGTCTTTTAGTTTATCTAATATATCCATGGCTTCATCTTTAGCATCAGCATGCATAACATCAACATAGCAAATACTATCATTGATTTTTTCTTTAGCTAAATTGATTAGTTTTTTAATAGATTTTTTCCTGGATCTAACTTTATCAAATGTAAAGTATTCACCAGCTTCATTTATTGATATAATGGGTTTTATGTTTAAAAGTTCAGCAATTGTTCCCTTTACTTTACCAATTCTACCACCCTTTTTTAGATATTTTAGAGTGCTCACTATGAAATAAAGTTTAATTTCTTCTTTCTTATTATTAACCATATTGATGATTTCAGAAAAACTATAATCACCTGAATCAACTAACTCTTTTGCATATAATACTAATCTGCCCAAACCCATTGATAACATCTTGGAGTCAATTACTTCTACAGTTAGATCTTCTAATTGATTAGCTGCCATCTTACAGGTATTATAAGTACCACTTAAACCTGAAGAAATATGAATAGAAATAATGTGATTATAACCCTCTTCTTTTAATTCAAGATATTTCGTTTTTATTTCTGCAGGAGTAGGCATTGAAGTAGATGGTATCTCATTATCAAAATTATCATAAACTTCTTGAGGCTTGATATCAATTCTATCCTTATATTGATTTTTTTCATATATTATTTTTAATGGTAAAAAGTCAATTTCTTTTTCTTCCAAAATTTCCTTTGATAAATCACAAGTGCTATCAGTTACAACAGCAATTTTCTCTTCCATTATTATCCCCTTTTTGTTATTATTTTGATTAACTTAATCATATTTTACTATATTTTAACCAATAGTGCAAAATTTCAAGAAATTAAAAAAGATGAAAACCCCATTTTTGAGTCTTCATCTTAACTTTAATATTTTACTCTCAGGGAAGAAGCACCTAAATTATTTAGGTTACTTCTCCCTTTAAGCATGATAGAATTGAGTAAAACAATTATAGACTAATTATTCCTGTTCAAGAAGATGACAGGAAGCAAAATGCTCGTTGTCATAATCTTTAAATTCAGGTTCCTTTTCACTACATATATCCATTGCATATGGACAGCGTGGATGGAACCTACATCCAGATGGTGGATCTACCGGTGAAGGTACATCTCCTTCTAAGATTATTCTGTCCGTCTCATAAGTAGGATCTGCTACCGGAATCGCTGAGAGCAGAGACTGTGTATAAGGATGTTTCGGATCATCAAATAGTTCTTTTTTAGTTGCCACTTCAACTAATTTTCCAAGATACATTACAGCAACACGGTCACTTATATGTTTAACTACACTTAAGTCATGAGCAATAAATAGATAAGTTAAATCAAAATCTTTCTGCAAATCTTGTAGTAAGTTAATAACCTGAGCCTGAATTGATACATCAAGCGCTGATACCG
>Ga0209925_1000119_pt1 | contig 38757 bp, 34 predicted proteins | sample SalPonR2_A_D1_MG_FD_185702 | JGI IMG/M metagenome (GOLD analysis project Ga0209925, IMG submission 185702) | Salt pond soil microbial communities from South San Francisco under conditions of wetland restoration - Salt Pond MetaG R2_A_D1_MG... ... | reverse complement strand
ACGCCATTGCCTTCCTCCCATAATCCATACACCTTTAGCTTTTCTCACAGGTTCAGCAAAATTTTCTTTGTTGGCTGTTTTTTTACTTCTTGTATGAAGAATACTTACATTTTCAAAGCCAAAAGACTCAAATCTTTTTTTCTGTATTTTGAAAAAATCATTTGACTTCAATGCTTTGTCGCTTCTTGCTGTAGGAATTACAACAATTGGTTTGTCGCCTCCACCAATGAGTTTCCTGAACATGTTTAAATATAAATTGTCGGAAGCATTTCCTCCAATTAAAAGTAAAGTCCCATTTGTTGGGCCTTTAGTTTCTACTTTCTGACAAAAAGTGGAATAAGAAATGAAAACCAGTAAGAAAAAAAGGATGAATCGGTTTATCATAAAAAGATTAATTTTTCAGTGTATCAATAGTAGGATAAAGGGATTCAGAATTATTATCTGAAGGTTTATAATTGACAGTATTATCTATATCTCGTTCAGAAATAAAACGCTGCCTGGTCGTATCGGGATGATTTCTGTAATTATTTTTTGGCAATGGGGGGACTTTTTCCATGTCGGGTTCATGGGCAAATTTTCTTCTGAGAAAACGTTTCTTTTCAGAAAGTTTTTTTAAGGAAGGAAGATAAGTCCCATCCGGAGTATCCTTATCATACTCCGGGACCTTACTTCTGTAACAACTGCTTTTTGTCTGACAAGCTGCTATTCCTATAAATAAAATAAAGATAAAGTTATAGAAAAATAACCTGCTTGATATCATCTAAGCCTTGTTTTTTCTTAATATCAAAAATGCATATCCTGCAAATAAGAGACTCATTGCAACCTGCATGACAATAGGTATACCAACCAATCCTGTTGCAAGAATAGCTGTATTTACCAGTGCAAATTTTACCAGGTAATAAAACAGTTTACTCCCGGCAATACTTAGGAGAATAGCCAATGGTGCCGATTTCATCTTTTTCATAAAAAGATAAAATAAAAACACATTTAATGAAAGTTCCGCAGTAATGAGAAGCATTTTGGGCAATACGGGATGCGCTGATATTAAAAATGAAAAAAGTGGAAGTGTAAGTGCTATAACATATGCATTTCTTCGGGTAGTATGCAGCAAAGCAAGGATTAAGGCCAAACGCATAGGTTCAATAAAATATACAGGAAGTTTCAACATATGCGAAATAGCAGGAACAAAATAGATAAAAAGCAGAGCTGCAATATCCAGTAATATGATACGTACAGTCTCTTTCGATTTGAGTTGAAGGGCTAAGTTTGCTTTCATATTTATCCAGTTTAAAATTAAACTTTGAATTTAAAAAAAAATCTTATGAATTAGACTATTATATAAAACTAAAGTTTATGCATAAGCAAATATTAGTGAATAATTATCTGTTTAATTGATTTAACAGCAAAAACAGAACTTAATTAGACTCATTCAAATTTAATAATTTATTTTCATAGCTTACGCATTTTTTTTACTTTTATGAAAAGATAAACAGAGAAAAGCGCTATTTAAAATCATTTAAAATATTCTTACCATGAAAAGAAGAGATTTTCTTAAAAAAGGCATCAGTGCAGGAATAGTAACCGGATCATTACTAACACTCGGAAGAGCCGGAAAAATTTTTGCAAATACTACCCTCAACAATTCCCTTCCGTATGATCTAGTGGCAATTAAAGACGGGGAAGCTGACAAGATGTTTGATAAAGCCATTGAAGCCATGGGTGGCATGAAGAAATTTGTAAAACCTGGACAAAAAGTAGTTGTAAAGCCGAATATTGGATGGGATGTAATTCCTGAAAAAGCTGCAAATACAAATCCCAGGCTTGTAAAAAGAATTATAGAGCATTGTTTCCAGGCAGGAGCAAAGAAAGTATATGTTTTTGACCATACATGTGATGAATGGAAGAAATGTTACAAAAACAGCGGCATAGAAAATGCTGCAAAAGATGCCGGAGCAACCGTTGCGCCGGGGCATGCTGAAAGCTATTACCAGTCAGTTGACGTACCCAAAGGAAAAAGATTGAAAAACGCAAAAGAACACGAATTAATACTTGAATCAGATGTTTTCATTAATGTGCCCATTCTCAAACATCATGGATCAGCAAGATTGACCATTGCCATGAAAAACCTAATGGGAATTGTCTGGGACAGAAGATTCTGGCACAGAAATAATCTTCAGCAATGTATTGCCGACTATGTTTCATACCGCAAACCTGATTTAAATATTGTTGATGCATACAGAGTTATGTTAAGAAATGGACCAAGGGGTGTTTCAAAAGCAGATGTATCGACTATGAAGTACCAGATTATTTCAGATGATATCGTCGCTGCCGATGCTGCTGCAGCCAAAATATTCGGTTCAAGTGTCGATAAAGTACCTCATATTGAAATAGCAGGTGAAAATGGTTATGGACAAACAGATCTGAGTAAGTTAAAAATAGCCAGGAAAAAACTTTAAGAATATGAAATCCTCTTCTGCATCATTTAGACAGAAGGCAATGTATAAAGCATAAGGGTCCCATGGGATACAATATCAAAAAATGGAGACTTTGCTAAGAATGAGGCTCATAATGTCAAACTAAGAAACTGTTTTGATTTTTCTTGCTTCAACAAAATAGTTTTATGTGATTACCAGCCTCGTCCTTTAGGGCGGGGTTTAGGAGCCTGACACCCATCCGATTTCTATAAATTTTGTATTTTATTTTACAAAATTTATAGAAATCATAGTCGGGGTAGGCATTTGAAACACCCCGCCCTAAAGGACGGGGCTGGTAAAATAAAACCTTCAAAATTTGGTGAAGTAAAATTTTTAAATAAACAACATAGAAGTTTCTAATAATTAAACCTTATACAAATGAAATTAAAACAAATGAAGAAAATAAGAGTGGTTATTTCACTCTTATTCTTAATTTTTCTTACTCTCTTTTTTCTTGACTTTGCAGGGATATTCCCTGAAGATTTTATAAAGGGAGTTGTTTTTCTGCAATTTGTCCCGTCTGTGCTAAAATTCTTCAAGGTTTTCTCATGGATTGCAGCAGGCTTTTTTGTAATTCTTTTGCTTACCTTATTATTTGGCAGGGTGTATTGCTCAACTATTTGTCCACTGGGAATTTTACAGGATGTAATAAGTTATCTGTCGAAAAAAACAAGAATCCGTAAGAAATATAAACATCTGAAATCAATTAATTGGTTAAGATACTCCATCCTCGGATTAGCTCTAGTTTTTCTGTTTAGCGGAAGCATTCTCGTGGTGGCTCTACTTGATCCATACAGTCTTTTCGGAAGGATTGTTTCCGATTTTTTCAGGCCTGTACTAACAGAAGGAAACAATTTACTGGCCAGTGTACTGAATAAATTTGATATCTACGCGCTTTATAATGTAAAACTTGAACCCGTTCACATCGAAGTACTTTTAATTCCAATAGTTTTTTTAGGTCTAATTATCTGGATGTCTCTGAAAAAAGGAAGGCTTTATTGTAATACTATTTGTCCGGTGGGAACTTTTCTGGGCTTTCTTTCAAAATTTTCTCTGTATAAAATAAAATTAGACACAGCTACCTGTACAAAATGCGGATTATGCGAGTCTGTTTGTAAAGGAGGCTGTATTAACACCAAAGAGCAAAAAGTAGATTTTACAAGATGTGTAGGGTGTTTTAACTGCTTTACTGTTTGTCCTTTTTCCAGTGTTAAGTTTGAAAAAAGTATTTTAAAGAGTTCGCAAAATGATAAAGAAACTACTGTTCACCCAACAGATAAAAGCAAACGAAATTTTCTTGCAGGACTCGGATTGTTGTTCACATCGTTACCCATAATATCAAAAGCACAGGAATTAGTATCATATAATGCCCACAAACCTGTAAAGAGAAAGAATCCCGTTTCACCACCAGGGGCAGAATCAACAGAAAAATTTAACAATGCCTGTACAGCCTGTCATTTATGTGTAAATGTCTGTCCAACACAGGTCTTGCAGCCCGCAGTTATGGAATATGGTTTACGTGGACTTATGCAGCCAAGAATGGATTACCATACAGGATTCTGTAATTTTGAGTGTACATCATGCAGTGAAGTCTGTCCGACAGGTGCGATATTGCCTATAATGCTTGAAGATAAAAAACTAACACAATTGGGTAAAGCCCAGTTCGTAAAAGAAAATTGTATTGTTGAAACAGAAGGGACTGACTGTGGTTCCTGTTCTGAACATTGTCCTACAAAAGCAGTACATATGGTAGATTATAAAAACGACTTACGAATTCCGGAAGTAGATGAAGACATTTGTACTGGTTGCGGAGCCTGCGAGTATGCTTGTCCCACACACCCTTATAAGGCAATTTATGTGGAGGGGAATCCTGTTCATCTGAGGGCAAAGAAACCCAAAGAAGAAAAGGTTAAAAAGGTAGAACATGAAGATGACTTTCCTTTTTAACAGGAAAGCCTATCCATCGAGAAAATTTGACAGAACAGAATATATCCTGTTCCTTCGCACAGGTTTTGATATATAATCATCACACCCGGCTTCCAGGCTCATCTCCCTGTCATTAGCCATTGCGTATGCAGTTAGTGCAATAATTGGTATCTCCTTGTTTATCTGTTTTATCTCGCGGGTTGCTTCAAGCCCATTTTTCTCCGGCATCTTGATATCCATGAGTATCAGATCTATTTCAGGATGATCTTTCACAAGTTGTATAGCTTCATTTCCATTATTAGCTCTCAAAATATTCACTCCTGATTTTCTCAAAGCTATCTCCAGATATTTGAAGTTACTGTCTTCATCCTCTGCTATCAAAATTGTTCTGTCATTCCAGTTATTTTCCATATTGTACTAATTTATTTCTTGTTAACAGGTAAATTAAAATAAAATGTGGAACCTTCATGGGGTATTGAATCAACCCAAATCCTGCCACCCATTAATTCGACAAGATTTTTACAAATGGTCAAACCCAACCCGGCTCCTCTATATAATTTTTCTTTATTATTTTCAATCTTGGTGAATCTTTGAAATATAAACTCTTTTTGCTTTTTATTTATTCCAATACCTGTATCGCTTACAAAAAATCTGACAGGTTGGTCTTCATTAGTTTTATCATTTATTTCATAACCAAATTCAATAATCCCTTTATCTGTGAATTTTATGGCATTATCAAGCAAGTTGTTAAATATTTGCTTCAAACGATAAGGATCCCCCATTATCTTATAATCAGTTATTTTATCGTCTTTACTGATTTCAATATCTAATCTTTTATAATGTACATTGTCAGAATAAGTATCCAGCAATTCGTCTATTATTGAATCAACAGGACATTCAATTTTTTTAATCTCTAACTGATCGCTATCAATCCGGGCCAGGTCAATCACATTATCAATCAAATTTAACAGGCTATTACTATGAGAATTTATCTGGTTAACCAATTCATTTCTTAACTCATCTTCAAGTTCGGAATCATTAAGAAGATTAGAAAATCCTACAATCGCATTCATAGGTGTTCTAATTTCATGAGACATATTAGCCAGAAATGAACTTTTCAGTCTGTTGGCCTCTTCTGCCTTCTTCTTGGCCTGATTAAGGTCTTTTGTCCTCTGTTCAACTAGTTTTTCAAGTTTGTTTCTGTGCCCTTCAAGCTCTGAATTTTGTTCCTCAATCAGATCTTTTTGTTTTTTAATTTCTTCCTCTGCCTCTTTAATAAAACTTATATCACTATCAATTGAAATCAACTGGTCTACATTCCCCTGGGCATCAAGAATAGGTGTCAATGTTGTCTGTACCCATATAGTCTTGCCTGAATCAGAAATATTTTGACTTTCAAATATTTTAGTCGTCTTCTCATGAATACAGCTATTAAATTTCTTTTTAATATCCTGCTGATAATTTAACTTCCAGAGAGTGCTGTAATTTTCTCCCCTGATCTCCTCAAATTCATATCCATACAATTTTTCAAACCCTTCGTTCACCCATTCTACGTTACCTTTTGGTGTAATAATCATAACAGCGTTATCAGTTTCCCTGGCAACAACTGATAGTTTTTCAAGTTCTTTATTAATTTTCGAGAGTTGATCTGATTGAGAAATTATTTCTTCTTTTTGTTGTTCAATTTCCCTGGTTCTTTCATCAACCAGATTCTCCAGTTTTAAATTATTCCTTTTCAATTGTTTTGTATATAAACGGATTATGAAATAAACTACAACAATTGCTGCAATTACATACAAACAATATGCCCAAATCTGATTATACCAGGGATTCAATATTTCAAATCCATAAACAGAAGGCTTAGATTTATGATTATAAAGATTTTTTGCTCTCACTTTAAATTTATACTCACCTGGTTTTAAGTTTGTAAACCTTACCCGTGGAATATCTTTCCATTTAGACCAGTGGTCATTAAATCCTTCAAGTTTATAACTGTATAGAATATTCTTGCTTTTACCTGTATAATTTGTTGCACTATAGTAAAATGTAATAGAGTTGTTTTTATATTTTATTTTCTTAACCAAAGAATCAGATTGACTATTTGAAACAATCCTCTTATCTCCTTTTCCCTTAAAAAATGTTCCGTAAAAAATCACAGAATCTTCATTCAGAGACACTCTACGAATCTGGCTTTCAAATTCTTTACTTTTAAAATAAGGATTTGGTGAATACCGGTACAAACCTTCTGATCCCCCGATCCATGTAACATTATCTTCATCTGCATAAATATCGAGAACCATCATAGAAGGAATTCTTCTGAAAGGAGTAAAATTCCATTCAAAGCTACCATCTTTGTTCCTTTTTCCCACACCTATCTCCTCTTCCCTGTTATACAAACCCGATATCCAAATTCTGTCCTCATTATCTGTTGCAAAAGCAAAAACCCCGAGTTCACCTCCTGATAACTTTACTCCAAATGTATCATCAGGCTCAAAAGTATTTGTTTTCTCAATAAATTTATAAATTCCATTTTCAGTAGCGAAAATAAGCTTACCCTTATGCTTATAAATAAGAATATTTTTCAATGAATTAAATCCATCATCCTCATCGAAATATTCTATTTTTCTTTCTTCGGGTTTATCCCCTGGATTGTTTATTCTTATCACCCCATTGCGAAAAGAACTCAACCATAAATCGCCATTAGAAGAAACAATAGAACGAATATTATATTTTAAACCAGGAACCCTACCTTCATCAATCCATTTGCCATCTTTATATCTAACTGAAGCCAAACCATTGCTTAAACCAAAATATATCAGGTCAGAATTATAAGAAGGAGAATACATGGTAAAGACAGTTACTTTGGGCCAGATAAATTTATAGCCAGAACTTAATATCTCCATCACTCCGTCATTAGTCCCTAATAACAGATGTTTTGTCCCATCAGTCGCTGTATAAATATTAAAATCCCAGCATTGCCCTTTATAGTCGGAAAACCTTTTAATTTTACCGTTTTCCAGGTATAGAATCCCATTCTCAGTTGAAATAAAAAGTCTATTTTGATATCTGATAACATCCAGCACATAGATCTGAGTTCCTTCGGATTCTGACCAATAAGTAACTGGTGATGCTATCTCAATCTTAGACATTCCATTAGCAGAGGCAACCCAGATATTATTTTGCTTGTCCAGATACAAGTCATAAATACTTCCAATGTCTAATCCATCTTTCTTGGTTATGGTTTTTATATGTTTCCCATTTTTATCAATAACCACAACACCATTTAAACTTGTGCCAAGAAAATAATATTTCCCGAATTTCAATAACCCTTTATATAGCCCCTTTTCTCTGAAATAATCATCGGCCTCCGTAACAAATCGCTTTAAGGACGGGTGATCATTAATTTGATATTTATACAACTCATTTTCACTAATCAACAAAAATTCATTTTCTTCAGTACGAACAACATTGTTTATATTTATTTTTTGAAATATTGAAGAAAGATCAAAAGGAACCAACGTATCATTTTCAACCTTGTAACAACCTTTTTTGTCGGCAAATACGTAATACGCTTCCTGATAGATAAAATTATCTCCGAAACGAACCAAAGTTTTTTTCTGAGGCTTCTCTATTACTTTAATAGTATCATCCTGATAAATAAAGATTTTACTATATGACCTGAAAAATACTTTATTTCCAAGTATCGTAATATCCCATATATCGTAAAAATTTCTATGGTTATCAGGGACAAGAGATAAAAGAGATTGAAACTTCATTTTCCCTGTTTCGTCTGGTCTTAAATAGCCAAAATTTCCAGAGGATCCTACAAAAATTTTACCTGTCGAATCCATTGCCAGTGATCTGCAAGTCTTTTTCCCCGGCAATTCAATAACACGCCATTCATGTCCATCAAACTCAATAATTCCATCTACATTACCAAAATACATGATGCCCCTGGTATCCTGAATAATATCCCAGGTTTGAGGGTGAGCATTATATTCATCAGGAGTAAAGTTGGTAATAAAAGGTGAGCCAGTATTTTTAAGCCACTGGGCATTAGCCGTGCTCAATGAAAATAAAATCAAAGTCCAAACGATGAAAAAACGGTATTTCATCCCTTCATTTTTTTGTCAATATATAAAATTTTCTCGTGAAAGAAAAATGTTGAATATTGAGGATTCTTAGGTTATATCAAAATTAAGAATGAAATTGATTGTTAAACCCTTTGTGAATTAAATAAAATGAAAATAACAATACAGCAACTCCTATAATAAAGAGTGACCAGTTAAACTGGGTTGGAATATATTTCAAAACAAGCTGATTTAATTTGTCAGGTGAGACAATGAGGTTGCCGGCACTTTCAACCATAAACTTCATGAAATCATAAATAAATGAAACAAATATGACAACAGCTCCTCCCAGAAGAATTAACCACTCTTTTAAATTAATATAATATCTTCCGGTAAATCGTAATTCAAATTTATAGATAATCCCAGCCAATAATATCATGAGAAGAGATATAAAAATTGGTGCAATAACAGGGCCACTCCAAACAACCGGAATCAAAAATAAAATATCCCATGTTAACAGAGAAACAGGCCAACCCAACAGTAGTTTCAGAAAAACATAATAGAATATATCCCACAAAGCAAAAATGAACAGAAAATTAGCAAAACGCTGTAAAAAGCTTTTCCCCGCCAGGTAAGCAACAGCCAAGATCATAATCAAAGATGCCAGTTCCCTTATAATTTCAGTTACAGCAATTGTATCAGGAATTGGGTTCATTGGAAAAGAAAATCCCTTGGAATAAGATATTTCTCTTAAGTAAACAACTACTGCACTTTCAAAAAATGCCATAGATAGACCAAACAACACTAGCCCAAAAACCAGTCGCTTTGCATTTATATGTTTCTTATTTTCAATTTTTGTCATATTTCTCCAATTAAAAACCGATAACTCTCTATTGTTTTATGAATCAATGAAAAAGATTTGTATAAAAAAACGAACAAAAAATGAAATTATGATAATTTAATAAAATATTAACTTTGCATTTGTTATAATTATAAATATACAAAAAGATTCGTGTGTTATATCCAAAAAATTTTGAACAGAAAATAGGATTTGATCAAATCCGTGAAAGAATCTCAAATTATTGTGAGAGTGACTGGGGAAAAGAAAAAGTCAACCAAATTCGGCTTTCCACATCATCAACTTTTATAGAAAGATTTATAAGTCAAACCGATGAAATGCTGAAGATAATCAGTTTTGAAGAAAATTTTCCTTTTGATCATTGTCTGGACTTAAAAGAACCCTTAAAAAAAATAGACATTGAAGGACAATTTTTAGAAGTAAACGAATTACATGCATTGCGATTAAATCTGATCACCTGCAACAAGATCATTTATTTTCTCAGGGAAAAAAAGACTGAAGATAAATATGAAAATCTTTATTTCTTAACAAAAAATATACAGACATACCCATTTGTTAAAAAAAGAATAGACCAGGTAATAAACACAAAAGGAGAACTCAAGGACAATGCTTCTGAAGAACTAAAAAACATACGTCAGAAAATTAATTCGCTTGAAAAAAGTATATCAGGAAAACTTCATCATATTCTTAAAGACCTGAAATCGCAGGGGTGGGTAGATGAGAATACTACACTGAACGTAAGGGAAGGACGTACGGTTGTTCCTGTAGATGCTTCGGTTAAAAGAAAGATCAGTGGAATTGTGCAGGATGAATCAGCCTCAGGAAAAACTGTTTATATTGAACCTACAGAGATTGTTGAAATCAATAACCAGATTAAAGAACTACAGTACGAAGAAAAAAGAGAAATTGTTAAAATCCTTTTAGCTGTTAAGGAAGATATAAGGCCCTATGCAAACGACATCTATAAAGCTAATGAATTCCTGGCTACAATAGATTTTATTATGGCAAAAGCTCATTTTGCAAAAGACATTGAGGCCATTAAACCGGCTGTGGTTAATAATCCATACATCCGATGGATTGAGGCCATTCATCCTCTCCTCCTCCTTAATTTCAGAAAAGAAAAAAGAAAAGTTACACCACTCGATATTACACTCGACAAAAAAGAACAAAGAATTCTTCTTATATCCGGACCCAATGCAGGAGGGAAATCAGTTTGTTTAAAAACCGTCGGATTGCTGCAGTATATGTTTCAGTGCGGACTCCTAATTCCTGCCAAAACAGGTACTGAAATGGGTATATTCAAAAAAATGTTTATCAATATCGGAGATGACCAATCAATTGATAATGACCTAAGTACTTATAGTTCGCATCTGCTGAATATGAAAACATTTATAAAACAAGCCGATTCGAACTCTCTGATACTAATTGATGAATTCGGAGCAGGTACTGAACCTGTCCTGGGAGGTTCTATTGCAGAATCTATACTTACTGAGCTGAATCAGAAAAAAATTATGGGGGTAATCACTACTCATTATTCAAATCTTAAACACTACGCTTCCTCGGCAGAAGGAATAGAAAATGGAGCCATGCTGTTTGATACTGACAAAATGACACCTCTTTATAAACTCTCAATTGGCGAACCGGGAAGTTCTTTTGCATTTGAAATAGCAAAAAAAATCGGGTTACCCGATCATGTGTTAAAAAGAGCCTCAGAAAAAATTGGAAAAGAACATATTGATTATGATAAAAACCTGAAAGACATTATTAGAGACAAAAGATACTGGGAGAAAAAAAGGAACAACATAAAACAAAATGAAAAAAAACTTGAAAAAGTGCTGGAGGAATACGAAGAGAAACTGGCAAATGCGAAAAAATCCAGGAAAGAAATTCAACGAGAGGCCAAACATGAAGCTGAACAATTGTTGAATCAGGTGAACAAAAAAATAGAAAAAACAATAAAACAGATCAAAGAAAGCAATGCCGAAAAAGAAAAGACAAAAGAGATAAGAAAAGATTTTGACGAGTTTAAGAAGAAAATTACACAGGAAGGAAATTCTGATAAGCTTGATTCAAGCATCAAAAAAGCAAAAAATGAAAAAGATAAAATAAAAAATAAACTTGATTTAAAAACAGAAGAAAAGGAAGAAAAAAAAGAACAAAAGAAAACCGGAAAACCTGGTTTTGAGAAAGGAGTTAAAGTAAAGCATAAGACTCATGGAACAGTAGGAGAAATAATGGATAAAAACAAGAACAGTATCTTAGTAGGATTCGGAAATTTAATTACAACTGTTCCTCCGGAAGAACTCGAAGTAATTAGCGAAAAGGAATACAGCAGTCATGTTCAGAAAAGTGAATCTCAAAGTGTATCACGAAATTTTGACCTCGGAAAAAGAAAAATGGAATTCAACCCTGAAATTGATATCCGTGGAAAAAGAGCTGAAGAGGCTATTAATCTTATAAAAGACTTTATTGATGAGGCTATTGTCCTGAATGTTAGTAGCGTAAGGATATTGCACGGAAAAGGGAATGGTATTTTAAGACAACTTATCCGCCAATATCTTGATACCGTCGACCTGGTAAAAAACTACAAAGATGAAAGAGTTGAATTCGGAGGTGCAGGAATCACTGTAGTTGAACTGGAGCAATAATACATAGACAGTCAGTACAATAGCTGTACAAAAATAAAAAACCTCACCTTTAGCCTGATAAAATTTGTCTTTTATTATGGCATTTTTCAAGAAAAAATTATATGTTCGTTATTCAATCAAATAATTAACTATTGATAGCATTTTATACAAATAGCATTACGCCAAGGTTAAAATATATAGTAAACTTCATTATAGGTACTATACTGGGATCGGATTACTTCATAACAGATGATGAGGAAGAATACAAAAGACACAGGGGACCCAAAATAAATTATTCACCAAGGAAACTAAACGACGGGATTTCTATTAATCCACATAGTCTTCTATTTGAGGATCATATTGAAAAAAAAGAAATTTTTGTAACACAATGGGACAATGTGAAAATTTTCTTTCAGACTGATGATCATTCAACCATTCCATTTGATCTTTTTGCTGCAGCTTTTTATCTCATTTCAAGATATGAAGAACATCTGCCATTTAAAAAAGACCGGCACGACAGATTTGAAGCAAGAGTCAGCCTGGCTCATAATAATAATTTCCTCCAGATCCCTGTGGTTGATAAATGGGCCTATGCATTGAGTGAATATTTGTCAAAAAAGTATCCCGGATATCAGCCAAAAGAACGAAAGTTTACTTATTTGCCCACTATTGATATTGATAATGCATACGCATTTTTATTTAAGGGAATAAGTAAAACATTAGGTTCTACACTCAGATCGCTTATTAACCTTGACATTGAAGACAATATAAGACGGTACAGGACCCTTGCAGGAAAAAAAGACCCGTATGATACTTATAATATCTTTTTTGATATACATCATAAATATAACATTAAACCAACCTGGTTCTTTTTAGTTGGCAACAGCGCTAAATTTGACACCAATATATCCCTCAACAAACAAGCATACAGAGAGTTAATACAAAAAATGTCAAAGAATTGTGATATCGGTGTTCACTTTTCCTATAATACCCGTGATAATTACAAATTACTCAAACAAGAAATTGCTGACCTTGAAAACATTATTGACAGAAAAGTTATAAAAAGCAGACAGCATTATCTCCGCCTTCATTTTACAGAAACATACAGGAATCTTATTAAAGCAGGCATTACAGAGGATTATACAATGGGATATGCTACGGAAATTGGATTCAGAGCTGGAACCTGCACTCCTTTTAAATATTTTGACCTGTACAATAATGAGGAAACAACTCTTAAGATTTACCCTTTCCAGATAATGGATATCACGCTAAACAAACATAAAGGATATAATGTAACCGAAGCAATTTCAGCCATTGAAAGCCTTGTAGAGAATATAAAAGAAGTAAACGGCACATTCATAAGTATTTGGCATAATGAAGCCCTTAGTGATCATGCTCACTGGAAAGACTGGGAAACGGTATATCGTGAAATGCTGAGGTTTGTATTCGAATAATGTCAGTACATTTTTATTTCTCACCCAGAATATACTCTATTGCATCAAATAAATTATCAAAAATAAAATCCGGTTGAATGTCTGATTTGGTAATATCTTTCCCAGTACGTACACCAATAGTTGTGCATCCGGCTGAACGTCCGGCCTCTATATCTCTTCCACTATCACCGATCATATAAGATCGTTTCAGATCAATATGATGTTTCTCTGCTGCTTCAATTAGCATACCCGGTTTGGGTTTTCTGCATGAGCATTGCTTAATATACTTTTTATCGTATTTAACCAGGTTTTCCCCCGGATGATGAGGACAATAAAATATATCATCAACATAGGCACCATGGCTTTGAAGGTATTTTTTCAGTTCCTCATGCAGACTATTTAACTGAACTTCAGTAATCATTTTCCTGGCTACAGCAGATTGATTGGTAACAACAATTGCCTTGTAAGAAGATTGATTGATCTTTGAAATTGCTTTGGCAGTATAGGGATAAATACACATCTCTTCTATATTGGCAACGTAATCAGAATCTTCATTAATGACGCCGTCACGGTCCAAAAAAATTGCTTTTTGTTTCTTTTTGTTTTCCATTGCAATACTCAATAAACTAAGGTAACTGCCTAGAAAAACTCACAATTGCTTCCGCAAAACTTTTCCAGGAAAGTTCTTTTTTTATTTCTTCAATATGCTTTTTAAAGTCTATATTCATTTTCAACTGGAAAAATGACTCAATTCCTTTCTTTAGAGATTCTTCTGTGGCTTCATTAACTATAATACCTGTTTTTTCATGTTTGATTGTCTCACGCAAACCACCTACATCTGTTGCAATCAAGGGCAAATTAAAATGATAAGATATATTTGTAATACCACTTTGCGTTGCTGATTTATAGGGAAGAACGCAAGCATCCGCAGCAGAAAAGAACTGAGGAACCCTGTTATCTGAAATATATTCAACAAACGGATGAATATTTTCCTGGTTGGATGAATGATTGATAAGTTGCTGGTATTTTTCAAAACTTCCATAAGACTCCCCTGCAATAAGTAAATGATAATCTTTTCCTAGTTTCCCAAATGCTTTAATAAGTAAATCCAAACCTTTGTAATCTCTTATAAATCCAAAAAACAACACCACTTTTTTATTCTCCGGTATCCCAAGTATTTTGCGTGCTTCGTTCTTTTCCAAAGGTGCACCAAAGTGATCATATATCGGATGCATCTTTTTTATATAATTTGCATTAGGGGCTAATTTTAAAAGATCCTGCTCCACACTCTCACTCATTGCAACAAATCCCGTATTCTGTTTTAGGAAAAATCGAGTTAAAGGTTTATCAAAAAATCTTTTTTCATGAGGGATGACATTATCGAGAATTGAAATAACCTTTGTTCTTTTTCTCATTTTTTTTGCAACCCAACCCAGAGAAGGAGCAAAATAAGACATCCAGTATTTCATAACCATCAAATCCGGATTAAAATCTTTAATTCGTTTTGCTGTTTTAATGTAGCTCAGAGGGTTGATCGTATCCAGAACTTCCTCGCTTGGAATTTCATCAACCTGATCTGAATCCTGTACGTATTGAGATTTGCCCGGGAAAAGAAGACCCGGGTATTGTCTCTTGAAAGTAAAAGCTTTAACTTCATGTTCTTTCTCAAAAGCACGGTACAAAGAACCATTAAATTGAGCTATTCCTCCCCGAAGTGGGTAGAAGGTTGAAAGATATGCAATTCGCATAATTATAATCTGATTATTTAGTCAGCTTTTCTTTTTTTAAATTTTCAATAGCATTAAGCACTGTTTCCGGCTTCAAATCCTTCATACAATGTCTTTCTCTTTTACATTGATTTCCATAATAACAATCACAACCGGTAGGTGGTTCTATAATCAAACCGTTATTATACAGCTCATATTCATGCCGGTTAAAAATATTGTTAAAAAGTACCAAAGGTTTTTTTAATCCTATGGCTATGTGCATCATCATAGTTACAAGAGAAACGATCATGTCACATTGTGAAGTAAGAGCAATAAATTCCTGGAGGGAAAAGTAACCTGGATAATAAGCACCCGATTTTTCAGAAAGATATTTATTTTGTTCATCTTCCGGAGGGCCTCCAAGCAAAACCGGATAATAATTCTGTTGATATAATTCTTTGATTAGTTCTATCCAGTAATCATTAGGCCATAAGCGTGTTAACCAGCGGGTACCACAACCAGTATTCAATCCAATAATTGTTTTTCCTCCTGCTTTTTCGCGCAGAAAAGACCATTTCTCTGCCAAATCCTTATCATAACTCAGAAGATAAGGTTCTTGATTAAATTCCAGGTGACAAATCTCGAAAATCTCTTCCATGTAATTTTTTGTATTCTTTTTCGAGATGTTATCAAAAAGACCTGTAATAAGCTTATGTTCAGCATTAGGAGTGGCAATATCTATGTGGTTTTCTTTCCAGGTAAATCCATATTTCTGGTCAGCATCTACTTCGCTTAATAACATGCAAGCCTCTTCATCTTTGTCCAGGTTAATGGCAATATCATATTTTTTATGCTGAATTTTAAAAATCTCCTTAAACTCAAATTTAACGATCTCCTGAATTTTATCTTTAGGCAAAATATCCGGTGTCAAGGTGACCCAGGTTATATGACTGTCGGGGTATAGTTTTCTGTATTTAACCAATAGCGGTGTCGTTCTGATTACATCCCCCATAGCTCCCAATTTAATTATCAGGATCCTTTTTTCATAAGGTTCATATTCATCGCATGTGTCGCAAACCTTATCTCTTTCCTTATTGGGTTTACATGGTATATCGCCCCGAAAATTCTTGCAGTCAAATTTCAGTTTTTCAATCATTACATTCTGTTTTTTGCAACAGCAAATCTATAAAAAAAACTTGTTGTCAGCTAATCCATGAAAAAAGTAGAAACAAAAAATAATTCCTTTTTTTTAATTAGAAGTCATATTGCAATTTAAGCATTTTCAGAACCTTTTTATCTACCGGCATTGTCATCTCATTTTCTGATATTTCCATTAAATTCCTCCAACGAAACGATATTTTTCCATTTTCTAATCTTTCAAAGTCAAAAGGCTTAGTAGATATTTCAAATCTTACTGGCTCTGGAAACTTTGCTGTATAATAAACAGAAATTAGCTGATATTCTTCGTAAAACAAGGCTGGCTGAAAATAATCCAGTGTATAAAAATGCTCAATAATTTCTATTGGCTGTCCAAATTCTTCGAGTGCTTCCCTTTTGAGACAATCGATTGTGCCCTCTCCAAACTTTAATCCTCCTCCCGGAAACTTGGTCATTTTCATCCCTAACTGAAACTCATCGCTAAGGAGAATTTGTTTATGCTGGTTAATGATTAATCCATAAACTCTAATATTAAAGCCTTTGATCTTTTTCTGCATTAGTTTTCCTCCGGATATAAAAACGTATTAATGATAGCATAAACAACAACAGAAGCCAGTTTTGCTGTTTGGTTATCCTCATCAAAACGGGGAGATACTTCGGCAATATCAACACTGATTGTTTTACCAGATTTAATTATGTATTTTATTAATTGCAAAACCATTTCCGGATTCATTCCAAAAGGTTGAGGAGAACTCACACCTGGTGCGAAAGCAGAAGAGAACCCATCAGAACAGATTGTTAAATAAATTGAATCCTGTTTCTCAATAAACTTATCCAGCCTTCTTGTTATGGCATCAAAATTTTGTTCTTTAATATCTCTTGCAAGAATGTATTCAACTCCTGACTCATCAGCTTTTTTGAAGAGGCTTAAAGTATTACTGGTTTTTTGAATTCCCAGAACAAAATATGAAAACTCATTTCCTTCCTGTAAAGCTGAATCAGCAATTTGTCGAAACATGGTACCCGAACTTGGGCCCTGATCATAAGGCCTCATATCAAAATGAGCATCAAAATTAATAATACCAGTTTTAAACGATTTATTGTTCTGTTCTGCAAACAATTTCAGGCCGTTATAATGCCCAAAAGCTATTTCATGTCCACCCCCAAGGACAACCGGGAATAGCCCAAGGCTCAGAATCCTTGTAACTGCTAATGCAAGATTATCCTGGGCAGCTTCCAGATTTCCGTCTAAACAATGTATGTTTCCGGCATCATAAATATTGCCCTTTTTCTCAAATATATTTGGGAGGTTGGCCATTGCCCTGCGAATACTAAACGGTCCAAAAGCCGTTCCTGTTCTTCCTTTATTCTTTTCTACTCCTTTATCACAGATAAAACCAAGGAAACAAAATCCGTCTCCATCATGAGTTATATTTTTTACCGAGACTTTATTTAAATCAATTAAGTTCACACACTGATGCCAGCGAAAAGAATCTTTATTTTTCGTATCATCCGTTCTTCCTGTCCAGGTATCTTCTGACAACACGCTATAATTTTCAATCTTTTTTAAAATTTTCATATTCTACTTAAATTTTGGGCAAAGTGAAACAAAATGTACTTCCCTCACCCTTTTTACTTTCAACCCAGATTTCTTCATTATGTTTGTTTACAAACTCTTTGCAAAGAATCAATCCAAGACCGGTACCCTCCTCATTCCGGGTACCTTTTGTTGAAAAATTCTGATCTACCTTAAATAATTTATCTTTCTCCTCTCTTGTCATACCCACACCTGTATCACTAACAGCCACCTTTACCTTGTTGTTATTCATTGACTCTGTAAATACTCTGACAAAACCATTTTCTGTATATTTAATAGCATTCGAAATAAGATTCCGCAAAACCGTATTTATGCTATCGTAATCAGCCTTTACTTTCAAATTTTCATCAACTTCAGAAACAAGATCTGTTCCCTTTTTTTCAGCATTCAGCTTCAGCAGCTCAATATTTTGATTAACCAGGTCAGATAAAACAATCTCTCTCTTGTTAAAATTCATTTTTCCACGTTGTGATCTTGACCAATGAAGTAAATTTTCCAGCAATTTTAATAGCTGATCTGCCGAATGATGAATTACATTCAGCTTTTCTTCCAGGTCTTTTTTGCTGTATTTATCAATATTTCTATTTATGTGTTGTGTCAGGCTGTATAAGGCCTGAAATGGGTTCTTAAGATCATGAGCTATTATTGAGAAAAACTTATCTTTTGTTGCATTAGAGATTTTTAGTTGCTTTTCAGATTCAGATAACTGTCGGTTTTGCTGTTCAACTTTATTTCTTTGTTGTTCAATTTTATCTCTTTGTTCAGAAATACGATTGTTTTTCTCCTCCAGTTTTTTATAAGCCTCTTTTAATTTACGGTTTTGTCTGTAAAGAATAATTGCAAAAACAGCTGACAATACAAGCAATGCTGATAAAAATATTTTAATCAGCTTATCCTGTTTTAATTGCATTTCTTTCCTGGCTAACTCCAGTTCTTTAATTTCAAGGCGCATCCTTTGTTCCTTATTCAACTTTTCTGTTTGAAAAAGAGAATCTTTTGTTACCCTCAAACGTTCTGATGTTTGTTTTAACTGACTTTCCTTCTGCTTCTTTTGTGTCTGAACTTTGCTAATTGTATCTTTATAATGAGTATGTATTTTTTCTACTTGCTTATCCTGAAGATGTTTTTTTATTGCGTTTAGAGAATCAAAATACAACATTGCTTGTTCTGATTGATTCATACCTTTATAACCTTCGGAAACGATTCCGTAAGCAGATTTAATATTTTTAAAATCCTTTAATTCTTTTGCTTTGAGAAGGGCTTTCTTAGTAATTTTCACTGATCGGTCATATTGACCAATTTCTTGAAAAACAGTAGCTTTGTTGAGCAGTCCATCAACAATGGATTTTTCCTGGTTTAATCTTTTTGCATACTCCAGACCTTTGTTAAAATTCCGGAGGGATTTCTGGTAATTCTCTTTATCCGATTCAATCAGACCTAAATTGAAGTGAATGGTTTTTAATCCGTTATAATTTTTAAATTTCTGATTTATTTTTAAAGACCTTGAAAAATAAGTTTTCGCAGAATCTAAAAGATCATGATTCCAGAAAAAATAACCTGCTTTATTCATATATTCAGCTGCAGACCTGTGTCTATCTGATTCTATTTCCTTTCGGATAGTCTCTCTGAAATAATTGAGCTGTTCTTTGTCATCACCGCTTAACTTTTGTTGAGAGGAAGAAGTTTTATAAAACAAAAGAAAAACAGTTGTGAAAAAAAATAGCAGGTAATATTTATGAAAATAATTTTTCATTTAATAGAATATCACCTACTAAAATAATAAAAATAAAACTATAAGGTATAGAAATGATGAAAAATTGAATTTAACTTTTTATTAAATTTATCAGACGCATCATTATTTGATCAGAGAGCATTAAAACAATAATTGCAATAATGCTTAAGATTAAAAATGGAGAAAATTCAATCCCGGATAAGACATGGTCTGCAAAATCACTAAAAACTTTTAAATAGACAGAAAGATCTATCTCCTTTAACAAATTTCCGGGTAAGAAACTATCTGTTTTATAGTAATTAAAAAGAATTATGCCAACAACGGCCCCAAGTCCAATAAGCAAGTTCTGCAAAATGTCAATGCCAGGCTTATAAGATTTTTCTTTTTCCACCCTTGTCATCACTTTTTGAGTAAAATCTTCAGATGGGCTTTCTGTTTCCAACTGATTGAAAATTTCCTTTGTTTTTTTTTCTATATCAAAATTATTCATCATGAGTTGCTTTTTCCTTATTGTTAAACAAAGAATATAATTTGTCGTAGAGCTTTTTTCTGGCCCGAAAGAGTTTAACTTTTACATTAGAAGCGCTCAAACCTGTTATTTCAGCTATCTCATTAACTTTTTGTTCTTTCTGATAATAAAGCGTAATAACTGTTCGCTCTTCATAATCTAATTGTTCTATTGCAGTTTTTATATAGTTGCTTTGATCAGTTTTTTCAAGATCCTGTAATTTGTTGTAAGAGCTTTCTTCAATTGCTTCAAAATGACTGTTTTCTGAGTCATCAATGGAAAATGTATCATGCTTTTTCTTTCGTAGTTTCGAAATAGAAAAATTGTAAACAATTTTATATAACCATGTGCTGAACTTTGATTCTCCTTTAAATTTTTTAAGCGATTTATAAGCTTTCATGAAAGCATCCTGTGCTACTTCTTCTGCATCCTCCTGGTTCTGAAGCATTCGTTTTGCTATAGTAAATACCATATTTTTATGTCTTTCTACTAAATAAGCAAACGAGTTCTTATCTCCATTAAGTATACGGTCTATATAATACGCATCATTGTGCTCCTGCATCGTGGATATTTAATCAGTTTACTTTATCTTTTTTAATTATGACGCAACTATAAATCTTTTCGTTACAAAAGCTAAGAAAAAAAATGATTTAAAAAATTCTTAATTTAAGAATTATTCTCTAACAAATTGCACCCACTAGCTTTTTAATGCGGCATTAAGTAAGATTTAGAAAAAATTCCTGTAAATCTGTAACCAACAAAAAAAATGCAGCGTCACATTTAACAAAACGATGTCAAACTTTTAAAAATTATATGTTATGTTTGGACCAGAAGTATTAGTACCCTTAGGATTTTTTGCCATGATATACGGACTTGTATACCTGGGTGTAAGAAAAAAAGAGAGAAGAGCTCTTGTAGAACACGATAAAGATGCCAAAATATTCAATATGGAGTCGAATGTTTCACTAAGTCTGAAATATGCTCTGTTACTAATTGGCCTGGCATTAGGTTCTTTAATTGGAAATATTCTTGAAGTAACTACTGAAATTAATGAATCTGTAGCCTATTTCTCAATGATATTATTTTTCGGAGGCCTTGGGCTCACTATCTATTATTTTATAGAAAAGAAAAAGAAAGAAAAATAATAAAGGATATTCGCTTAAAATCTAAAAGGGCTGCGACAATGCGCAGCCTTTTTTTTATTTCTTTTCCATTTCTCCAATATAATATTGAATCATTCTTTCTATTGCTTCCTGACAAACGGGACAAAATCCACCCGCGGAATTGCTTTTCATTCTGCAATCCATATAAGGGCTATAAATGCCTTTTGCCATATATCCACCTCCTTCAAATACACCGATTGTATTATTAAACTCCTTTTTTCTTGGTGTAGGAACCGGAACGTCTTCTCCAATCATTTCATTCCATTTGGATTCAAAATCCACCAGCGTTGTTATGTTGGGTTTCCAGGGTTCGACCTCTAAATTATAAAAATCATTATAGGCAACTTCTGAATTATAATATTCATCTCCCAGGCCGGCAAAACCATGTCCGAACTCATGTATTGTAACTTGCTTAGAATATAAATGGTCTGTAGTAGAAGCAGTAAAATGATTATAAATGCCTCCTCCTCCATACCGCCTGGTATTAATAAGAATCAAAATATGATCATAAGGCACATTTGCCGCATAATTTCTTATTTCTTTTGAATCTTTTACTGTCAGATATCTGGGAATATCAAATGTATAATAAGAAGAATTTAAAGCAGTATTCTTATAAATATCTTTTCCCGGCACATCTGTTCCTGTTTCCTGAGAGATTGAGTGAACAGCATAAACATTAAACCGATCTTTATACTTACCAAAGGGTTTATTTTCATATAAGTATTCCATCATTCTTCTCACATCCTTATTAAACTTCTCCATTTCTGCTGATGTATATCCTTCAGCTATAAAAGCAAGATCAACAGACCTTGCCGGATCTCCTCCTTTATAAATTGTGTCTACCTCAACCTTTATTGGATTTTCGTGTAAAATGAAATAATCATCTGGATTTATATCTCTTTCATACAAAACATAGAATTCTCCATCTTCATATTTCCTTTTCATTATCTGCAAAGTAACTTTTACCTTTGGATAGGGGGTTCTGATTGAATGGTAGAAATTTTTATTTGTTTCTGTTGCCTCATCAGTTGTTTGCCATTCTTCAAAAAGAGTGGAAAATCCTCTCGAATAAATTGTTTTCCCACTAACCTGATCCTTAAGAACAACTTTAAAACCTCCATATTCCATGGGAGTTATGAGGTATTTCCCGGAACCTCCCCATTTGGGTTCTTCTTTAAGCTGTTTAAGGTATATGGTTTCATTTTCTGCAGTGCCTCCAAATACAAAATCAATTCGTAAAGCACTTTTTTTAAAGTAATCAGTGTATTCAACCTGTCCAACAAGGGTAAAAGGAACAAGTAAAAATAAAATACAAATTATTTGCTTCATGATTCGGGATTTTAATTATATATTAGCCATGAAAATTAATAAATTTTTTGCAATGATTAAGAACCTTGTCAATCTTCTGGAAGAATGGCTGAAAGAAACAGGACTCACAGCCGAAAGTACAGAAATAATAAAAATTATCATTATTATAGCTGTTGTTACTATTTTAGCTTTTGTAGCAGATTGGGTGACGAGAAAGATACTGGTTGAAAGTATAAAAAAGGTTGTCAGAAAAAGCAAATCACGGTGGGACGACGTTTTAGTAAAAAGAAAAGTACTTCAGCGGTTGTCGCATTTAGCTCCTGCAATTATTATTTATTATTCAGCAAAACTAGGACTGTCTGAATTTGAAACACTTAGCGATATTGTTTTGTCTGTAGTTAATATATATATGATCCTGGTTGTGCTGCTAACCTTAGATGCGCTAATCAATAGTTTCCATGACATTTACCTGACCCTTCCAATTTCAAATGAGAGACCAATTAAAGGGTACCTTCAGGTAGGCAAGATACTCATACATTCTGTTGGTGGTATTCTAATACTATCAATTCTTATTGGCAAATCTCCTACTGCAATACTTGCAAGTCTTGGGGCATTAGCCGCTGTATTAATTTTAGTTTTCAGAGATACCATACTTGGTTTTGTATCAAGTATACAGCTTTCTGCTAATAAAATGGTAAAACCAGGAGACTGGATTTCAATGCCTGGGCGAAATGCCGATGGCATTGTAAGCGATATAACTGTTAATACAGTAAAAGTCCGAAACTGGGATAAAACAATCTCTACAATACCTACTTATGCCCTAATAAATGAAAGTTTTCAGAATTGGAAAGGAATGGAACAAAGCAAAGGCAGGAGAATAGCCAGGGCAATCAATATCGATATAAAAAGTATTAAATTCTGTGATGATGAAATGCTTAACAAATTTAAAAGAATTAAACTGATCAGAGATTATATAAACCAAAAGCAGGAAGAGATAGAGCAATTTAATAAGGAACAGGGAATTACTGATGAAGATACTGTAAGCAGAAGAAGATTAACCAATATAGGGATATTCCGCCAATATATCGAAATTTACCTGGAAAAAAATCCCAAAATACAACCCAACAAACCTCCTTTCATAATAATGGTAAGGCACCTGCAACCAACAGATAAAGGACTACCCATACAAATTTATGCATTCAGCAAAGAACAAAAATGGGCAATTTATGAAAAAGTCCAGGCAGACATTTTTGATCATATACTTGCTGTAATACCTGAGTTTCAACTAAGAGTATTTCAAAATCCTTCGGGAGATGATTTCAGATCTTTACAAAGCATTCATGAAGATTAAAATATAAACTTAGTTTTCAATTAATCAGAAAAAAATGTTACCTTCGTTCAGCAAAATCTGACCCCCATCAAAAATGTGAAGCAAAATAAGAAAGGTTTCTTTAAAAATATTTTCAGAATAAAACAAAATAAAAATTCTGGGAATACTGGTATAGATATTTCCAAATTTTCGCAGGATAAAAACTTACAAGATATAAACGATATCTCCAGCCTGGATAAGGCAATTGAAATCATTGAGCAGCAAAATGAGGAGCTGAATGCCTTAAGAAAAGAGATGTATGACCAACATGATAAGCTGGATAAGATATATCAAAAGATGCGCAATCGTACAATCGATTTGTTCGGTAGAATGGTGGATCTGAAAAAGGCAAAAAAAACCATTAGTCTTCAAAATGAACAACTTGAACACCAGCGTTACGAAATTGAAAAGCAACGTTCAAGACTTGAGAAAACATACAAAAAGTTCAGAGAGAGGACTATAGATTTGTTTGGCAAAATGATAGACCTCAAAAAAGCCAAAAAGACTATAACCAATCAAAACGACAAATTAGAAAAGCAAAGACAAAAACTCGATGAGATTAATGCTACAAAAGATAAGTTTTTCTCAATAATAGCTCATGATCTAAAAAACCCAATCGCCGGGTTCCTTGAGTTAACAGATCTGCTATCAGAAAATTACTATGAATTGGGCCAGGATGAGGGCAAAGAAATGATAGGTTTAATGAATAAAAATGCAAAAAATCTCTTTTCTCTGTTGGAAAACCTCCTTCACTGGTCACGTGCTCAAACAGGCAATATACATTTTATGCCCGAACCTTTTAATTTTTATGATGCAATTGAGGAAACAATCTCACTTCTGAAAATGAATATTGATAATAAAAAACTGTCTGTTATCAATAAAACCGATAAAGACTGCGAAGTGAAGGCAGATTATAATATGATATCAACTATACTGAGAAACCTGTTATCAAATGCAATCAAATTCTCTCACGTGGGTAAAAGCATAATAATAAATTCTCAGCAGATAAATAATAATAACCTTCAAATATCAATTGAAGATAAAGGTATTGGAATAAATCCAAAAGAAAAAGAAAAGCTTTTTCATATTGGAGAGAATGTAGCAAAGCCGGGTACTTCAAATGAAAAAGGAACAGGCCTGGGCCTTCTTGTTTGTAAAGAATTTATAGAAAAACACGGTGGTAAGATCTGGGTTGAAAGCGAACCTTTCAGGGGCAGTACTTTTTCATTTATTATCCCCTTAAACCCTTTACAAGAAGATTAAAAAGAACTTTAACAATTTATTATTTCTTCGCAAAAATTTGTCTGTTTGTCTAATTATTTAATAAAATTTCCTCTGCAAATTTGTCACTTAAACAAAACAGGAAGTAAATCAAATCCTTTGCTTAACCGCTTCAAACATCAAAATACCTGCTGCAACCGAAACATTCAATGAATCAATTTTCCCGAGTAACGGTATCTTTACGTGAGTTGTTGCTTCTTGCAAGTATTCTCTTGAAATACCCTTTTCTTCAGATCCCATCAGTATTGCAGTCGGCAATGAAAAATCGCTCTGATAATAATTTTTGTCTGACTTTTCTGTGGCAGCAATAATCTGAATACCACTATCCTTAAGATATTTCAGGGTATTCAACATCCCAGGTGTACGGCAAATTGGAATTTGAAAAATAGCTCCCGCCGATGTTTTTACAGCATCTTCGTTTAATCTTGCAGTTTTTTTATGAGGAATAACAATAGCATCAATTCCGGCACATTCGGCTGTTCTTACAATAGCACCAAAATTTCTTACATCTGAAACTTTGTCTAATACCAAAAGCAAAGGATTTTTCCCTTCTTCAAACAACTTTGGAACAATTGATTCAACGCTGTAAAGTTCAACAGGAGATAAAAAAGCCAAAACTCCCTGGTGATTTTTTTTCGTAATATTATCTATTTTATTCCCCGGAACATACTGGAAAGGAATATCATTGGATCTAATCGCCTGAAAAAGTTCTTTAAACAATTCATTTGACAATCCCTTTTTAAGAAAAATTTTATCTATAGGCTTGCCTGATTTAATAGCCTCCATCACTACTCTTATCCCATAAATAAAATTCTCTTCCTTACTTGGTCGGTTTGGTTTTTCCATATCATGAATTAAGTTTCTGTTTCAAATCCTCCAGTTCAATATGCAACTGTTCCCACTTATCCAACCAGTGCTGAAGTTCCTTTTTCTTTTGATCATAATCATTGAAAAAATTATGATCCTCCAGTTGATTAGCTTCTTTAAGCGTTTCATTCATTTTAGCAATTTCATCCTCTAATTCTTCAATCTTCTTTTCTGCTGATTTTATTTCTTTTTCTGCCTTGTTTATCTTACGGTTTAAAGCTTTTCGCTCCTCAAATTGTTCTTTTGTCTGCTTTTTTGTCTGTTTCTCCTTCTTTTCTGTTTTTTTATTTACATGCAAGGCATCCAGACTTTCAATTTTTTTCTTCTGTAAAAATTCAAAAATATCCCCATGATGTTCTTTGATCTGTCTCTTCCTGAATTCATAAATTTTATCCGATAATCCATTAAGAAAGTAACGATCGTGTGAAACGACAATCACACTGCCATTGTAGTTTTTCAAAGCATCTTTCAGAATATCCTTAGAACGCATATCCAAATGGTTCGTAGGCTCATCAAGAATTAAGAGGTTGTAGGGCCTGAGCAACATTTTCGCAAGCGCCAGTCTGGCCTTTTCTCCTCCTGAGAGGACTTCAACCCTTTTTTCAACCTCCTCACCTTTAAATAAAAAAGCTCCCAGTATATCCCTTACTTTCGGTCTAATCTCAGGGCCCGCAATATCCTCAAGGGTTTGAAGCACTGTTTTATCTGTATCTAAAGTTTCATCCTGGTTTTGGGCATAATAACCTACCTCCACATTATAACCAATGTTTACTTCACCTTCAAATTCGAGTTCATCCATAATAATCCGAACCAAAGTGGTTTTCCCTGTACCATTTTGTCCGACAAATGCTACTTTCTCTCCTCTTTCCAACAAAAAATCAAGATCATTTAGAACCAAGTGAGAACCAAAGGATTTCGAAAGATGCCTGGTTCTTACTACCTCTCTGCCCGATCTTGGTGCTTCCGGAAATCTTATATCAATCCGGCTGTGATCCTCCTCTTCCCATTCAACTTTGTCCATCTTTTCAAGCTGCTTTATTCTCGACTGAACCACAGAGGCTTTACTGGCTTTATAACGAAAACGATCTATAAAACGCTCATCCTCCTTTATCTTTTTCTGCTGATTATAATAGGCTGATTTCTGAAGCTCTATTCTTTTCTCCTTTTCTTTTACAAATTCAGAATAAGGCATTTTATAATCATACAAATTTCCCATAGATAATTCAAGAGTTCTTTCCGTTACCTGGTCCAGAAATCTTCTGTCATGAGAAATTAAAACAATCGCACCCTGAAACCCTTTCAAATAATCCTCAAGCCATTGAATCGATTCTATATCGAGGTGGTTAGTTGGTTCATCAAGAAGGATTACATCAGGTCTTTGCAGTAATATCTTAGCCAGTTCCACTCTCATCCGCCATCCGCCACTGAATTTTTCCAAAGGCTGAGATAATTCATCCTGCTCAAAACCCAATCCCTTCAATGTCCTTTCTATGTCTCCCTCTATACTGTCTCCTCCCAGGAAGTTATAACGTTCTGTCTTTTCTGAAAATTCACTTACCAGTTTTTCATAAGATTCAGAAGAAAAGTCCTCTCTTTCTGAAATCTCCTTATTCAATGATTCTATTTCATCCTTAAGAGATGAAATCTCTGTAAGCTGTTTAAAAACATAATTATAAACTGTCTCCTTGCTTTCAATATTTAACTCCTGGGGCAGATAGCCCATTCTTAAATCCCTTGCCATATTTGTTCTACCCTCTGTTGGGCTCACTTGCCCCAATAAAATTTTCAGTATGGTTGTCTTTCCGGCTCCATTATTCCCAACCAGGCCTATTTTGTCTTTAGGCTGAATTAAGAATGAAATGTTTCTAAATAATGTTTTTCCAGAAAAATCAAGGGTTACATCTTCAATTGAGATCATCTGCTTTTTTTTGACAAATTTATAGTTAGAAATTGTAAAAAAGAATTTATACTCAAAAGATGCAAAAAAAAATGAAAAAAATAATGCAGCTATGTTTTTTCATGATCGTATTTTGATTAAGTACAAAATTTTAAAACCTATGAAAATGAAAAAATTATTCCTTGTTATTTCAATAGCAATTATTGGTGGATTCACCTTATCTGCCCAGAAAACAATACAAGCAGATGAAATAATTAAAATGATCGATAATGATAAAAAAATAGAGCTTGAAAATCATATTATAAAGGGAGCTCTTGGTTTTGTCAAAGTAGAGGACAGAACAAAAGAAAAATCAGGTACAATGTTCGGAGGGCAGGATCAGTATGATTGTCACGTAAGAGTGCCTGTTGTATTTACAAATTGTACATTTGAAGATGATGTAGTAGCTTACTACAACAATGAGGACGATGACGAAGTATTCAATGCATTGTTCCATGAGGATGCTATATTTAAAAACTGCAAATTTGAAGGAGATGCACTTTTCAAATATTCATATTTTAAAAAGGCAACTGATTTCTCCGGTAACATTTTTAGAGAGCATGCATATTTTAAATATGCCAAATTTTACACAGCTGCTAGTTTTAAAAATTCAGAATTCCAGGGAGAAGCTAATTTCAAATACACCAAATTTAAAGAAAAAGCCGACTATAGCAACTGCTCTTTTGAAGAAGAAACAAATTTTAAATATACTGCTTTCAACGATGAGATAAGCTTTTACAAAAGTGTATTTAAAGACGAAACATCTTTCAAATACACTAAATTCAGAGAGTTTGCAAATTTTTCAGAAAGCAAATTCGAGAGGGAAGTTACCTTTAAATACACAAAATTTCCTGAAGGAGTATCATTTGAAAATGCATACTTTGACGATGATGTTAATTTCAAATACACAAAATTCTACAAGCCTTTAAAAATGGATGGGGTAACATTTGAAGACGATGTTGACCTGAAATATACTCAGTTTGAAGACAAAGATTTTTCAAAATATCTCCTGGAAAAGAAACTATAATATGTAAGGCAGGTAGGGGAAATATTATTTCTCTTACTTGCCTATTAAATTAATCTCCCTCATAAATTTTTCTTTATAAGCTTTTCCAATAGGAAGGTTCCTCATGCCTTTATTGGATTCCAGAATCACTTCATTATCCTCAATTTTTTCTATGTTTTTCACATTGACTATATACGAACGATGGATGCGTTTAAAGTATAGTGCAGGTAGTTGTTTCAGGATTGACTTCATTGTGAAATGAATGGTGAACTTTTCATTATATGTTTGAATAACAACATAATTTTCCATTGCTTCAACCCAGAGTATGTCTTTGTATTTTAATCGTATAAGTGCAGAATCCTTTTTAATAAAAATTTCATCATTTTCTTTTTGGTTGTATTCTTTTACATTGTGGCTATCAAGCGATTTTTGGGCTGCTTTATAAAATCGACTGTATGTGATTGGTTTTAGAAGATAATCAGTTACTTCATAATCAAATGCCTGAAGCGCATATTTTTCTTGCGATGAAATTATAATAACCTGGGGAAGATCCTTGACTGTATTTAAAAATTCAATGCCTGTCATTTCAGGCATTTCAATATCGAGAAAAATTAAATCAACGGTAGTATCACTGGCATTCATCATATTTATAGCCTCAACAGCATCATGAAAACTACCAATTAGTTCTAAAAACTCTGTCCTGTTAATAAATTCTTCAACTACTTTTAAGGAAAGCTGATCATCATCTATCACTATACAATTCATAGCCAAGTATATAATTTTTCATTGTTTTTATAAAATTACGAAATTTATTGACAAAAAGTTCTATTTATGTGATAAAAATTTATTGATTAAGAGGTCGGATCTTTTTATAGATTTCTTTAACCAATCGAGTTTTAATTCTTTAATCTCATTATCAGAAAGTTTCCAGTCAATCGGAAGATTTCTCAATTTGGCCGTTAAATGATGCAGAATTATGGCTGCTGAAACTGAAATATTAAAACTCTCGGTAAATCCATACATCGGAATTCTGATAAACTCATCGGAATTCTCGAGAACCTTGTCCGATAAACCATGCATTTCGGTTCCGAAAAACAAAGCTACTTTTCCCTTTGTCATATCAAAATCATCAAGTTCGGTATCATGGGTATGAGGAGTTGTAGCTACTATTCTATAGTTTTCATTCCTTAGGTCGTTTATCACATTGATTGTGTTTTCTTCAGATTTGTTGTATTTTTTCAGTGAAAGCCATTTTGAGGCACCAAGGGCAACATCAGGATTTACTCTGTATTCATTCCTGTTTTCAACAATATATGCATCCTGGATCCCGAAACAGTCCATTGTTCGCAAAACAGCACTTGCATTATGAGGTTGATAAATATCTTCCAGCACTACCCTCACATACCTGGTTCTCCGGGCGAGAATCTCATCAAACAAAGCCAATCTTTTCTGGGTAATAAACTGTGAAAGATACTCTATTAAACTATCTGTCATAGCTGGTTATAAAAAAGTTAAAGATAAAAAAAAGGAGTACGATCGGTACTCCCTTTTTTTTACAGTTATAATTTTTTTATTGTACTGCGCTAGAAAGATCACTACCAGCTTTAAATTTAACTACATTTTTAGCTTTGATAGTAATTGGTTTTCCAGTTTGTGGATTTCTTCCTGTTCTTTCGCTTCTACGAGCTACTGAGAAAGATCCAAATCCTACGAGTGCAACTCTTTCTCCTTTTTTCAGAGCTTTAGTTGTTGAGTTTACAAAAGCATCTAGTGCTTTTTTAGCATCGGCTTTAGTTAATTTTGCATCCTTTGCGATAGCATCAATTAATTCCGCTTTGTTCATAATTAATTGTTTTTTAGGGTTAGTAAATAAATTTATTACAAATATAGCATATTTAGTGACTTAAACAAATTATAAATCTATAAATCTTGATGTGTCAACTAATATACAATTTTAGATTGATAAAAATGCAAAAAAAATCAAGAAAATTCAACAAAATAGCACAAAAAATTCTCATTTTTAGCGTTTTAATAAACAACTATCGTTATAAAACACTGACTAACAAAGGCTTAAACGAACAATATTTTTCATGGGAATTTCCACTTTTTTTTCAACAAAATCATTGATTATTGTTGAAAACTCACATTTTTTTAAATTTTGCATAGAAAAAATTCCATAATTTTTCATCAGGAGGAATGGCTTGTATCTCTACCGGATTATTTTTTACCGGATGAATAAATTTCATGCTTCTCGCGTGCAGACTAATCCCTCCCCCTTTATTGCTTCTGGGGTATCCATATTTTAAATCACCTTTAATAGGACATCCTATTTTTGAAAGCTGACTGCGTATCTGGTGATGCCTCCCTGTGTGAAGATCAACTTCAAGTAAGTAATACCTGTCAGACCGGGCTTTAAAACGATAAGTAAGACCAGCTTTTTTTGAACCTTCTCTTGGCTCTGTGAATGCGAAGGATTTATTTTTTCTCCTGTCTCTTACCATAAAGTGATTTAATTCACCGGAAGGTGGATTGGGTTTATTTTGAACAAGAGCCCAATAAGTTTTTTCTACTTCTTTATTCTTAAAAAGTTTATTAATACGAGATAGGGCTTTAGAAGTTTTTGCAAATAAAACAACCCCACTGACAGGCCTGTCTAACCTGTGAACAACTCCAAGATAAACATTACCTGGTTTATTGTACTTTTCTTTAAGGTATGCCTTTACCTTTTTATCAAGAGATATATCACCTGTTTGATCTCCCTGTACAAGATCATTGTTTGTTTTATTGACAGCTATGAAGTGATTGTCTTCGTATAAAATCTGTATTGAATCCAATTAATACTGCTCTTTATCGTTAGGAAATTTTAATTCTTTTACGTCATGAATATAGGCCTGCACTGAACCCAGAATCTCAGCATAAAGATTGTGATAACGTCTTAAAAACCTGGGTGAAAAGTCCTGATTAATTCCAAGCATATCGTGCAATACCAGAACCTGTCCATCTACTTCCCGGCCTGCACCAATACCTATAACAGGAATCGTTAATTCTTTAGCCACTTTTGCAGCAAGTTCAGCGGGTACTTTCTCCAGTACAAGTGCAAAACAACCTGCATCTTCAAGTACATGTGCATCTGAAATTAATTTATTTGCTTCGTCTTCTTCTGTTGCCCTCACTACATAAGTCCCGAATTTATGTATAGATTGCGGTGTCAGGCCTAAATGTCCCATTACCGGAATACCAGCAGATAAAATTCTTTTTGCAGATTCTGCAATTTCATCTCCTCCTTCCATTTTCACAGCATGCCCCCCTGTTTCTTTCATTATTCTTATAGCTGAAGTTAAAGCTTCTTTTGAGTTTCCCTGGTAGGCACCAAATGGTAAATCAATCACGACAAAAGCCCGTTCTACTGCTTTTACGACTGATTTGGCATGGTAGATCATTTCGTCCATCGTAATTGGTAAAGTGGTCTCATTTCCGGCCATCACATTCGAAGCAGAATCTCCAACTAATACTACATCAATATTGGCTTTATCAAGAATTCTTGCCATACTAAAATCATAAGCTGTCAGCATAGCAATTTTTTCTTTCCTGTGTTTCATTTCATGAAGGACATGAGTTGTTATTTTTTTTATGGGTGTTTTTTCCATAGTTTACCTTTTTTAAGCTTCATTTGACAAAACTACAAATTAATGTAATACGTTGTCTGAAAAAAACAATATGACGTTGTGACAGTCTGTCATTTTTCCGGGTAAAATTTACGAATTTAAAGTCAGTCACAATAAAAACTGTGACATAATATCACAAATAACAATACAAAAAAAAGCTGGCATAATCATTGAGAAAATTATCGCGGAAAATAAAAAGTTGAATCAAAATAAAATACAGAACAATGGGTAAAATAATAGGAATTGACTTAGGAACTACAAATTCATGTGTCAGCGTAATGGAGGGCAATGAGCCTGTCGTAATCCCCAACAGTGAAGGGAAAAGGACAACCCCATCTATGGTGGCATTTATCGAAAACGGAGAACGAAAAATTGGAGATCCGGCAAAAAGACAAGCAATAACAAATTCAGAAAAAACAGTTTCATCTATCAAAAGATTCATGGGTGAATCCTATGATAAGGTATCAACAGAAATTAACCGGGTATCTTATAAGGTAGAAAAGGGCGATAATAATATGCCCCGTATCAAAATAGATGACAGACAATATACTCCCCAGGAATTATCAGCAATGGTTTTACAAAAAATGAAAAAAACCGCTGAGGATTATCTGGGACAAGAAGTTACAGAAGCTGTTATTACTGTACCTGCTTATTTTAGTGACTCTCAGAGACAAGCCACTAAAGAAGCCGGGGAAATCTCAGGATTAGAAGTAAAAAGAATTATCAACGAACCAACCGCAGCTTCGCTTGCTTATGGTTTAGATAAGCAGGACAAGGATATTAAAGTTGCTGTATTCGATTTAGGTGGTGGTACTTTCGATATCTCAATCCTTGAATTGGGAGACGGCGTTTTTGAAGTTAAATCAACAAACGGAAACACACACCTTGGTGGTGATGATTTCGACCAGGTAATTATTGACTGGTTGGCAGAAGAATTTAAAAAAGACGAAGGTGTGGATCTGAAAAAAGACCCGATGGCTCTTCAAAGACTCAAAGAAGCAGCAGAGAAGGCAAAAATTGAATTGTCGAGTGCTTCAAGTACTGAAATAAATCTGCCATACATCATGCCGGTTGATGGTGTACCTAAGCACCTTGTTAAATCATTGTCAAGGTCAAAATTTGAACAACTGGCAGATCACCTGATCCAGGAAACAAAAGAACCTTGCGAAAAAGCACTTAAAGATGCAGGCTATACTTCAAATGATATTGACGAAGTAATTCTGGTCGGTGGTTCTACAAGAATACCTGCTATCCAGGAAACAGTTAAAAATATCTTTGGTAAAAATCCTTCAAAAGGTGTTAATCCCGACGAGGTAGTTGCTATTGGTGCCGCTATTCAGGGTGGTGTACTTACAGGTGACGTGAAAGACGTGCTCCTGCTTGATGTAACTCCTCTATCTCTTGGTATTGAAACCATGGGCGGCGTTTTCACCAAGCTAATTGAAGCCAATACAACCATTCCGAGTAAAAAATCGGAAACATTTACAACAGCCGCTGATAATCAACCTTCTGTTGAAATTCATGTATTGCAGGGTGAAAGACCTATGGCAAAAGATAACAAATCAATCGGAAGATTCCACCTCGACGGAATTCCACCAGCTCCAAGAGGAGTACCTCAAATTGAAGTAACTTTTGACATCGATGCAAATGGTATTTTGAATGTATCTGCTAAAGACAAAGCAACAAACAAAGAACAAAGCATCAGGATTGAAGCTTCATCAGGATTGAGTGAAAGTGAAATAGAAAAAATGAAAGAAGAAGCAAAAGCCAATGCTGAAGAAGACCAAAAAGCCAAAGACAAAATTGAAAAATTAAATAAAGCTGACAGTCTGATATTCCAAACTGACAAACAACTGAAGGAATTTGGTGATAAACTATCAGACGATAAGAAAAAACCAATAGAAAGTGCTTTGGAAGCTCTGAGAGATGCTCATAAAAATGAAAAAATAGATGAGCTTGACCAGAAAATGGAAGATTTAAACAAAGCATGGCAAGCAGCTTCTGAAGAAATGTACAAAGCACAACAGGAAGCCGGTGGCCAGCAATCTGGCGGACAACAAGCCGGAGGCCAGCAAGGTGGACAGGGACAAGGTTCTGATCAAAAAGGATCTTCTTCCAAAGGAGGAGACGATGATGATGAGGTTACCGATGTAGATTTTGAAGAAGTGAAATAAATAAACTGATTATGAAAGAAAAAGAGGCTGTCTCAAAAGGGGCAGCCTCTTTTTGTTATATAAAAAATTACCGGTTATTTAAATTTGTACTAAAATAATTTCAAAAATGAAATGTTATTCAATTACAAATAATAATTAATTTTACACTTAAATATTTTTGATAAAACAAACATATAATTCTAAAAAATACATCATATGAAAATTTCTAAAACACTGATGTTACTTTTTTTCTCCTTTTTATTCAGCTCAACATTGTACGGACAAAACCAGGTTGATGATAATGGAAGAAAACACGGAGTATGGAAAAAAAAATACCCAAACGGACAAATTCAGTATAAAGGGCAATTCAAACATGGGAAACCTGTTGATACTTTTAAAAGGTACTATCCAAATGGAAAGATAAAAGCCATCATGATTTACAAAGACCAGGGAAAAGTCTATGCACAACTTTATGATAAAAAAGAAATTAAAAAGGCAGAAGGTTATTTCATTAACCGCAAAAAAGACAGTGTCTGGAATTACTATAATGAGTATGGTAATTTAGTTAGTAAAGATCGCTACGAAAATGGCCAAAAACATGGCAAATCAGTTAAATTTTACCGTTCAGGCGATACTTCACAGGTTAGCCATTGGAAAAAGGGAACAAAAGACGGACTTTTTAAACAATATTTTACAAACGGTAAACTGAAATTATTATCAAACTATAAAAACGGAAAAATAAACGGATATGTTACTGTTTTTTTTCCGGATGGTTCCAAGAAAATAGAAGGAAAATATGTAAATAATCTCAAAGAAGGCAAGTGGGTATATTTTGAAGATAACAGGGATACAAGCAAGGTAATAAATTATAAAGATGGAACTCCTTTAAACAGTAATGAACTCGAGGAAAAGGAATACAAGGAAATCCTTGAACTGGAAAATAATAAAGGAAAATTTGAATCGCCCAGAGACGAATTCTATAAAAACCCGCGACGGAGAAAATGACGAAAGAGAAAGTTTTATTGGCTATGAGTGGTGGTCTGGACAGTACTGCTGCTGCCATTATCTTACAAGATGAAGGATATCAGGTTGTTGGCCTAACCCTTATCATGTATAAAGATGAGAAATCCGTAAATGAGGGTTTTTACGCAAAAAAAATTGCCGACGAACTCGGAATTGAACACCATACAATAGACGTAAGAGATAATTTCAAAAATTCTGTAATAAAGTATTTTATTGATGAATATCTTGACGGTAATACACCCAATCCATGTGTTCACTGTAACACACATATCAAATGGAAATATTTAGACGAAAAAGCCGAGGAACTAAATTGCAAATACATTGCAACCGGTCATTATGCAAAAAAGAAAAAAGAAAAAGAAACCTACAGAATATATAAAGCCCTTGACAATTCAAAAGATCAAAGTTATTTCCTTTATGGACTAAATCAAAACATACTTAGTAAAACACTTTTCCCGCTGGGCGATTATTTAAAAAACAATTTAAAAGAAATGATCCCCTCTCCTCTTTACACTTATTTTCACCGGCAAAAAGAGAGCATGGAAATTTGTTTCATTCCTGATAATAATTACAGAGAGTTCCTAAATAAAAATAACCCCAATCTGAAAGAAAAATTATCAGGAGGTAAATTTATTTCAACAAAAGGAGAAGTTCTGGGTGAACACAGAGGGTACCCATATTATACAATCGGCCAACGAAAAGGGTTGGAAATAGCAGTAGGCTATCCTTTATATGTAGTGGAAATAATCCCTGAAAAAAACATAATTGTTCTTGGAACAAGAGATGAGCTCTATCATGACAAAGCAAAGGTAAGCCAATACAACTTTTTAAATAATTTTATTCCTGAATCTCCTGTAGAAGTCACAACAAAAGTTAGGTATAACCACAAAGGAGAAAAAAGCTGGCTTTATTTGAACAAGGAAAATATTATTGTTAAATTTAAAAATCCTGTTTTCGCGATTGCCCCCGGACAGTCTGCTGTATTTTATAAAGATGAACAATTGCTGGGAGGAGGAATTATTCAATAAAAATTAAATATAAATCTATCAGGATAAAGACAAAATTACTGCCTATGAATAAAAAAATACTACTTCTTTTGTTATGTTTTTTTCCAATTGCTTTATTCAGCCAAAACAGTACCTATTTTATTAAATTTTCTGATAAAGATACAACTCTGAATCCATACTCTGTTGACGAGCCGGAGCAGTTCCTTTCAAACAGAGCCCTTCAAAGAAGAAACAAACAGAACATAAAAATTGATTTGTTAGATCTGCCTGTTTCACCAAGGTACAAGGACAGCATAAAAAATGAAGGGATTCAGATAATAAATGAAACAAAATGGTTAAATGGAATTGTTGCAGAAATTCCTGATTCTTTTCTCAATGAAATAACAGAATATAGTTTTGTTGAAAATATAAAAGAAATATTACCCCCTCCAGGCGAACGAAAAAGCAAAAAAGACACAAGCCAAAACACTAGCGCACTACATGTTAATTCAGGCACAACTGACATAAAAGAAAACTATTCGGACAGACAGATAAAAATGTTGAATGGGCATGCGCTTCATCAAAACGGATACAGGGGCAAAGATATGCTCATTTCAGTAATTGATGGTGGATTTTATAATGTTACCGATTTATTTGATACTTTGTGGAACAACAATCAAATCCTGTTTACATATGATGTGCATAACAGAAATAATTTTGTTTCTGAAGACAATCCGCATGGTACCTATGTATTATCCATCATGGGAGGAAATATACCTGGCCAGTTTATTGGTACAGCGCCAGAGGCAGATTATATTCTTATTCGTTCAGAAGTAACAAGCTATGAATATCTGATTGAAGAATATAACTGGGTTGTTGCTGCAGAAATGGCCGACAGCGCAGGGAGTGATATGATAAATTCATCTTTGGGCTATACAACTTTTGACACTTCGGAGCAAGATCACACCTACAATGATATGAATGGAGATACAACACCTGCAGCCATTGCGGCAGATATTGCAAGCTCCAGGGGAATGATAGTAGTCGCAAGTGCAGGAAATCATGGAAATAATAGCTGGCATTACATTTCAACTCCTGCAGACGCTGATAGCGCCATTACAGTGGGTGCAGTAGATTACGATGGTAATTATGCAAGCCTTAGTTCTACCGGTCCGAGTTCGGACGGGGATATCAAACCCACAGTTGCAGCTATGGGAGAAGGTACTTATTTCCTTAACATTTCAGGGAATATTGCCAACGGAAACGGAACCTCTTTTGCCTCACCAATCATTTGCGGACTTACGGCCTGTCTGTGGCAAAGATACCCCGATTTAAAAAATACGGAAATTATTGACAGGATTATAGAAAATTCCAGTCAGTTCAATAACCCTGATTCTCTACTTGGATATGGATTGCCCGATTTTGCTGAAGCCTCAGGTCTTGAAGCCTCTATAAAAGATGAACAGATGATCGCTTTTAAAATATATCCGAATCCTTTTGAAAATAATTTTATACTTGAACTTAATGAGGAACCGGTCTATGATACAATTCAATTAGATATTTACAGCATTTTGGGAAAGAAGGTCTATACAAAAAGAATAAAAAACCCGGTAAAAAATAAAAAACTCACAATCAGTGAGTTAAAAACTAAGGATCCAGGGGTTTATATCATTAAAATTATTTCAGAAGAAAAAATCATAGGCAAAAAGAAAATTATAAAGCAATAGGAGGCCCCAATGAGTGAATCAATCACTTTACTTGAGCTAAATAAAAAAGTTCAGAGCGCTCTAAAGATCCAATTTAATCAGCCTTATTGGGTGATCGGGGAGATAAGTGAATTAAAAACAAACCGAACTGGCCATGCTTATATTGACCTTGTAGAAAAAGATGAGCTTGAAGACAAAATTATA
>Ga0209925_1000117_pt1 | contig 39164 bp, 30 predicted proteins | sample SalPonR2_A_D1_MG_FD_185702 | JGI IMG/M metagenome (GOLD analysis project Ga0209925, IMG submission 185702) | Salt pond soil microbial communities from South San Francisco under conditions of wetland restoration - Salt Pond MetaG R2_A_D1_MG... ... | reverse complement strand
CACCAAAGACATTTCAGAAGAGAAAACAAGCTCCACAGGAACAGGTAATGTATGACAAAATTGAATTTGAAGAGACAGTAAAAGAAGCAAAATACGTTAAAAGCGAAGTTTCCACCAGCCAGATCCATACGGAATTTACCCCGGAGATACACCAGACCATATACGGCAACGGCAATACACAAACCATTCATCTGACAGAGTATGAAATAGATGCGGATTACACCTATTACTGTGTTCCTAAAAAAGACAAAGATGCCTTTCTGCTTGCCCGCATCACCAAATGGGAGAAGTACAATCTCGTGCCTGCCAAAACAAATCTTTTCTTTGAAGGAAAATATGTGGGCAACTCATACCTTGATCCTTCCAGGGCAAGTGATACGCTGGAGGTTTCGCTGGGCAGAGACCAGAATATCGTCGTTCAAAGAGAAAAGCTGAAGGACTTTGAAAGCGATCAGTTCATAGGAAGAAACCAGCGAAACACTCATGAAGTGAATATTACAATTAAAAACAACAAGCAGGAAGAAGTAAAACTAATTGTTCAGGACCAAATTCCGGTAAGTACCAACGAAGATATTGAAGTAAAACCCATAAGGTTATCACGCGCAAGACATAATAAGGGTTCAGGACTGCTGGTATGGGACATGAAACTAAAACCCGGTGAAAAAGAAGATCTGAAAATCAAATTTTCAATCGAATATCCAAAAAAGAAAGAGATTAATTTCTAGAAGAAGCTTTCTAAACCTTTAAATAATAAATAGATCAAACAACAAACCAAATAGTAAATTTATTAACCCTGATATCATGAATAAAATAAAAAAACTTTCATTCTTACTGGCTGGAATTCTAATCACGTTTTCAGCCTGTAAAAAACAGACTTCTATGAAACCGGAAAACATGACACCACCGGATGTGGAAAAGAAACCTAAAGAGCTGACTCTTCACGGAGATACAAGAGTTGACAACTATTACTGGCTTAACCAGCGCGAAAATTCCGAAGTTATCGATTATCTGAAGGCAGAAAATAAATACACCAAAGCAGCTTTAAAACCTACAGAGCCCCTTCAGAAAAAGCTATTCAAAGAAATGAAAAGCCGGATCAAGGAAGATGACCAGTCGGTTCCCTATGAAAAAAACGGATACTATTACTACACCAGGTATGAAGAAGGCAAGGAATATCCCATTTACTGCCGAAAAAAAAGTTCACCGGATGCTGAGGAAGAAATTCTTTTGAATGTCAATAAAATGGCAAAAGGTCATGACTTTTACAGGGCTTCAGGACTAAGCATCAGCCCGAACAATAAATTACTTGCTTATGGTGTGGATACAGTAAGCCGAAGAAAATACACCATTTATATTAAAAACCTGGAAACAGGCGAGACTTACTCTGATGCAATTCCAATGACAACCGGTTATGCTGTCTGGGCTAATGACAACAAAAACCTGTTTTATACACAAAAGGAGGAGCAAACACTTCGATCCCATAAAATTTTCAGACACACCATCGGGGAAAACAAAGACCAGGAAATTTATCATGAAGACGATGCTACTTTCAGCACCAGTGTGAGTAAAAGCAAATCAGAAAAATACCTGGTAATCCATTCAGGGAGTACCATGGCCGATGAATACCGGTTCCTTGATGCCGACAAACCAATGGGTGATTTTAAGATCCTTCAGCCAAGAGAAAGAGGACTTGAATATTCTGCTTCTCATTTTGGGGACCATTTCTATATTGTCACGAATCTTGAGGCCAAAAATTTCAGGCTGATGAAAACACCGGTTGACCAGACCTCCAAAGAAAACTGGAAAGAGGTGATTCCACACCGCGAAAAAGTATTCCTGGAAGGCATTGAGATATTCAAAAATTACCTGGTGGTTGAAGAAAGAAAAGAGGGTTTGGCTCAAATGCGTATAAGAAACTGGGAATCCGGGAAAGAACATTATGTAGATTTTAAAGAAGAAGTTTATTCAGCCCGTATTTCGGTAAATCCTGAGTTTGATACTGAAACCCTGCGCTACAGTTACAGTTCATTAACTACTCCACGTTCCACTTACGATTACAACATGAACACAAAGGCGAAAGAACTCCTCAAGCAGGAAAAAGTCCTGGGTGATTTCGATCCGGCCAACTACAAAACCAAAAGATTATGGGCCAAAGCCGACGACGGAAAGAAAGTCCCCATGTCGATTGTCTATCGCAAAGGCATCGAGCTGGATGGAACAAATCCAACCCTGCTCTATGGATACGGTTCTTATGGAGCCACCATGGATCCGTATTTCAGGTCTACAAGGCTGAGTCTGCTTGATCGCGGCTTCGTATTTGCCATAGCACACGTCAGGGGCAGTCAATATCTTGGAAGAGAATGGTACGAAGACGGAAAACTCCTGAACAAGAAAAATACCTTCAAGGATTTCAACGATTGTGCCGAGCACCTGATTAAAAAGAATTATACCAGTCCGGAACACCTCTATGCAATGGGTGGAAGCGCAGGAGGCCTGCTGATGGGCGCTATTGTCAATATGCAACCCGAACTATACAACGGCGTTGTAGCAGCCGTACCCTTTGTGGACATTGTAACCACCATGCTGGACGAAAGCATTCCGCTCACAACATCAGAATTTGACGAGTGGGGCAATCCGAAAAAAGAAAAGTATTACGACTACATGCTCTCCTACTCTCCTTACGACAATGTAAAAGAGCAGGAATATCCTAACATGCTTGTAACAACCGGACTGCATGATTCACAGGTGCAATACTGGGAACCGGCCAAATGGGTAGCTAAACTAAGAGACAAAAAGACTGATGAAAACGTTCTTCTCCTGCATACCAACCTGAAAGCAGGACACGGCGGCGCTTCAGGAAGATTTGAAGCACTGAAGGAAACAGCAAGAGAATTTGCTTTCTTTCTATATCTTGAGGGAATAACTAAATAATAATGATTTACCAAACATTAAAAAGGATTGTGGGTTTGAAGCCTACAATCCTTTTTTTATTGTTCAGAATATGCAATAACTTCGCATCGTCCTCAGAAAAGCGCTTAGCGGGTTTACAAATAATACAGAAACCATAAAAATGATAACAAACATTTTTACACAACTCGCCTGGCACCTGATCGCTACAAATTATCCAGAGCCTCATCTGGATATCCTATCATAAAAAAAATCCACTGCTTGGTTGACAAGCTTATGGATACCAAATTTTTTAGGATTTAGAAAACTGGCCAATAAAACAACAGACACAATAACAAGTCCAATTCTTGAGATGAAAGCAAAAAATACAAAGCCCAGAAAAACGAGTACTCTTAAAACTTCTTTCATGTTCTAAGTTTTAGGCCAAAGATAATTAATTTAAAATACCGGAAACAGGAACAAAAAAAATTAAATTCGACTTTCAAATCAGTATTTAAGAAAAACCTTCAAAACCTATTGCTTTATTTATGGTTTATTTGCCAACTCCCATACAGTCATAAAAATTAATTCCCCCACATTTTCAATGGTCTGGTAATTTAACTTTTCAGGAGTATCTGTAGGTTTGTGTAAGTCCTTATGTATTCCATTATTAATCATTAATGCAGGAATATCTTTTTTTAAAAACACAGCCTGGTCTGATGCACTAAGAAAAAAACGCTTAAAGGAGGGGTGATCATTTAAGAACTCAAGCTGAACAAACTCATGTTCATTATTTACACTGTCCATCATCCTTATCAAATTAAAACTTAGAGAATCAGGCCCCAATGCATAAATATAGTTTGATATCGAATCATGATTTCTATCCTTTCGGCCAACCATATCAAAATTAATATTAGCTTTCAGCTTATTCAATGGTAAAAGAGGATTTTCCACATAATATTCAGAACCCAGCAAACCCTTTTCTTCCAGTCCGAACGCAATAAAAACAATTGTGCGCTTGGGTTTTATGCCTGAATGGTAAGCTTTTGCAAAAACACGGGCGATTTCCATAAGAGAACTTACACCGGAAGCATTATCATTGGCACCTGGGAAAATACCAATCCTGTTTCTCCCAAGATGATCATAATGAGCCGACAATATAATATGCTCTTTCGAGATATCCGTTCCGGGAAGATACCCTACAAAATTACCAGTTTGTAATGACTTTTTCTTCCTTTTAACATTCAGTGTAATAATTTGAGGAAGATCATATTTGAGACTGTCATCAAGTGAGCCGAAATTCTCTTTATAATTATCCAGTTTGTTTTCATTTATACCTAAAAGTTTTGCACCAGCCTCCGGAGACAAGTTAATGTCTAAAAAGGTTTCTCCATTAGTTTTATCATACAGACGGTCTTGCAATTTAAGAAAACGATAGCTTCGGTTCGGGAACCCTTTCAACTGCTCATATCTATCTTTTGAGGTTGCAATTCGCATTATACCCAGTGCCTTTTGTTTTCTGCATGTTCTTGTGACCCTTTCTTTCCTGTTTTCAAAAATCACCACAATTTTACCTTCAATATCTTTTTCAGTCAGCAGGCTGTCGGTTTTCTTATCAGGATATCCGGCAAAAAAAAGCTCCGGAGAGATTTCGCCATTTGTATGGTTGAATTGACCGTTAAAATCCCATAAACTATGAATAAAATCTTTTTTAAGCGATAACCTGTTATTATTCCATTCAATGTAAGAGCTGTCTGAAAACCCGAGATAGTTGAATTTTTCCATCTTCTGCCAAAATCCGGACGAATGAAAAGAAAACAAGCCATACTTTTGAAATTCCTTCCCAATATAGTCATAAAGTTTTTCACTGGCTATTGCTCCCCGACCCCCAAAATAATCGCAGGTTAATGTATCTACAATATTCTGAATGCGATCCGGAGAGATTTCATGATAAGGGGGCGCCTTCTGGGAAGTACCTTTTAAAGCAATACATAAAAAGAAAAAAAATAATAAATAATAAACCTTCATCCTCAAAATAGTTTTAAGTTTTGAGAACAAAAAAAAGAAAAAAGAGCCAGACATCCTGACTCTTTTCTATTTTATTTAAGATAAAACGAACTTAATCCCTCAACTCAAAAATCTCGTCCAATGGTTTTTTCTCTTTCGGCTTTTTGTCTGATTTAGGCTTTCCGACAGCTACAAAAGCGACCAGGTGATAAGGATCCTTCACATTTAAAGTTTTTTCCAGGGCTTCTTTAGCCATCATAGGAGCGCTCATCCAGCAGGCGCCGTATCCCATATCCACAGCTGCAAGGAGAATGTTCTGTATGGCAGCTCCTGCACTTTGAATATCCGGGAAATTCCGTGATACATTGATTTCTTCATGCGACATCTGCACAGCCTTTTCCAGTACCGATTCATACTCCTCCATGGTCAATGCTATCAGGGCCGGTGCATTTTCAAAAAAAGTTGCAAACCATTCAACCTGCGATTTAACATTCTGTGAAGCCTTTGAGGCATTTTCCGGAATGTTCTCAATAGCATCCTTTACCTCAAATGCCATTTCTCCCAGCACCTTTTTATTGGTAACTGCTATGAATCTCCAGGGCTGGTAATTATTCACACTGGGGGCATCGCCACCCATTCGTACCAATTCCTTTAAATCTTCAACCGGAACCGGATCATCTTTAAATGCCCGGATGCTGGTTCTTTTCTTTATTGCTTCTTTTAATTCCATATATTTTGTATTAATTTTTTATGCAGTATTTGAAGGTATGAAAATAATAAATAGTTTGACATCATTCAACAAATAACTGCCATATTTGTTTGAGCTTGATAGGAAAGCAAAAAATTCATAAATTAGATCAAAAAAAAGGAGAGGTTATGAATTATTTCTTTATTACAGGAACAAGCCGTGGAATTGGAAAGGCCATTGCAGAAGAACTGCTAAAAAATAAAAAGAATTACGTATATGGAATCTCCCGTTACAACAACATCGACCATAAAAACTACGAACATATCAAACTAGACCTTAACGAGCTGGATGATGTGAAGAAATTCACTTTCCCGAAAGTAAGCGAACCCAAAAAGGTGGTACTGATAAATAACGCCGGAGTTCTTGGTCATGTAATTCAGGTTGGGTACCTGGAACATGAAAGAATCATACAAAGCTATAAAATTAACCTGATCAGCCCGGTAATGCTTACCAATCAGTTCATACATCAATACCAGGATGAGCAATGCGAAAAAATGATTATCAATACCAGTTCGGGAGCTGCTGATCACACTATTCCCTCGTGGAGTACTTATTGTTCTACCAAAGCCGGGCTCGAAATGTTTGCCCGGGTAATAGATGATGAACAAAAGGATAAGAAAGAATATCCATTCAAAGTATTCTCCATAGCACCTGGCGTTGTTGATACGGAAATGCAGGATGAAATAAGGGAGGTTGATCCCGAAAATTTCAGGGAGCTGGACCGGTTTATTGAACTTAAAAAGAATAATCAACTTATGGACCCAACCCAGGTTGCCCGGCGATTTGCAGATGTTATTAATAATCCGCAGGATTATAAAGAGATAGTGATGGATTTAAGGTATATTTAACACTCCACAAAACAGCTCAATGAACGATTTTTGGGGAATAGACTATGGCAGGCAGTACGCGAAGAATACAGTAATCTGCCAGAAAGATGATCAGCAATATCATTTCGAAGCCATACCAAAAAATATCCATACCGACAGCTACATACTTGAAAAAGCCCGGCAGGAAAAGCCGGGCTACATTTTTATTGATGCTCCGCTAAGTCTGCCAGCCGTTTACAGCAAGCCAGAAATACCCACTAAAGACTATTTCTACAGGATATGCGACAAGGAGTTGGGCGCCATGTCACCCATGTTTCTTGGCGGTCTTACCGCCCGTGCCATCAAATTGAAAAATGTACTGGAAAGCATTGGAATTCAAACATTGGAAACATACCCCGGACAACTCGCTCAACATTTTAAGCTGAAAGATGAAGGCTACAAGAAGAACAAGAAAAGCATTCAACCCTGTATTGAAATAATCACTCAAAAGCTGGAAGGAACTGTTTATCCGGACGAGGTGATTTCCTGGCACCATTTTGATGCGCTGCTTTGCTGTCTTTCTGCAGAGAGATATTTTAGAGGAGAAGGGAAAATTCATGGCGATGAAAAAGAAGGGGTTATTGTTTTTTAAAAATAGACCCATAATCGCTGGTGTTTGTAACGATTGTCTTATCTGTCTTTTCATATCACATAAGCTAGAACTACCGATAGTTGTGGGGAGGGGGTATAAGCGTCAGCATAACAACAATAAAACAATTTAACAATAATATATTCAACGTTACTTAGCTGCTAATTATCAAACCTACCCAAGGCTTCCCAATATCTGGCTCACGATAATCAGCATCACCAAAGCAAATGGATAAACCGTTGCGTAGGCAATTTGCGGGGCATTGGTATCGGTCATAGGTTCTACAGCGCTCAGTGCAGGTGTACTGGTCATACTTCCGGTAAGCGAACCAATAAGAGTTAAAAAATTCATTCGAAGAAAATAATAACCAACTAAAAGACTTAAAAACATGGGCACAATCGTAATGACCATCCCTGTTACAAAGAACCTTACGCCACTTGCTTGAATAGTCTCCACCAGATGTTCACCGGCCTCTGTTCCCACTGATGCTAAAAAGAATATAAGACCCAGTTTCCTTAAAAACTGATTATTGGTACCTGAAATGTTCCAGACAATATTCCCGGTCTTTCCAATCTTACTCAGGACAATGGCAGCTATCAATACTCCACCTGTCAGTCCGAGTTTAAACTCCAGTCCGCCCGGCAAAGGCAAAGTGAATTCTCCGATTAGTACACCTATTAAAACTCCAAGGGCAATAGGCAGGAAATTAATCTCGTCCATTTTTTTCCGGCTGTCACCCAAGACCTTTGCCAGCCTTTCAACTTCATTTTCCGGAAGAGTAATTACCAATTTATCCCCAAACCTGAGCTTAGTCGTGGCACGTGGAATGAGGTCGATTCCACTTCTTCTTACAGATGTCACCGTTGCATTAAAATACTGCATAATCCCAACTTCCCTGAGAGATTTGTTAATTACTTCTTTATTGGTTACCAGGAATCTTCTTACGGTTGACTTGCCTTTCTCGGTGATCTTATGTTCTATTTCCGGCCCCACGATATAGGTAAGTTTTTCCAGATCTTCAGGAGTTCCCACTGCCCTGACAATATCTTCCTTTTGCAAAGTTATACCCGGACCCGCGTTTAGGATCTCTCCTTCCCTGAAAATACGAGACACATTTGTATTGGTCACTCTTCTTAAATCAATACTGTTCAAACTCTTTCCAAAAATATTAGGATTTTCGACCCTGTAATTTCTGGTAACCAGGTTGGGGTGGTCGGTTTTCAGGTCAGCTTCAAATTTTCTCTCTTCTTCCTTAATATTCACTCCGAATATTTTATGTGAAAGCCTTGCAAAAAGGATTACGCCAATGACTCCAAAAGGATAGGCTACACCAAAGCCAATGGAAGACAGTGAGGAGTTTGTGCTTTCAATAGCAGCTGCTAAGCCGGATGTGCTTGTAAGCGCTCCTGTGAACAGCCCCACAGCTATTTTAAAGTCAATATCCCAGAGACCAGCCATTGCAACCGTTACTATTGAACCGGAAATAATAATGAGAAATGCCAGACCTATCAGTATTTTGCCAGTCTTACGAAAAGATTCAAAAAAACCCGGACCTGCCTGAATACCAACGGAAAACATAAACAATACCAAGCCAAGCTTCTGGAAAATATCCGGAATTTTTATCCCAAAATGTCCAAAAAACAAGGCCACAAAAATCACAGCTGAAATATCCAGCGAAATCCCTTTAATCTTTACTTTTCCGAGGGCAACGCCCAAAGCTACAATAACAAAAAAGGCAATATGTGTCTGGCTAAGCCAATCCATCGGTTCAAATTTTATGCAAAATAAGCAGTTTTATTTGTTTAGGAAAAATAATCTGCTGTTTTTTTCCTATAAAAAAGGGACCCAGAAAAGCTGAGTCCCTAAATATTGATTTTCTAATTTTTATAAGTATCCGGGATCCGGATCAATAGAGATAAAGTCAAACTGAGGTGGATCACCACTTCCAACACACTTGAATACAGCGGTGTATACACCATGGGAGTAATCGTTGTTAAATGTTTCAAATGTTACATGATAAAACACTTCAATACCGCTAACTTTAGGTGTAGCATCAGGGAATTTTTTCTGCAACATCAGGATCATAGCATCGTTTACTACTCTGTCCCATATTATTCCCATGGCTTCCTCGTCACCTAAGCCCTGGAAAGTTCCGGGTTCATATTCAATTCGTTTTGAAATTCTCAAGTCAAAATTTCTGTAATAGGAATTGGCACCAGAGTAAAACTCACCTGTTCCATAATCATCAACCCATTTGGAATCCCTGGCATCAACGATTAACTGATAATCGCTTGCTGCCATTTTGAAACGAACGGTTGGATCAAATGCCCACTTGCTTCCACCATGGATAAATTGTGAAGTCTTTTTGACAACAGAAAGCCAGCCGGTGGAGTCTTTCACAAATTGCCTGGCTCCAATCACTACATTGTCGCCGTTATCATAATCGTAACTTATCACCTTATTCGTTCCTACTTCAGCATAGGGGAATTTCTGCTTCATAAACTCAGGCAAGAGTTCCATTGCTTCAGAACTGGAAAGGAAATAATCACCGGTAATACCATCAATGCTTGTATAGTCTGCTGTACTCATTTCATACACATCTGGTAATATTTCCCATTTACCCTCTTTTTTATAGAAGTAACCATCAGCTAATGATGAAGTGCCATACGCATCTTCATAATCATAATACATGTTTACAAAACTTCCATCAGGCGGAGGTACATTATAAACAGAGTCCAGGATAGTAGGAATCAAGTCACCCGGGGCATCATCCGGACTAAAGAAATTTATTTCCAGGCTATCATAAAATCTTTGCTCAAGTGTATCTTTAAATACGTTTGAAAATTTATCCAGGTAAGGAGGCGTATAATTGTAGGTTACTTTTGCCGAAGAATTTTTCTTCAGCGCCTGAAATTTATATCCCAGGAAAGCAGGAATATACTCACTTGCCGGACCTTCATCAGTAAAACTTTCATTTTCCTCAATTGCATAGGCAACGGTGCTGTCATTAGTTGTCACTGCATCCTCCAGGGCCAGATCCGAAACAGTTTCGTAATCAGAAGGCTTAAGAGTATACTCAATATTCTCATGATAAGGCTCTTTTTGCTCATCCAGCTTATCGTATAGTTCTTTGTTCGGATTACAACCGAAAAAGATTATTCCGGTTAACGCTATCGTAATAAATAATATCTTTTTCATGATATAATAATGTTATAATTTTCAATTTTAAAATTTAATCTTCAGTCCGAGGTTCCAGGTTCTTCCCCAACCATACCATACAGAAGCAGTTTCAGCATTGTGTTCATCTCCGTCTCTTGCATCTGAAATGTATTCTGTATCCAGCAGATTATTAACATTTCCGTAGACAGTAGCCTCTGTTTTGCCAATTTCAAATTCATATCTTACATTGGCATCAACAAGCTCATAACTTGGCATTTCCCAGGAGTCCTGCCCTTCGCTGTCTTTTGACACCCGGTTTTCTACATCAAACGCAGCATAAATATTTGAACCATGCCACAGATCTGCTCCAACTTTCAGATCGGGTAATACCCACATACTAAAACCAAGGAAGGCAGTTGATTGTGCTGTATTTCCACGATGTACATTTTTTGCATAAACAGAAGCAGTTCCCTGGTATTCCTGTTCTTCATTGAAGATATCTGCAACAACATTGTCTACCCATTGATAATCACCAAAAGAAACCATTCCGGTAATATCTATTTTCTTGATAGGTTTATATCTCAATTCAAGTTCAACACCTTTGTGAACCGCATCGAGACCTGTCAGGTTCGCAAAAACATCACCAATAGTCTGGGTAAGCGTTTTATCCATCCATTTTGTACGGAAAAGTGTAAGATCTGCTTTCAGTTTGGGAGAACGATACCCATAGCCAAGTTCAGAAGAAAATATTTTTTGCAGTTTGGCTTCGTCATTAATTTCGTTGGTATAATTCTTAAATATTGTAGTAAAGAAAGGGGCACGTGTAAAATAACCGCTGTTAGCAAATACATTGTGCTGATCGTTGATATTATAATTAATTCCTCCTTTTACACTGTAAACCAGGAAACTTTTCCAGTCAGATCTCTGATTACCTGTCTCATAAGTAAAATAATCCACTCGCTGGTACGATTTATTGGAAACGGTTGCTGAGAGAAAAGCAGAATATTTATCCTTTACATATTCTCCCTGGAGGAATATTCCTTCCCGCATTACAATACCCAGATTATAATAATTTATTTTATCCCCTTCGGCCAGTGGCATATCAGGATCACGATTAATATTTTGGTTATCAAGATAGTAACTTCCTCCTAACAGATCAGTTATTTCTGTATAGTGATATCCTTTATAATATCTTCCGTCAAACCCTGCTGTTACTTTAATATCGGATATTTCTGTATTAAATGTTGACAAAATACCGTACCAGTCGTGCTCATTCTTTGCCATTGACATGATTGCTTTGGAACCAGTCATTGAATTAGCATTTGCCTGCATAACCGCTTCATAGTCTACCAATCCGTCTGGAGTAAGTTTGGTTATTTCATAAGGTTCTCCACTTGGGTATTGAAATTCTAACCAGTGGTCCATCTCTCCATCAACTCTTCTTCCACCACCACGGCCAAAAGAAGCATAAAAAGAAGTATGAAGCAATGATTCCTTGCTAATCTGCCATGAATGATTTAAATAAAACTGGGGCTTATGATATTCATTATATGCATAGCCTGTGTTATATATTTCGCCTTTTCTGATTCCATAATCAGAGTTATACCGTATTCCATTTTTTGCATTCCGGTAAACATCAATTGAATGCGGACTACTTCTGCGATTGTGCCACTGTGGAGCACCAAAACCGCCCAGCGAAACCCTGTGCTGGTTGTTAATTCGTTTTGATATATCAAAAAAGTATGAGTAAGACTCAAAATTAGTAGCTTCTACAAAACCATCTCCGCTGCTCTTGCTCCCCTGAACTGTAACAGCCCAGCCATTATCAAGCATTCCTGTGGAAAGCGTTACAGAGGTTTTGTTAAAGCCATCATTCCCGACCGACTGATAGACACTTCCACCTTTTACAGATTCAGTTGATTTAGTAATAATATTCATGGTTCCACCAACAGATGAAATAGCCAGTCTTGAAGCTCCCAATCCTCTTTGCACCTGTATTGTTTGTGTCACATCAGCCAGGTTGGCCCAATTTGACCAATATACACTTCCGTTCTCCATATCATTTACAGGAACTCCATTAATCAGAACAGCTACGTTCTTCTGGCTAAAACCCCGAATATTAATTCGTGAATCTCCAAAACCTCCTCCTTGTTTAGTTGAATATACACTTGGAGTTGATTTAAGTAATTCAGGTAGTTCTTGTGTTCCCAGTTTTTCTTCAATTGTGATTGGCTTAATTTTAGAAACTGCCACAGGTGTTTCTCTTTCTCTTGCAAAATTTGCAACCACCTTAACTTCATCCAATCCAATCGAACTGGATTTTAACCTTATAGTACCCAGATCTTTTGTTTCCGAACCAGATAAATTTACAGTAAGCTCTTTACTAATATAGCCTACATAACTAAATTTTAAATCTTTTTTTCCAGGTTCAATTTTCAGAGAAAAAGACCCGTCTAATTCTGTGGATGTTCCAACAGTAGTATTCTTGACAACTACGGTAGCTCCAATTAACGGTTCATTTGTTTCTTCATCAATTAGTTTTCCCTTAACTGTAGCCTGGGAAAATGCTTGAGGTAGTGAAAAGATGAATAACAAAAATAAGATGAGTAGTAATTTCTTTGTCATTTTAATTTAATTTATTGAGTTAAAATATATGAACAAATATAACTTTCTATAAGAGATAAAATGTTATGGTGATAATAATTTTTTTGAATTTGTTTTCAACAAAAAATTAACTGTGCGGAAATTATCAATTTTTTTGGGATTTTATAGACTAAATTTATGAAGGAAACACCAGCTTCAAGGTCAGGCCTGTTTGAATTCCAATAACACAACTATTCTTTATGCTTTTAAACCAGATTGTTAGTAGTAATTATAATTATAGCTATAGCCATAATTATACTCATAATTTTTGCTTTTCAAATTAATATCATTCACCAGAAGACTTACATTCTTTATATTCTTCTGATCGATATTTTTGAGTAACGAATTCAGCATCCTTTTCTTGGTATAATTATGTCGTATCACAAATAAGTTGGCATTAGTATATTTAACAAGTAAAAATGCATCTGTCACAAGACCAACAGGTGGTGTATCAAGAATAATGTGATCATATTTCTTTTTCAGTTTTTCGAGAAAAACTTTTGTCTGCTCTGAAGCTATCAATTCGCTTGGGTTTGGTGGAATTTTCCCGGCTGGAATAATGTCCAGGTTGTTGATTGATGTGCCATGAATAATGTCTTCAAATTCAAGGTTTTTACTCAGGTATGAACTCAAACCAATGTCATTGTTAATATTAAAAATATCATATAAATTAGGACGTCGCAGGTCAAAACTAACCAATACGGTACTTTTTTCATAAAGAGCAAAGGCGGTAGCAATATTCAAAGAAACAAAACTTTTCCCTTCGCCCTGAGAAGCAGAACTTACCAAAATCACCGATCCGTCATCCTGTCCGGTGATAAATTGAAAGTTTGTACGCACCGACCTGAAAGCTTCTGCAAGAGGCGACCGGGTATATCCTAGGACCACATTTTCAGCTTTATGTTTATTGTGAGTTATATGACCAAGTACAGGGAAATCAGTCATTCTTTCTATTGTATCAATGTCGGTTATCTTATCGTTAAAATAGTCTTTTAAAAGGATAAAGCCTCCCGGGACCAAAACCCCAATTAACAGGGCAATCAGGTAATTTTTCCGGGGCTTGGGTTTTATGGGGTTCAATGTTTTCAGACGTGCTTTATCCAGCACTTCATGTACAGGAATATTCGCTGCTTTTCCAACCTCCGTCTCAGAACGTTTTTTCAGCAGATAAGTATAAATTTCATTATATAATTCGAATCTTCTTTTATAACCAAAGAGCAGCCGTTGTTTGGCTGGCAGACCCTGTACCTTACCTGTGAGTTTGCTAACCCGCTCCTCGATATCCTTTAGCCTGATACTGCTTTTGCTTTCAAGGTTATCTATTGTTTCAAGCAGCGAACTTTTTAAATCCTCTATCTTCATTTTTAGTCCTCTCAGGTAAGGATTTTCTTTTTTTGAATTCACTTCCAGCTCTGTCTTCTCAGAGTAAAGATCTGATAATTTATTAATCAGGTTCATCAGCAAAGGATCTTCAATCCCCATTGAAGTTGGGGCAATAAGTTCCTGCACATCTTTATTTTCTTCCAGGTAATTTTTTAAATAGCTGTAATATTTTTGTTTTACGAGTATTTCTGCCCTTTCAGATTGATACTGATCCAGCTTTTCATATGTCTTCTCGGTGAGTATATCCAGGTTCATCAGTTGTTCCGAAGAACGATATTGCTGCAGCTTGTTCTCTGATTTTCTGAGTGAATCGGAAATTTCATTGATCTGCCCATCCAGAAAGCCCAGCGTAGCATTGGCAATTTCATTTTTCTTTCTCACAGTGCGTTTTAGATAAAACTCAATTAATTTATCCAGGTAATTTTTTCCTTTTTCTACGTTATTGGTTTCAAGGGATATATTTAAAATGGATGATTTATCATCCGTACCAACCTCAAAACCATGATATTTCCGCACAAGCTGCCTATATGTATTAAACCTGAAAAAATATGATTCTTCAGGATTCAGGGAATTTTTTGACCATGGATTAGAAATAATACGCCCATGAACAAACCTGTTATTTATTTTCTCTCCCAGATGCAGTGTGTCTGAAAAGCGAACCTCTTCAACCATTCGTGCCATAGATTCCTTTTCATAGTTATACATGAATGCCTGGTCCTGGTCACAGGAAATTACAAATTGTTTTTCGTTTAAAGGTTCTACTCTGATTTTTGCCCCTGCTAGTTGCGTTTTTGAAGTATCAAAATCTATAATAAAAGGGGAATGATGGTACAGTTCTTTAATTGTGAAACGTTTGTCTTTATAATAAGAAACTTCAAAATCAAGATCATTGATGGTTTCTCTTATAAGACCGTATGAGCGCAATATGCCAATTTCATTGTATATTCGTTGTTCTTCGAGCGTACTGCCTTCAAACAGATCTTCCGGAACGAGTGATTTTAAACCGAATCCTGATTGCTCCTGTCTGATCAATAAAGTGGTTGACACTTTATATACCTTAGGAGTTGAATGATTCAGATAATAAGCAATCGCTAAAGCAACAAGAATAGCTATTGGGAAAAGATACCAATAGTTTAAAAATTTTACGATATAATATTTAATATCAATCTGCTCTTCTTTCAGCAATTCACGCTCTTCTGTCATAGATATTCAAACACTATTTAAAAAATATTGAATACACAGTTAAACCTAATGTTAATGTGGAAATTAAGATTGTATACGGCATCTTTTCATAAGCTGCATTTTTGCTGCCTAAAGGTTCAACATATACCACATCATTGGGCATTAAATAAAACTCTTCTGCTTCCAGTAATGCATCATCGGTTAAATCCAGGTAGTGCATTTTAGAACCTTTTTCTGTTTGCCTCACTAAAATTACCTTTCGCCTGTTTCCGAATGTTTTAATTCCTCCAGCCTGGGCTATTGCCTGAAGCACATTAACCTCCTTGTTTTCAATCATAAAAGTTCCCGGATCCTCAACTTCGCCAAGTACAGAAACCCTGTAATACACAAGTTTAACAACTACTGTGGCTTCTTTGAAATACTCATTAATATTCTCCTGCAACAATTTACGAGCTTCATCCACTGTCAATCCTTTCACAAATACTTTATCAATAAAAGAAAAGTTTATGTATCCATCCTGGTCAACCTTATAACTATTCAGCTCTTTGGTAGTATTTGTATAATGCAAGGGCATATCAGTCTGAAAGAGGCGGCTCGTTTTGGGATCAACGCTGAATACTCTTATATAAAGCTGATCGCCTGGCTGAATTTTATATTTAGTTGTTTTCTGATTTAAAAATTCCTTTGGAGTACCCGTTTCTGTCTTATCTTGCAGTAAAAGGGTTTTTTTCTGTGAAACACAGGAACTCATCATCAAAACAATCACTAAATACTTCACCAAATATCGTTTCCGGAAAAATCTATTTGTTTTCATAACTAATGGGTTTATTTAACTATTTATTTTTATCATTTGATTACTTCTTTAACACTAATCTTCTTTCCATTGCGAAAAGCAACAACAAAGGCACCGGGCACACAAATTTCTCTTTTTAAACGAGATGCTTCATCATAGCTGGAAAAACTACCTACTGCATATTTGTACCAGCCATTTTCTCTATATTCTAGCACATCTCTATTTCCGCAATAAATATATTTTAAGCCATTTTCTGTAATCTGATAATTACTTGCGGCAATCTGTACTTTAAAGACCACAGAGGAAGTCTTTTCTAATTGCTTTTTGATCCTTATATCAGGGCATTCCATAGCATTTCTGTACCGATAGGCATTATATCTTTTTCCGTCTTTGTAAACAACAACAAATGCTCCTTTCACATTAAGGTTTTTCCTTATTTGCGCTGCATGATGGTAAGACGGACAATTGCATACTGAATAACGATACCAGCCTTCACCTTTGTTCATCTGAATTTCTTTTGGTCCGCTGTATATTTCACCAAGCTTACTGTCTGACATTTTTATTCTATCTGCTGCAATTTGCACTTTAAAAGTAAGTCCTTCTGTAGAAATATCAGCATATTCTTTCTCAGACGTTTTTTTATAGCCTCCGGTTGTAATCCGAATAGCTTCTTTTATATCAAGAAGTTCATCTCCCCGGTAAGCAGTCACAAAAGCGCCATCGACATCCACCAATTTTTTCAGTTCGTTTGCATCCTGGTAATTTTCATATTCTCCTATTGCATATTTGTTCCATCCTTTTACCTTGTGTTGTGTTATGGAAAGTGGCCCCGAATAGATGGAACTTATTTTGCTTTGCGACATAGGCTCTTTGCTGGCAGCCACCTGTACCTGGAATACGACAGATGCATCTCCGGCAGACACTGTTTTCTTCTCTGGTTCTTGCTCTTTCTCTTCTTTCTCAGCAAGGGTTCTTTGGATCTGACCCGGAGACATTTTTTGACCATTTTTATAAGCCACGATAAATGCATCCTTAATATTTAATTCAGACTTGAAATTCTGTGCTCTTTTAAATGTATAAAAATCACCTATTGAATATTTATACCATCCATTTTCCACTACCCTTGTTATTTCTTTTTTGCCATCGCTGTATAATTTTCTGAGCGTTGCCTGTGATAAGGGCTTTTTATCTGCAGCAATCTGTACACGAAACACTACTCCCCTCATTTTTTCCTTAGCGCTTACTTCTTCGGTCTTCTCTTCATATTCATTTTCATCTTCTTGTTCTTTTGCGACATCTTCCTTCTCTTTTGTGACTGTTTCCTCTTCTTTGTCAATCTGTTCTTCTTTCCCTGTTTCCTGGGCAAGTAAGTCTTCTTCCATTTCTTTGGCAGTATCTGTAACTTCTTTCTCAGCATATTCTTCAGAAGGCGCTGCCTGGTCCGGATACAGATATTCAAACCATAAATCTTTCAGTTGGGTTGATGAAACTGTATCATGCACTTTCAACCTGTAAAACTCCGAAGGGTAAGTCCTGGTTTGTACCTTTTCAAGGGTTTTTTTAATATTTCTGAGTAATTTTTTATTTACAACTACTTTTCCATCCCCATTGCCGGGTTTTGCTTCATATTTCTCATTATTGCCGGCTTTCTCTTTTTGGGTTTTCTGCTCCTTTTTACTTCCCTGGTAATAATATCGCAAGGCTTGTTCCACTTTTTCAATCCCCAGTTTCTCAATATTATTAGCCTTCTCCATTTTTTCAAATTTCTCTTCGAGGTTCTGAGTTTGATTATAAGCTTCGCGTCTCAGAGAAGAAGCCCTGTAAAAAAATTCCCTGGCATCTTCCTGGAGCAGTTTAGCTTTGATTATATTCATGTCACTTGAAGTACTGTCTTTTGCAAACTTCTTAAGGTGCTTTTTATAAAGCTGATAAGTCTTGTTATGTCTTTCTTTTAGTTTTTCAAAAGCCTGTATGTCTTTCTTTAATGCTTTTTCCCGAAGATTTTTAACTTTTGAAGACTGGTTTGTCAAACCTTCATTGCTTTTAAGTTGAGAAATCTCGTTATAAATCTCTTCTGCCTCGTTGCTATATTCATCTGCCTTTAATTTTAAATCGACAATTTCCTCCAGTTTTTTCTCATCCTCTTTTGTAAGTTCTTCCTTGGGGATAGGTGTCTGAGAAAAAGAAACCGAGGCAGTTAAAAGAAAACAAGAAAATAATAAAATGAATATGTTTTGATGCCGTATAATCATACAATTAATATCAAAAAGCTTTCTCAACAAATTACAAATTAATAAGATAACAATCAACGATAAGTATTTATACTGGGTAAAAGTAAGGTAATAAATATCCTATTTCAAGATTTTAGCAATGATACTTGATACCCAAAGGGGGTGATATAAATCACTTGTCTGTGGAGGAAAATGTCTTTCTGGTCACATAACTTGCTGATCCAGAATTTTTTTCAATGTAATTTTTCAAAATAATTTTAATCTTTTCAATTTGGTTTGTTTCTTTTAGTAAATCATTCAGTTTTTTCATCAAATGTGAATACTGATTAATTGAAAAAGTGCCTCCTAATTCAATCAGATCAACAGCTTCCTTAAATTTTTGATAATTTGGGCCAAAAAAAACAGGTAACCCAAAAGTAGCAGGCTCAAGGATATTGTGAATTCCCTTGCCGAATCCACCTCCTATATAAGCTATAGTTCCGTATTGGTAAAGAGATGACAGCATCCCAACCGAATCAATAACCAAGACATCTGCTTCATTAACCGTTTCCAGGTCAGCCTCGGAGAAACAAATTACATTCTTTCTGCTGAACGCACGAACAAGCCGCTGAATATTTGATTCATGCACCTCATGAGGGGCAATTATCATCTTTAAATCAAGATCAGTTTCTTCCATGTAACGAATAAGTAGTTCTTCATCCTTTCTCCAGGTACTTCCGGCAATTAAAACCTTCTTGTCTCCAACAAATTCTTTTGCTAAAGGAATTTTACAGGTTCCTTCAGCAATCTCTCTTACCCTGTCAAAACGAGTATCACCAGAAATACTTACATTGGTAATATTGTTTTCTAATAAAATCCTTTTTGAATTTTCATTTTGTACGAAAATATGTGTGAAATATTTCAAAATATTCCTATACCATTTTCCATACGGCCTGAAAAAAACCTGATTCTCTCGGAATATGGCAGAAACCAAGTAAGCCGGGATATCCCTTTTTTGTGCCTCTTTCAAATAAAAATACCAAAATTCATACTTCACAAAAAAAACCTTATCAGGATTAACCAACTGATAAAACTTCCTGGCATTTTTTAAGCCATCCAATGGTAAATAAACAACAGAATCTGCTATGTTATAATTTTTTCTCACCTCATATCCGGAAGGCGAAAAAAAACTCAACAGGATCTGGTAAGCAGGATGCTCTTTTTTTACCTTTTCAATTAATGGACGACCCTGCTCAAATTCACCCAATGAAGCACAATGAAACCAAACAACAGGTTGGTCAGGATTAATTTCATTCGCTATTTTTGAAAAAACACCCTTCCGCCCTTTTACAAATTGCCGGGCCTTTTTATTAAATAAGCTATAGAATTGAATTATTAAACTGTAAAATTGAAGTCCTATATAATAAAATAGTGTCATATCATAAGATTTTATGCAAATGTAAAAGAATTCTCAGTTATTTTTTTTGATTTCCGCATTATATTTACATAATCCAATTTTTGCGTGACTATCAGTATTTTACAATAATAATAAATTAAAATATGCACCTGTAAAGGCATATAAGAGACAATTTATATCAAAAAAAATTTTGTGTATCCAATATATTTTATATTTTTATCCCAACAAATAGGATTTCTTGGTACCCTATAACCCTAAAATCTAACCTTGAGGCCTTCAGTAAAGCTGGAGGTCTTTTTTATTAATAACCATTAAGGGCTGTGGGGCAGACAGTTGCAGACTTATTCAGTTTAGTCAATTTTCAATATTCTGTTTTACTTCTTTAAAAGCCTAAACCATAAGAACAATTTAGCTGGAAATATTCGGGAAAAAAATATTCTGAATATTTTTGATTATTTTTCGTTACCTAAAAAACATTATTAATAACCTTTTTAAATGAACAGGATAGTTCAGATATCCATTATCCTTTTCCTACTGACAGCTGTTAATAAAACAGCTTTTCCCCAACAATTAAGCAATATGGTTGAGAAGACTGTTCAATTAAAAAAAGATACTATTAGGATTGACTCATTATTTCTGGTTCCCGGAACAGTAAAGTTGTTTAATTCAAAAAATGAAACAATTCCCGACACGCTTTATGAGGTGATACACTGGAAAAGTCTTCTTATTCCTTCCGGGAAAGTAAGAAAACAATATTCGCAGGTTCAGATTAAATACCGAACCTTTCCGAAAATATTAAAACAAAATTACTCCTACCATAATTTTGAAAGTACGGATAAAATACCATCAAAAATATTTACTTATCAAAAATTTACAAACCAGGAAAAAAGGCAGCGTGCTTCCTTTTCTTCCGGGGGAATCATCCAGTCGGGCAGTATCGCAAGGGGTATCACAGCAGGTAACAACCAGGATGCTGTGGTTAATTCCACACTGGATCTGCAGTTATCAGGAGCGCTGAATGAGAATCTTAATATTGTTGGAGCAATATCTGATGAAAACATTCCCATCCAGCCAGATGGAACTACACAAAAAATAGAAGAATTCGATAAGGTTTTTATCAAAGTTTATAATGAGGATTTTGAGGCAATAGGTGGGGATTTTACAATAAAAAACACAGGTGGTCAATTCATGAGAACTGAAAAAAAGACCCAGGGAGCTGGTGTAAAATACACTTTTAATTTGAACGAAGAATCATCGGTAAAATTAACCAGCCAGGTTAATGGCGCCATTTCAAAAGGGAAATACTGCAGTAAAAATTTTATGGGACAGGAGGGAAACCAGGGTCCATACAGGCTCACCGGATGCGATAACGAAAGGCAGATCATAATTCTCTCGGGTTCAGAAAAAGTATACATAGACGGCAAACTAATGAAAAGAGGAAAAAACAACGACTATGTAATTGATTACAACACAGCAGAACTGACCTTTACAACCAACCAGATGATAACAAAAGATAAAAGAATCAGGGTAGAGTACGAATATTCACTAAAAGAATATGCCCGCTTTCTGCTTTATTCAAAAAATACTCTAAAAAGTAATAATGGAAAGTTCTGGGTGAATTTTTACAGTGAAAAAGATAGTAAAAGACAAACACTGGGACAGGAATTAAGTACTGAAAACAAACGACTCCTTGCTGAAGTTGGTGATAATCTGGACCAGGCAGTAGTCCCGAATGTGGATACCACCTCTTTTCAAAACGACCTTGTTTTATACAAAAAAATTGACACATTAGTGAATGGCATTACTTATGAAATTTATAAATATTCAACAAATCCTAATGAAGCCATTTACGAAGTAGGATTTTCGTATACAGGAGCAAACAACGGGAACTATATTTTAAGTTCAGGAGCTGCCAATGGAAGGGTTTACAAATGGGTAGCTCCGAAAAATGGAATTCCCCAGGGTGAGTATTCTCCTGTTAAGAAGCTAATCCCACCTCAAAAACAACAATTACTGGTGATGGGCGGAAAAACAAACCTCTCTCCTTCTTTACATTCATTTTTTGAATTTTCATTTTCAAATAATGACATTAACACATTCTCCCTGAAAGATAAAAAAGACAATAAGGGTTATGCCCTTTCAGTGGACCTGAACAAAAATTTTATGTTTACAGATACAAGTAAAACAAAGATTCAAACAAACCTTTCATACAGGCATGTGAACCGGTATTTTACACCACTGGAAAGATTCAGAGCTGTTGAATTCGACAGAAACTGGAATCTGAAAAACACTACGATAAAAGGTAATGAAAACCTGGTTAGCGGAAAGATTAATTTTTATAATAAAAACACTGGAAATTCTGCTTACAGTTTTGAACACCTGTCCTACAAAAATTACACAGGCAACAAAAACAGGCTTTCAGTACAATTCAATAAATACAATTTCAAGCTCCTGCTTGACGGGGATATTGTTTCAACCAATCATCACTCATCATTTACTACCGATTTTATTACATATAACGGAACATTCAGCAAGTCGTTTTCGTGGATGACTATTGGGATTAAAGCAAATGGCGAAAACAACCAATGGAAAGATGCGGAATCAGACAGCCTCCTGGAAAACAGCTTTGCATTTAACGAATGGCAGGTATTTATTGAATCACCTGACACAAATAAAAACCAGGTTTATATGAATTACCTGGTAAGAGAAGATGACAAAGCTTATGAAAACAAATTCAGGAAACTTACAAAAGCAGAAAATATTAATGCAGGTGTTAAAATAAATACATTAAAAAACCACCGCTTCAATCTGAAACTGACTTACAGAAGATTGAATATTAAAGATAGCTCATTGACAAACAAAAAGCCGGAAGATAACCTGCTTTCACGGTTTGAACATAAAATGCATTTATTAAAGAATTTCCTTTCTACTTCCACCTTTTATGAACTGGGTTCAGGTCTGGAAGCCGAAAAAGAATTCAACTACATTGAAGTCCCGGGAGGTCAGGGAGTATATACATGGTCGGATTACAACAACAATGACATCAAAGAATTAAACGAATTCGAAAAAGCAAATTTCTCCGATGAAGCAAATTACATAAGAATCTTCAGACCTTCGGGTAATTATTACAAGACCCATACAAATGAATTCAACCAGTTAATAAATCTTAAACCTTCCAAAATTCTAAAGAAAAAAAGTTTCCCGGGGAAATTCCTCAGTCGTTTTTCCAACCAATTTGCTTACAGGATAAAATATAAAAAAGAGAAAGGAGAACTTACAGACAATCTGAATCCTTTTGGGTACAATTTAAACGATCCAAGAATAATTTCTCAGAACTCTAACTTTAGAAATACACTATCTTTTAACAAATTAAGCCAAACCTTTCACATTGATTATACTTACCTGGAGGCAAAAAACAAGTCACTTCTAATGAACGGCACGGAAATAAAAAAACAGAAACAAAATAAAACACAAGCCATGTGGAATATCTCTGAAACGTTTGGATTTATCAATGATCTCAGCTTCAAGACAGAGAAGTACAACTCTGAATATTTTCAAAACAAAAATTATAAGCTCGACATTATATCCGACCGCTTCACTATTCGTTACAATCCCTTCCCCAGCCTTCGTCTAAATCTTCACTACGAATTTGCCAACAAAAATAACCTTATGGGAGCAGAAAAAGCAGTGAAACACGAGATTAAAACAAATTTATATTACAGCAAACTAAAAAACTTTAGCCTCCAGGTAAATGCAGGTTTTATTTATTTTGAATACAATGAACCCGGAAATACTGCCATTGCTTACCAGATTTTAAAAGGCTTAAAACCAGGCAAAAACGGAACATGGGAGTTGTCATTTCAGAAAGGGTTATACAAGAATCTTGATTTAAGACTAAATTACCAGGGAAGAATCTCAGAAGAAAAAGAAGCAATACATACCGGACAAGTAGAGTTAAGGGCTAACTTCTAAATCAGGCCACTCTGAATTGTATCCCGGAGTTTCGCAGTGATCTCCCTATTAGAACCGGATCTTCTTTCTTTATCTAAAGGCGGATGAACCTGAATCTTTACCTTACCCTTTTTCAACCTTCCGTCTTTCTCAAGCAAAGGATATGTCCCGTTAATTGAAACAGGAAGAACCACAAGAGTGGAATCAAGAACAATATGCAAACCTCCTGTTTTAAATTTTCCAAGGTCAGGTCCTTTGCCTCGCGTTCCTTCCGGGAATAAAACCATGGGCTTGCCTTTCTCAGCTTTTTTTACACGTTTTTGTATTTTTTCCAGTGCAGTAGATGAACTGCTGCGGTTTATCAAAACACAATCCATTGCCAGCATCCACAAATTAAGTACCGGTATTCGGGCCAGCTCAACCTTAGCAACAAAACCCCAAAGCTTAGGTATTGCAGCAATTATCACCGGGATATCCAAATAACTCTGATGGTTACTAACCAAACAAAGATTATTCGTCCTGGGCAGCTCCTCTAAGCCGCTGACCTCTAGCTTTATCCCGGCAATTTTCAGAAAATGCCTGGACCAGTAATGTGTGAGAAAAAACAGGTATCGGCGGGCAAACCTGCGTGAAGCCAGGTAGATCAATATATATGTAAAATAAAGTATCAGGGTAAGAATTATCTGGATAAAAAAGTAAATACCTACAATTATTGTTCTTCCCATAAGTTAAATTATTTTACGGTTTCTTTTCTTAATTCATGAATATTCAATAGCTTTGATAATTATGCTGTTATAAGATCATGTATGATTTCAGCCTTTACCATTAATCAAATATAAAATTTTTTAGCATTGAAATACAAGAAAAACCAATGATTGAAATAAATAATTTACAATTAACATTCGATGGAAAAACAATTCTGAAAGATTTTTCAATTTCTGTAAAAGAATATGAAAAGGCGGTAATAGCCGGAGAATCAGGAAAAGGTAAGACTTCATTGTTACACGTGATCCTTGGATTTTTGCCCTTTCAAAAAGGAACAATACACATAAACGGGAAAGAGCTAAATGCCAAACACATAGGTGAAATAAGATCATTAACTGCTTTTGTTCCACAGGAAATTTATATGCCGGATACTTCAGTTAAGAATATGTTTTATACGCCTTTCCTTTTTAAAAACAACTCTGCCCAAAAGCCTGATCAAGAAACAATTGAAAAATCTATCTCTCTGCTTGGCCTCGAATCAGACCTGCTTCAAAAAAATACAGATGAAATTTCCGGGGGCCAGAAACAACGAATTGCAATTGCTTCTGCCCTGATGCTGAACAAACCAATTGTTCTTTTGGATGAGCCAACATCAGCTTTAGATGAAAACTCTATAAAAAAATTGATTGCATTTCTTAACAACCAGGGAGATAAAACAATTCTGGCTACATCTCATAATAAAACATGGATTGAAAATTCTGATAAAGTAATTAATCTTGATCTTTATGGAAAAAACGCTTGACATAAATTATCTGAATCTGTTCCTGGGATATTTGTTAATACTCATTCCCATCCTTATTTTTTACTACTATAAAACAGGACTTGTTAAAGATAGCTTAATTGCTGTAGCCAGAATGACAATCCAGCTTTTTATTGTGGGACTCTATCTTGAACTTTTATTCGAATACAACAAAGCGTGGATCAATTCTTTGTGGTGGATAATCATGGTTATAATTGCCGCTTTTACTATTATCCGGAGGGCTTATCTGTCGTTAAGAATTTTCATAATTCCTTTAATCATTTCTTTAATTATCAGCCTCGTGGTTATTGATGCTTACTTTTTAGGTGTCATTATCAGGCTGGATTACTTTTTTGATGCCAGGTACTTTATTCCAATCAGTGGAATTCTGCTTGGGAATTGCCTCAGGACAAATGTATTGGGACTGAATAGCTTTTATCTCAAACTAAAAACCGATAAGATCAGGTACCGGTACTATCTTGGAAATGGCGCAACGCGTACAGAAGCACTGGCTCCTTTCATGAGGGAAGCCCTGAAAACCTCTTTTAATCCATTAATAGCAAGCATTACTGTAATCGGTTTAATATCATTGCCGGGAATGATGACAGGACAGATTCTTGGCGGATCAAGCCCCGAAGTTGCCATAAAGTACCAGATCATGCTGATGCTGGCAATATTTGCTTCAACACTGATCAGTGTCGTTCTTACTATACTGCTTGCAAACAGGTTTGCTTTTGATGACTTTGGGAATCTGAAAGATAATGTGATAAAAGAAAAAAGACAGGTTTAGATTTTATTTTTATTCATCAACAATAAAACTTAATAACCGATTTGATTTTTCTATAGATGTTCAAAGCTCTGTTAACAAAAACACTCGAATTCCAAAAATGCTTATACAAAGTTTTGTGGAAAATTCAATTAAGCACGGTATAAATAACAAACCAGAAGGAGGGCATGTAAATATCTCTTTTAAAGAAAAAAATAACGAAATCATTGTAAGCATTAAAGATAATGGAATAGGCAGAAAAGCCGCGAAAGAGGAGAAAACCATTGGCGCAAGACAAGGACAGAAAATTACCAATCAATTATTTGAACTAATTAATAAACTGACAAAGAAAAAAATAAGATATGAAATCATAGATCATTATGATGAATTTCAAAAAGCAAGTGGTACAGAAGTAAAACTATACTTACCTATTTATGCATTTCATATATAAGATATAGTTAAAATATGCCATTTGCTATTTTTCCAGATATAATGAATAGTCATTTTTATGGCCTCCCTAAAATAAACAACTTTTATATTATCTGGAAAGACAGCCACAAAATTTCCACAGATATAAACACCCAGAAAACATTTGTTTGCAAAAGGAATAAGGTCTCTGCAAAATCCTTTAGTCGTTTTTTCAATATAAATAGTAATGATACTTTCTTAATGCATCAGCAATAATTAAAAATAAAGAAATGTTTCTCCGTACAACGAAACACCCTCTTCATACAAAAATCCCCTGGCTTCGTACAATAACCTAAAACCCTTATTGTTCGCTGCATTCAAAGAGTTATATTTGAAAATTTAAATTCACTAATTGAAAAATAAAAACTATGAAAACAAGACTAAAATTTATTTTAAGCTTTATCATTTTAATGACATTTACCTTTTATACAAATGCACAAACCTCAAACAATGAACCTAATTTAACAGATTTTAGCATAGATGCCAGGCCAGGCAGTGGAGATTTTGGTTTATACATAGGAACAAGCTATGCGGATATTACAGAGTATGCTGACGAAAATGTAGAAGTAAGAGGGATACCATTAATAAATTTAAAATACTTTCACAGAAGTGATCTTGAATTCAGGCTTTCTTTTCACAGGTACAAAACCAAAACTAAAATAGATGGTGAACTTACAGACAATGAAACAGGATTTGCCAGGGATATAAATAAGGAATCGAGATTAAGAATCTCTCCCGGGATAGCTTATCATTTTTCCTCAAAAAACCTTTTTGATGTGTATGCAGGTGTTAGTCTTCCTTTTGGGACAGAAAGACACATTGTTGAAACACGCTGGGAAGATAATGTAAACAATGACTATTACGAGGATATTGTAAAAAAATCAACTTTTGTAATTGGTTATAACTTATTTATAGGAATTCAATCATTCGTTGCTGATCTACCTGTTGCGTTTGGATTAGAATATGGAATTAGTGGACTGAGACATTCGAACCTTGAATATGAACACGAATACTCCGAAGATATTGGAGGTGTTAGCAATAGCCAAACTTATTATACCACAGAATTAAATACCTCTACACAATACAGTGATTTAAAATATGTGAAGAATGAAGTTGGAGGAAATCTGAGACTTACAATTAGTTATTACTTTGACAAATAAAGCAAGATAGAATTTTTAAAACACATAATGATGAAAAACAACATTATCTTAATAATATCATCGGTATTTATTATACTTTTAACAGGCGCATGCTCAAGCACCAAGAAAAACGTCAGAACGACGCCTTTTTCTGCCAACGAAGTGAGATTAGAATTAAAGGCCTCAGATTTTAATTATCTTGGAAAAACTGAAGTGACTTATACTTACAGAAGATTCTTCTTAATCTTTAGAAAATTAGATAGTCTGAATAATCAGCACAATCATCCAAGAGTAAAAAGGATTGTCAAATTTAATGGAATAAAAAACATATCCTTAAACAGGTTTGGGAAACAAGCAGCTATCAAAGCGACTAAAAAATTTCCCGAAGCAGATTATTATGTCCCGGTAAATGAAAAGAAAGAAGTTGAGAAAAAATTTTTAGGGAGAAAAATAAAAACCTCAATCATTATAAAAGCATATAAATTAAAACATGAATAATATTTAATAAAGGTTCCTTTTTATATTTTTGCCAAAAAAAGGAACCTTTATTTTTATATAATCATCTATGCATACCTTTAAAATAAAAAATACTCTTTATCCCATAATTTTATTACTCTCTATCTTTCTTTTATCATGTGAAGAAGAAACAGAAGAATCGAACCTGAGATTAAATATAGAACCCAGACAAGACCAGATAAATAAATATGTTTCAGAGAATTTAACCTTCAATATTTCTGCTGAATCAAATACAGAATTAAAAAAATTTACCATAAACCAAAAAAGTATTGATGGAACTATTGTTTTGAAAGATACCACAATAGAAGGTAAATCATTTTATCTTGATTATTTCTATGAAATTCCTCTTTTGGAAGACTCAACCGAGATAACATTAATCTTTAATCTGACTGCTGGTAATAATGAAGAATACTCTATGGCCAGAAGATTTAAAATTCTTCAGGAAGAAGAATTACTGGATGAAATAACCGGAAACACTATTCACTCATCTTTATCAGGAGGCCTGGATGCTTTTAATTTTAAACTAAAACAGCCTTTGTCGTCAGAAACACAGCCAGATTCGCTTCTGCACATAAAAGACAACAGCATTGAAAATATCAACCAAAATAATCTTTCCAGAGAATTTATTTCACCCGCAGGTTATAATTTTGTTCGTTTTGAAAGCATGAATTACCCACAAGCTACGCAAGCTATGATTCAAAATGCATATGATTCCGGAATAAAACTGGACAAAATTAAGAATATCCAGAATGAGGATATAATTGTAATAGGAAAAAACAATACTGCTTTAGCTGCAATATTAATAACACAAATTATCGATGCAGATTCAACTTTAAATGATAAATACCTTTTCAATTATAAGATGAAAAACTGACAATCGTCTTTTTTATCAATTACACCTGGAAATAAGCTAATTACCAAAGATGATAACATAAACTCATTATAATTTCATTCACTCTTTTTTCTGTTTATCCAAAAAAAATAAATTATAATTTTTAATTGAACACGAAAATTAAACATAATTGATAACTGAATGGCCTACATTCATATCAAAAAATTCTATCTTTGCAAAAAATTAAAATTTACATAATATGCTGATTGAATTGAGTGAACAGGAAATACAAAGAAGAAAATCACTTGAAGAGTTAAGAAAAATAGGATATGAGCCTTATCCGGCAGAAAAATATGAAATTAATACTTATTCCGAAGATATAAAAGAACAATATGATTCTGAAAAGAAAAATCTTCAGTCGGTTTCTCTTGCAGGAAGACTGATGAACAGGAGGATCATGGGCAGTGCTTCGTTTGCAGAGCTACAGGACGAAAAAGGAAGCATTCAGCTCTATTTCAAGAGAGACAACATCTGCCCTGGAGAAGACAAGACAGCCTACAATACAGTTTTTAAAAAACTGCTTGATATTGGAGACATCATTGGTGTTAAGGGTGAAGTATTTATTACCAAAGTAGGTGAAATTTCTGTTAATGTGAAAGAATTCAAAGTTCTGAGCAAATCGCTGCGCCCTCTGCCCATTGTAAAGGAAAAAGACGGGAAAGTATATGATGCTTTCAGCGATCCTGAACAACGATATCGACAGAGATACCTGGATTTAATTGTAAACCGCGAGTCAAGGAAAATTTTTGAACAAAGATTCAGGCTTATTAATTCAATGCGCTCTTATCTCATTAACCAGGGCTACCTGGAAGTAGAGACTCCAATCTTACAACCCATTTATGGTGGGGCAGCTGCCAAACCATTTAAAACCCATCACAACAAGCTGGACAGAACCCTTTACCTCCGTATTGCTAACGAACTGTACCTAAAAAGACTTATTGTGGGTGGTTTTGAAGGTGTTTTTGAATTTGCAAAAGACTTCAGAAACGAGGGGATGGGCCGGTATCACAATCCAGAATTCACACAAATGGAACTATACGTGGCTTACAAAGATTATAACTGGATGATGGACCTCGTAGAAGAAATGGTTGAAAAAATTGCTCTTGATATTCATGGTACGACAAAACTCACAGTAGGTGATAAAACTGTTGACTTCAAAAGACCCTGGAAACGATATACCATGTATGAAGCCATCGAAGAATACACCGGAATAGACATCTCAGAGATGGATGAAAAAGAGCTTTACCAAACAGCTCAAAAGCTGAAAGTAGAGGTAGATGAAAGCATGGGGAAAGGAAAACTAATTGACGAAATATTCGGAGAAACCTGCGAACCCAAACTCATACAACCTACCTTTATCACAGATTATCCGATTGAGATGAGTCCGCTGGCCAAGAAGCACAGGTCAAAAGATGGCCTGGTTGAAAGATTTGAGGCTATTTGTAATGGAAAAGAGATATGCAATGCTTATTCTGAGCTAAATGATCCTATCGACCAGAGAAACCGGTTCGAAGAGCAATTAATGCTCGGCAAACGTGGTGATGAAGAAGCCATGATGATGGATGAAGACTTCCTGAAAGCAATAGAATTTGGCATGCCACCAACGGCTGGTCTGGGCATAGGCATTGACCGCCTTGCAATGATTATGACCAATTCACATTCCATCCAGGATGTATTGTTCTTCCCGCAAATGCGCCCGGAACAAAAAGACCAGCGCGACCCTGTCGAAAAATTCACAGAGCTGGGTATTCCCGAAGAATGGGTCCAGGTTATTCAAAAGTCGGGTTACCTCACAGTTGAAAAACTGAAAGAAGCAAAACCCGGTAAATTGCATAACACAATTTGCGGTCTGAATAAAAAACATAAGCTGGGACTTACCAATCCATCGCTGGATGAAGTGAAGAGCTGGCTAAACAAGGAGTAAATAAAGCTTATAATGCTTGAAAATAAAAAAATAGGCGTACTTGGAGGTGGCAGCTGGGCAACTGCACTGGTCAAAATATTATCAGAAAATTCTAATCGAATAAACTGGTACTTGCGAGATGAAAAAAATATTGAGCACATTCGCAAGCATCACCATAACAAAAACTACCTCAGCGCCATTACCCTAAAAACCAGCAAAATAAATTTTTACAATGAAATTAATGAAGCAATAAAAAACTCAGACATTCTTTTTGTGGTTATTCCTGCTGCTTTCCTTAAAAAGGCTTTTGAAAAGGTGGATATACAACTAAAAAACAAAATTATTGTTTCTGCCATCAAAGGCATTGTACCTGATGACAACCTGATTATTGCAGATTATTTCTATAAGTACTTTGATCTTTCGAGAGATTCGTTTGCCCTTATAAGCGGTCCCTCTCATGCAGAAGAAATTGCACTGGAAAGACTGTCTTACCTTACAATTGCATCGCAGAATAATAAAATTGCTTCTTACATTGCAAAAATCTTAACAACCTATTTTATAAAAACACAAACTACCGATGATATTTTCGGTACAGAATATACAGCAGTGCTGAAAAATATTGTTGCCATTGCCTCTGGAGTTTGTCATGGTTTAAGCTATGGAGACAACTTCCAGGCGGTTTTAATTGCTAATGCCATGCAGGAGATCCATCGTTTTGTTGATGCTGTTCATCCTATAAAAAGAAACCTGAACCATTCTGTTTATCTTGGAGATCTGTTGGTTACTGCCTATTCACAATTCAGCAGAAACCGTACTTTTGGTAACATGGTTGGAAAAGGTTATTCTGTGAAGTCAGCGCAACTTGAAATGAGAATGATTGCAGAAGGTTATTTTGCAACAAAAAGTATAAAAGAAATAAACAAAATACATCAGGTGGATCTTCCTATTTCTGATGCTGTCTACAACATTTTGTACGAAAGAATATCGCCAGCAATAGAAATCAAACTGCTGGCTCAAAAACTTAAATAGATCACCATGAAAAATATCGAATTAAACATCAGTGATGCAACTGATTTTCTGGATTCTAATGCGCTGGAAAATTCTGTTGGCAAAGGTCAGGAAATTCTTCTAAACTTTGAAAAGATCAGCCATAAAACCGACCAATTTTTAGGCTGGATTGATCTACCGGATCAAACTACAGCAGAAACCCTGCAGGAAATTAAAAATACCGCCGGCCAGTTTAAGTCTGAGCTGGACACTGTTGTTTGTATCGGAATCGGAGGTTCATACCTGGGAGCCAGAGCAGTTATTGATGCACTGACACCATACTTTTCAGCTCATAAAGAAAACGAACCGGAAATCATTTTCGCAGGACATCAACTCGATGAGGATTACTATGCCGGGCTGCTGAAAAAACTGGAATCCAGGAATTATGGGATCATTGTTATTTCAAAATCAGGAACTACCACAGAACCTGGAATTGCCTTCAGAATTATTAAAGAACATTTGGAACATAAAATAGGTAAGAATAAAGCCAGCCAACGAATTATTGCAATTACCGATGCAAAAAAAGGAGCTTTAAGGCAACTTGCAAAAGATGAGAACTATACTACTTTCTCCATACCTGATAATATTGGAGGCAGATACTCTGTCCTTACACCTGTTGGCTTGGTTCCTATTGCAGTTGCTGGTTTTGATATCAAAAAATTAGTTGAAGGAGCCCGAATAATAAAGGAAACAACTTATTCAGGGATTGAAAAAGAAGATAACCAGGCGCTGCACTATGCTGCTGTTCGTCATGAATTATACAAAAAAGAACGATTTATTGAAATGATGGGCTTTTACAATCATAAACTCCACTATCTGGCAGAATGGTGGAAACAACTATTCGGGGAAAGTGAAGGAAAAGAAGGAAAAGGTATTTTCCCAACTGTTGCTGCTTTTACAACAGATCTGCATTCACTTGGACAATATATTCAGGAAGGAAGAAAAAATATTTTTGAAACCATCATTTCTCTATTGTCTCCGAGTAACGATATTCATATTCCAGAAGATAAAGACAATCTTGATAAGCTTAATTATTTATCAGGAAAAAGGATCCATGAAATCAATGCTATGGCAGAAGCAGGTACCAGACTGGCGCATACAGAAGGAGAAGTTCCAAACATATATCTTACTGTTCCTGCAATTGATGAATATTACATTGGTCAGCTCATCCAGTTTTTCGAAGTCTCTTGTGCTGTAAGCGGAGGTTTACTTGGGGTAAACCCTTTTAATCAACCCGGAGTGGAAGCTTATAAAAACAACATGTTTGCCCTTCTTCAAAAACCAGGCTTTGAAACAGAAAGTCAAAGATTGCTTGAGACAATAGACCAAAAGAAAAGCAACAGGAATAAAATTTTTTAAAAACAGAAATTGAATGAACCTGGACCTGACTCAAGCAAAACCTTATTCGTTTGATATTCATATAATTGAATTCAAAAGATTAGATTCAGAATAAATTTATCCTATTAAATTCAAAAATAATTAGACCAGGCTATAAATTAAAATGAGTTCGATGTAAGAAAAACAACTAAAGCGCCCGTATTCAGACAACCCTAGCCTTCAGGCCGGGGTTATTTATTGAAAGAACCGACGATTTTCAAAAATCCTATCCTAAAAACCATCTTACCCCAGCTTGAAAGCAGGGGCTATCTAAATATCAGCTAACTAATAAAATGTTTATTAATCGAGTCAGATTAAATTAGAACATCCTGTTAAATCGGGTGTCAGTCCTATAGATGAATTCAAGGATGGTAAATACATATATTCACTCGACATTTCAAATGGTATGAAAAAACCAGGACTATCTTAATAACATATATTATATTAATTGCTAATACCTATGTCAAGTTTAGTTTAAATAAAGAGTATTCTTAATATTCTACCTTCAGGTTGATCTGGGAAAGTTTCTTGTTGATCATCACCATCTTATTCATTCTCTCAAATGAGAAAAAATCCTGATTTTCATTAAGATAGAAATAAATGGTTAAGGCATTTTTCAGGATTTCTTTGCTCTCCTTCAGCCGGTTCTGGGCATACAGGAAACTGCCTTTCTCTTTCAAAAGGTCACCCATTGAATTAATAAGCTCAGGAGTAATGTTTTGAGAATCCTCACAAACCTGTTTGAGGAATTCTTCAGACACCTTATTGGTTTCCTGTCCTTTAAATGCAAAAAAGTCGGAAAGGGTGTCATCAATTAATTCAATACCACTTTGATACTGACCTTTCTTTTTTAATTCCAAAAGATAAGCTAATACACTGGAAACCTTCTCAATGATATTGATTTTTTTGTTTTTCTCCATACACTTTTCGAAAAAGTATATAAAATTAACAAATATTTAAATGAATGTTAAATATATGTCAGATAAAATAAAAACAAATTTTATTAACAGTAGGTAAATTGATTTTACAGGGAGATAGAAATTGATAAAAACAGATTCATTTTTTGTCATCCATTATTTCAAAATCTTTTTTATGTCCATTCCGTACAATTAAATCCCAGTATTTTTGAGTGATGCGCGAAATTTTACCTGTTATGGTATTTCTTACTTTAATTCTTTCCCCGGTCTTCTTCTTAACGGGCTTTGCATAGATGGAGAACGGCAGGTCAACCAACTTTTGCATATCTTCTCCTGTTTCTTTCATTGAAGTGTCATCTTCTTCAAAATACCAATCTACAGTAACTTTACTTTTATTCTGAATAGCCTTAAGTTCGTTCAGCAGCGTATTTATACACTTGAAAGAACAACTGTTTGTATAAACAAAAAAGATTGTAACCCTGGTGGCTGGGGCCGGATTTTTTGCATACTCCTTCACCCACTCAAGTACAGGATCATAAAATACCGTCACATTCTCCGGCATGGATCTCCCTTCAATGTGAATTTCTCCTTCCTCGCTAAGTTTTACATAAGGAGTGTCCTCTTCTGCTTCAAAAATCAAAGCCATTTATCAGATTTTATGGATACTTAAATTACGTTTTGAAGGTAAGAAAGTTTCAAATTTAAATCAAGTCAATCAATCCAATGAAAAAAAATAAAAGGTTAAAGCCCTGCATTTACTAAACGCAAGGCTTTATTTCTAATTAACCCCAAAATCTAACTTTATCTAAAACTGTTCCATCCCTTCAAATTCATTCCCGGTGCCATTCACACCTCTGCGCTTTTGCTTGAAATTATTAAAAGTATAAGTTACACTAAAGTTAATAATTGGTGACTCTCTTTCTCTGTAAGAGTGAGTTTCAAATCCTTCCCCCGACATTGTCATATCTCTTGTCATGGTTCCAAGTACATCTCTGGCATTCAATGTCATTGTCAGCTTTTTATCCATAAGCGATTGTTTAATAGCGGCACTAAACATGAAAAATCCTTCACGGTCGCCCTGGGCTGTTACGGAAGGCCCCCGGTAAAAACCTGTCAATTGCAGTTGGGTAGAAGTAGGCAATTTAAAAATGTTGTTAAATCTTCCGCCCCAGTTTGTACTGTTTCTGTCAATGTCTTGCCCGGTAACATTTCCTGTAATATTATACTGATAAAGGTTTCCGCTCATATTCAGGTTCCACCATTTAACCGGGTTTGTATTTATCATCATCTCAACTCCAAGAGAAGTTTCTTCTCCAATGTTTTTAAAAGTATTAAGCATAATATCATTCTGATCGAGTGTTCTCACTCTCGTAATTCCGTTATTCGTTTGTCTGTAATAACCTTCCAGAGACAGGAATGTCCGCTTAATGTTCGTTTTATAACCAAGTTCCCAGGAGTTTGTATATTCAGGTTCCAGTCCGGGATTTCCTATTCTCCTTGTGTATTCGTCCCTTACACTCATAAACGGATTTAAGAACCAATCACGTGGACGTCTAATTCTTCTGCTGTAACTGGCAAAAATCTGTTCTCCTTTGTTTAATTCCTGGGAAAGATGTGCTGATGGGAAGACATCGAACCGGTCAATCTCAAAATCTTCATCAAGTGTTTTTTGCACGAGGGTTCTGTTGGTATATTCACCCCTGATTCCGAGTTTAAAATTAAATTTTCCAATGTTCCCTGAATAAGTTGTGTACAGTGCTTGTATCATTCTTTCAAAATCGGTTGAATTAGCATAAGAATTATTCAAAACCCACATTCCGCTTTCGTAATTTTCAAGATCATAATTGGTTGTTCTTGTATCTAACCTACCCTGGTAGCCAGCCTCAAGTTTTCCAATTGAAATAGGTCTGACATAATCAAGTTTCGCCTGCAGTTTTCCTCCATTTCCTTCTTCAAGGGTACGTTGTTCATATAAACTATTCAGAACATTCCAATTTTCATCTGTTATATTCTGATCCCAACGATTTTCATCTTCGTTATCTGAATTAGAAAAATAAAGAGAAGCATCCAGTCTATGTTGCTTACTATCAAACTGATTCTGATAATCAAGGGATAGCGTATAATAATTATGACTCATTTCAGACTTACTGTTTGATAGGGTATAATCTCTTGTTGAAACAGGATCGGTGTAGGCCTCAGTCTGAGTTTCTGCATCCATTCCAAATCCAAAAGTTCCCATTCTTCCGGCCAGGGATAACGTACTGCTTTCAGTCAGATAGTAATCAAATCCACCTTTTACCGAATAACCGCCGTGGCCCATAGTCCTTTGCACATCCTGATCCATATATGAAAGTGTATCACCATAATTGCTCATACGCTCATCATAACCATCCATAGAAAAATTATAATTCCGGTAATCAAAGGCTGTAAAAAAATTAAACTTTCCTGTTTTATAATTCAGGTTAATATTCCCGTCATATTTATTGTTTGTTCCCACAGAAGCTTTTACCATTCCGTTCAGGCCGCCTCTTTCCTGCTTCTTCATAACCACATTAATAATTCCTGCAGTTCCTTCGGGATCGTATTTAGCTGAAGGATTTGTAATTATTTCAATATTATCAATCCTCCCGGCAGGAATTTGCTGTAAGGCTTCGCTGCCCGTAAGAACAGTTGGTTTTCCATTAATAAGCACTCTAAAATTCGAACTTCCGCGGAGTTCAACATTTCCTTCAATATCTACCTGAACAGAAGGGACATTTTCCAGTACAGTTACTGCCGATCCCCCTTCAGCACTAAAATCTTTACTCACATTAACAACCTTTTTATCTACTTTATATTCAACCTGCAGTCTGTCGGCGGTAACTTCAACCCCTTCAATCTCTTTTGAAGCCTCTTTCAAATAGACATCGCCCACATCCTGAGTCATGTTCCTGGGTGTAAGGGTTATATCAGGAATAACTTTCTTCTTAAACCCTATGAAATTAATTTCCATATAGTAACGGCCAAATGAAAGCTCCTTCATTGTATATTTCCCATCAGGGTCGGCTACTGTTCCTGTAACCAATGAAGAATCCTTAAGTTTATAAAGCGCAATATTTGCATATTCCAGGGGTTGCTCGCCTGCTTCCGTTTTAACTATCCCGGTTATTTTTCCCTTTTTCATTTTAGAAGGATCAAAACCTGGTCTTTGTGCAAACACAGATAAAACCGAAATAGAAAATAAGAGGATAAAAATGATTAACTTTTTCATAAATGTTCTTTTTAAAATGTCAATTGTTTTTAATGTTTGACAAAAATTTATTCGATTTATTACAAAATAAAACGGAAAAAGTTATATGAAACTCTAAAGTAACTAAAAGTAAGCTGTTAGGATTGGATGCCCGGAAAAGAGAATTGGAAAAAATCTTTAATAAAAATTATTCATCTTCTTCAATTGAATTGTTTTTATAATTTGAATTCTCGTTTTTTTCAATTTTATTTCTTCTGCGAAATGAAGAGGGTATAAAAGTAAAATTCTTAATTCCCATTTTCCTTGCAAGAAGTTCCAGTCCAAGTAATGAAACCCCTCCTCCCGGCAAAATGGAAACAGATGCAAAAACTGACAAGCGGCCAATATCCTTAAGTTGTTCAATGGCTTCTTTTACTTCTTCCTTAGTTGGTGGGTCTTCTCTTTCGTTAAGTCTGAGTTTATGCTCAAGCAAACGGAAAAAGGCGACAGACATATCCCTGGTTTCAATTGCTTCGTTCCCAAACCCATTCCAGGCATCTTCAAGAATGGACTTTGTTTTACGAGCAAAACGACTGGCAAACCTTAAATGCTCCTCCTTTTCACCTTCTTTTGGAACAGGTTTCAGTTGATCACCAATTTCTATTTTATCATTTCTATATTTCTTCATAATGATATTAACTAAACGGAGAAAATAACAAATTAAGATAACTTTTGCTTAAAAGAAATGTTAAAAATACATAAAAAAACACATTCATATAAACAAAAAAAGTGCATGGCTAAGACCACGCACTTCATTTAATCAGAAATTTTATTTAATCAATCCTTTACCAGGATTTTTTTCACAATTGTTCTGTCTCCCGACTTAATGCTAATAAGATAAAAACCCGGATCGAATCCATTTATGTCTACAAATGATTTATTTTTATTAATTCTCTGATTCACAAAAAGTTTTCCCTCATTATTAAAGATCTTCAAAACAAACATTTGGTTACCATTGGCTTCTATAACAATTCTTTCAGAAGCAGGATTAGGGTATATAAGAAAGCTGTTTTCATCAAGAATTTCCGTGGTAGTTACTTCTTCTTCAGTAACAGAGACTGTCCATTCACTTGTATGAATACCATCTTCAGCAGTAACTGTATATGTTACTTCGTTTGTAAAATCAACTGTTGCACCGCTTTCCGGATCAATGGTAGCACTATCTGAAATTGTTATCTCAGGACTAAGCTGAGTAATATCTGTTCCGTAGGTCACTTCAACATCAATTGTATGGTTTGCCGTATCAATGTCAGCAGGCTGGGTCTGTTCTGTCAGAACAAAATCCAGTATCTCATCTTCCGTATTATCAGCCCAAATCACATCAACTATCCACTCCTGCTCATGTACACTATCCTCGGCCATAACCGTATAAACAACGGGATTGGTAAAATCAGTAGCGATGCCATCAGAAGGCTGAAAATCTGCTCTTTCAGAAACAGTTATTGAAGGAATCAGAGAACCCAGGTCTGTTCCAAAAGGTACTTCTACATCAACGGTATGGTTTACATTGTCAATTTCAGCTGGTGAAACTTG
>Ga0209925_1000115_pt1 | contig 39269 bp, 33 predicted proteins | sample SalPonR2_A_D1_MG_FD_185702 | JGI IMG/M metagenome (GOLD analysis project Ga0209925, IMG submission 185702) | Salt pond soil microbial communities from South San Francisco under conditions of wetland restoration - Salt Pond MetaG R2_A_D1_MG... ... | reverse complement strand
TATTTCTTTCGTATATCTTTTATTGCAACACTTGTGGCAGTATTACAGGCAACAACAAGAATATCAATTTTCTTTGAAATTAAAAAATCTACAGAATCAAAAACTAATTTTTTAACTTCCTTTTTGGGCTTAACACCATAGGGAACATTTTTTGTATCTGCATAGTATATGAACTCTGCGGGTTTTAAAAAATTCACAGCATCACTTAAAACCGTAATCCCGCCCATTCCTGAATCAAAAAATCCTATTTTCATAAAATCACCATTTGTATAATAAAAATTTTATTATTTTTATTCAACATAAATAATTTATATAATAAGAAATTTATCCAGATATGTAATATTTTTCTCTTCCGGATATTTATCTAAATTATAGACTAAAAATAAAAGAGTCAGTCTGTAGAATATTAAAACCGGCATTACTATTAATAACCATATTCCAACGAGTATATATTTATTTAATAAAGAGCTAAAAATCTGATTATAAAAATGAAATAAAAGACTTAAAATAATTGAAAGTATAACATAAAAAGGCATAAATTTTAAAAATTCAGTAAACTTATTTACAAATAGAGAAAAGGATTTTTTTATAATTTTTATAATATTTTTATTATCAAGACCATAGATTACAAAAATTTCTCTCAAAAATATCACAAATAAAAAAACAAGTAATAAGAGAAATAATTCGATTATAATTGTTCCAGCATTTAAAAAACTAAGACCCTTAAAAGAAATATTAAAAATAAATTTTGAAAAATAATAATTCATACCAAAAAATATAAATTCAAAAAAAACTAAATATATTGATAAATAGATATATTTTTTTAAATTATCAAAAAGTTTACAGCTGTTATTTCTTAAAAAATTATAAAAGACAAAACTAAAAACTCTTGAGAGATATATTAGTATAATAAATAATAGAATAATTTTTTTGTTTTGAATAATATTTTTTATATTAAGAGGAAAATAATATTCGAAACGTACAATATTAATTATAAAAAATAAACAGATTAAATCAAATAAATGAAAATATTTTGAAAACATACCAATAGATGCTTTAAAAGATTGTTTTAAACTTTTTTTTATATATTCCATAATTTCCTCTTAATAAATAATATATCTTTATTATAAAAATAATCAACTAAAAAATTATTTTTAGTAAAATATTTAAAATATGAAACCACGAATGGAAAAATCATCTGGGATAATTATAGTATTTCGTTGTTCGTGTTCGTGTGTGTAAAAAAAATTAAACTCAGATCCAACACTTACTTTTAACATCACTCGTTTTCTCGTGATCTTAGTCTAAGTTTAAGTTTTTTATTATCATTTTTTTTAACTTTCTCAAATCTAAACCCTAATACTTAAACTTTCCCTAACCTAATGGGACGGTATGTCCGAAGCTTGAACTTAAACTAAAAAATACAAAGTAATTTTTCAAACGCACACGAACACGAAATACGAAAAACGAAAGGAAACAAAATTGACTTAAACTTGGACTTTAACTAATAAATTACATTGTAATTTTCTCACTCAAACAAATAACTACAATAATCATTAGTTGAAAACTTAAAGACTGTGATAAAAAAATTACGGAGAGGGTGGGATTCGAACCCACGGTATCAAAAGATACACACGATCTCCAATCGCGCCGAATCAACCACTCTCGCACCTCTCCAAAAAAATATATATTTTTAATAAATTTATTTTTACCAAATAATAACTTAAGCTAAAAATCTCAAAGTGATTATTACGGAGAGAGAGAGATTCGAACTCTCGGAGGAACTCTTTGCCCCTCACGTGATTAGCAATCACGCGCCTTAAGCCACTCGGCCATCTCTCCATTTTGATTATATATAAAAAAACGGAGGAGGTAGGATTCGAACCCACGGTGGGGAAAACCCACAACGGTTTTCAAGACCGCCGCGATCAGCCAGACTCTGCCACTCCTCCAACAAAGAGAATTTATCAAATTTAAGATTTAATGTCAAGATTTTTTATTACTATTATTTATTATTAAAAATATAGTAGTAATAGTAGTGTCGGTGGATATGTTAATAAAGTTTTAATTTATTATATTTTCTTTAATTAGAGAATTGTTTAATGTGGATAATGTGTTATAATAAAAATGGATAAAATATGGATAACTTTTTAAGAACAAAAATCATTGAAATTATCAAGATTAAAAGAAAAGAAATCAACAAAATATTAACTTTTATATATTTTTCGAATATTTTATTATTGTGGATAAGATGTTTATTAGTGTTTAGTTTTACACGTTTCAAGAGGGTAAAGTGGGTGTAAGTTGTAATTATATAGATAGATACTAAGATATAAAATATAAAGATTATATTGTTGTAATGTAAATAATTAAAGTGAGGGTTTATAAGTTATTAGTATAAAGCAATATATATAAGAAGAAAAATTGCTTGATTAAGATGATAAAAATTATAAAATAATTTAGAAGATATGTGATAATTTTTTAAAAAATTAAAAGGGGAGTAGATGTCAGAATTAAAAAATCTCATAATGCAAAAATTATCAAAAAAAGTTGATGAAAATAATGTTAAACACCTTTTCAGAGATATCCAAATAAGAAAGAATCAAAACAAGATAACATTTGAAGCAACAGATGAAATATTTTTAAAAAGAATCAAATTATTATTTGAAGAAGATTTGGAATATATCTTATATAAAAAGGTGGGAAATGAAGTTGAATTAAAATTTGAAAAAATAGAAAAAATTCAAAGAAAAAAAGAAAAAGATAAAAAACAGGAAAAAATAACATATAAAAAATCAAAAAAAACAAATGATCTAAATGATAATTTTAGATTCAAAAATTTTGTAATAGGACGAAGCAATGAGATGTCATACTCAGCTTCTCTGGCAGTAGCAAAAAATATTGGAAAATCTATTTACAATCCTCTTTTTATTTATGGAGATTCCGGACTGGGAAAAACACATCTTATGCAGGCTATCGGGAATAAGGTTACAAATTTTGAAAAGAATGATTTAAAATGCTGTTATGTTACAGCGGACAAGTTTAGGAATGAGCTTATCGAATCGATTAAAAATAGGACCACTGTAAAGTTTAGAAACAAATATCGATATGTTGATGTTTTACTTATAGATGATATTCATGTAATAGAGGGAGCAGAATCCGTTCAGGAAGAGTTTTTTCATACATTTAATGATCTATATAAATTAAACAAGCAGATCGTTGTAACAAGTGATAGACACCCTTCAGATATTAATCTTGAAAATAGATTAATAACAAGGTTTGAATGGGGACTTATTACAGATATAAAAAGACCGAGACTGGAAACCCGTGTTGCTATTTTAAAGAAAAAAGCCGAGATGTGGGGGATTGATCTATCACATAAAATTATTTTTTACATAGCAAATAATGTAACAAGCAATGTTAGAAAACTTGAAGGATGTTTGAGAAGAATCAGTTTTTATGGAAGAATTTCTGGATCCACAAAAGATCTCACACAAAATGATATAGATGCTCTTTTAAGTGAATTTTTTGATAATAATTTAGAAAAGATGTCTTTAAGTGTAATTAAAGAGAAAGTTGCTTCATATTTTGGTTTAACAGTTGGAATTTTGGAAAGTAAAAGAAGAAAAAAAGAGTTTGTTATTCCAAGATTTATAGCAATGTATATAGCAAGAAGATATACAAATAATACTTTAAAAGAAATTGGAAGATTTTTTGGTAATAGAGATCACTCTTCAGTAATAAATGCATGTAATCGTGTAGAACAAATGATTAAAGAGGATATAAACTTCAAAAACAAATATGAAAAAGTTATACGTTATTTAAATAAATGAGGGGAGAGAATATGAAATTTTCTTTGAAAAGGAATGAGGTTCTAAAAGAAATTAACCTTGTAAAAAATGTAATCAATCAAAATTCAATGAAGCCCATCCTGCAAAATATGTTAATTGAAGTGAAAGAAGATGGAATGGTTATAGAGGGTTCGGATCTTGAAGTTGGTGTAAGGTATAATCTTCCCGTTTATAATATGGAAGAAAAAGGAAAAACAACTATACCCGCTGATAAACTATATTCTATTTTAAATGAGGCACCTGAAGAAGAAGTGGTTTTTCTTGTTGAAAATGAAAAAGCATATATTTCCTCAGGAGAAACAAATTTTACAGTTTCTGTTATGGATCCAAAAAACTATCCTAAATTTCCGGTAATAGAGGAAGAAGAGAGTTTTACTATAAAATTTAAAAAACTTGTAGAGATGATTGATAAAACAATAATTGGAACAGCAAAAGATAGTGCAAGATATGTTTTTAGGGGGATTTTATTTGAGATTAAAAATAATATTTTAAATCTGGTCTCAACAGATTCACATATACTGGGAAAAGCTTCAGCAGAAATCAAGGATTTAAGTTCTAAAGAATCGTTGAGAGTTGTTGTTCCAAGAAAAATTTTAGAGGAAATTATTAGAATAGAATATGAAGGCGATGTTCGCGTTTTATATAATAAGAAAAATATTCAATTTCAGTTTGATGATGTAATTCTTGTTTCAAGATTGATAGATGCCAAATATCCGAAATATGAAAAAGTAATTCCAAGTATTAATGATAAAAAAGCAATTGTAAAAAAAGAAGATCTACTCGAATCTTTTAAGAGAATTTCTGCTTTTATTAAAAGTGATACCGGGAGAGTTTCTCTCTTTCTTGAAGAAGATGAATTAAAATTAGAGGCAAGATTGGATGAGCTTGGTAAGGCTGAGGACAAGCTAAAGGTTAAATATTCAGATAAAAATATGAGGCTGGATATTAATTATAAATATTTAAAAGATATTTTAAGAACAGTAGATAGAGAAAATATACTTCTTGATATGTATGATGGAGAAAGTGCAATTATAGTTAAAACGGAAGAGGATGAAAATTTTTTCTGGGTTATTATGCCTCTTGCTATTTTTGACCAATGATTGTAAAAAATTTAAAGCTCCATAATTTTAGGAATTTAGAAAATACTGATTTAACTTTTTCATCTAACAATAATTTTATTTATGGTAAAAATGGAAGCGGAAAAAGTAATCTCATAGAATCAATTTATCTATTTTTTAAAGGTAAAAGTTTTAGAAAAGCAAGGTTGAAAGATACTATAAACTGGACAAAGGATTACATGAGACTTGAAATCAAAACAAATTTTGAAATAAATAATAACATGTTTCTTTATTATGATAAAAAAAAAAATTAAAATACGGTTTTGATTCTACAGAAGTAAAATCAAAAGAGTTTTTTCATAGAGTGATCCCATTTTTGGTAAGCCGTGAAATATTAAATTTGCTATATTATTATCAAACAGAGGTTAGAAGATTTTTCAATAACTATATTTCTATTTTCAATAAAGAATATAAAAATGATTTGCTAAAATTAAAAAAAATTTTAAGGGAAAGAAATGCTATTTTAAAAAGTGCAGGTCCAAATAAGGAAGATATTGAATTATGGGATGAGTTTTTTATTAAATATTCCAAAAAAATTGTCAAAAAAAGAAAAAATTTTATAAATAAGGTCAACACTATTTTAAAAAAAGAATATAATAAAATATTTGATGATTTTAAAGAGATAGAAATAAATTATAAAACCAATTTTTCAGAAAATAGATTTTTAGAAAATATTGAAAATGATATAGACCGGAAAACGACTCAAGTTGGCCCGCACAGAGACAAATTTAGAATTATTTTAAATGGTAAAAGATTAAAAAAAATAGGATCTCAGGGGCAGATGAAGAGTTTTATTATCAACTTTGTTTTGATTATGGCTAAAATTTATACCGAAGAAAAAAAACGAAAAGGGGTATTAATTTTTGATGATATATTTGCAGAGCTTGATAAAATAAGAAAAGAAACTATATTTCAAATGATAGAAAATTTAAACTGTCAAACTTTTTTTACTGCAATAGAAAAAGATTTTTTTTTTAATAAAAAGGGAAATTTTTACATGGTCGATAAAGGGGTTGTGAAAGAAAAAAATGAAAAAAATTAGTGAGCTTATTAATAAAATTGTTGGAGACAAGGTAGATAATAGTATTCAGAAATTAAAAAATGATTGGGATGATATTTTTGAAGATGATATTATTAAAGAAACTGAACCGATATTTCTTGTAAATAAAAAATTATATTTGAAATGTGAATCCTCTGTTTGGATTCAGGAATTGATTTTTAAAAGAGATAAAATTAAAATGAAAATTAACAAATATTATAAAAAAGAGATGGTGAACGAGCTTTCCATAAGGCAGGGATAGATGGCTGGAAAAATTAAGGTTCAGATCGTTGAAGATGAATATAAAATTGCAGAAATTATTAAAACATATCTGTTAAGAGAAGGATTTAATATAAAAATTTCAAATACAGGAAAAAAAGCCATTAAAGATTTTAATATCTACAACCCTGATTTAATTATTTTGGATAGGATGCTGCCAGAAAAAAGTGGAGAAGAAGTTCTAAACTGGATTAAAAGAATTAGAGATGTCCCGGTAATTATGGTAACAGCTAAATCAGAAGAAAAAGATGTAATAGAAGGATTTGATTTGGGAGCAGAGGATTATATAAAAAAACCTTTCAGCCCCAGAATTTTAGTAAGGCGTGTTAAATCCGTTCTAAAAAGAGTGGGTACAGAAAATTTAAAAAAAAGTATCAATTTAGGAGGGTTATTTATAGATCCTGAAAAAATGGTAATAAAAAATGATAAAAAAGAGATAAGCCTTTCTCCAGTAGAATTTGATATATTATATCTTTTAGCCAAAAAGAAAGGCAGAATTCTTTCAAGAGAACAAATTTTTAATAATGTATTTGATGATAAAGAAAATAAGAGTTACAGAACTATAGATACGCATATAAAAAATATAAGAAAAAAAATTAAAAACCATAATCGTTTAATAAAAACAGTTTATGGAAAAGGATACAGGATAGAGATAAAATGAAAAAACTCAAGAACGAATTATTTATTAAATTTACAGCGATTACTATTGCAGCTTTTGTAATCTTTTTTATACTTCTTGCTCTATTTTTTAATTATAGATATAAAACAGTCGTTCTAAATAAAATAAAAGAGAGAATTCCTCTTTTTAAAGAGTATATTTTAGATAATTTTAATACCGGGAGATTGAGAAATTTTAGAAGGTTGCCGGAACATCAGCACCCCCTATTTAAAGATCGTTTCAAATATATAGGAATTGTAATTTTCAATAATCGGGGGAAAGTTGTATTTACAAGACCCCGTTTTTTTAAAGAAAAAAAGTTTATAAAACTAAATGAAAAAAAAGTTATTTCAGATAATGAAAAATACAGCATGAATATATATATCCATAAATCAAGAATTTTTAATAAAAAAGATAGAGAGTTTATCAACCTGATGTTTATATATTCTATTTCAATACTGGGAATTTTAATTATCATATATTTTTATATATCAAGGAAAATATCAAGAAAAATAGTTAAGTTTTTTTCAACCATAAAAGATCAGATTTTAAAAATTGGTAATGGAAATTATTCTTTTGAAATGGAACAGGAATATGAAGAATATATTCCAATAGAAAAGGGATTGAAAGATTTGAGTAATCTTTTAGAAAATGAAGAAAAAAGAAGAAAGAATTTTTTAAATAATGTATCTCATGATATAAAAACACCCCTCACAATTTTGAAAGGATTAATCGAAGGAATGAAAGATGGTGTGATTAAAAAAGAAAAAAAGAATTTTCGCAGTATTTATGAAGAATTGATATATATAGAAGAAATTCTTGAAAAAATAAAATTGCTTGATTCTGATCTTCGAGAAGAGAATAAAAAAGAGTGGATTAATTTAAAAAAAATTTTTATAGAATACAAGAAAAAATACAGCGGATTAATGAATATTTTTGTTAATTTAGAAGAGGAACGGAAGATACTTTTTAATAGAAAAAAATTTAAAACAATTCTGGATAATATTTTTTCAAATTCTTATAAGCATAACCTGAAAGAAAAGAAAATATGCAGGGTTAAGGTTGATAAAGAAGATTCCTTTTTTATTATAAAGTTTAAGGATAATGGTATGGGAATAGAAAAAAAGGATATTCCTTATATTTTTGAGAGATTTTATAAAGGAGACAATTCCAGAAGAAACAGAGATTCTTCTGGACTGGGGCTTACAATTGTTAAAGAAATCGTAAACGAATACAATGGAGTATTAAAAATACAATCTGAAGTTAAGAAATATACTGAAGTAACAATTAAATTTCCAGTTAAAAATTAAGTTTTACAAATTATCCCATAATTCTTCTTTATGTGAAATGGTGAAAGAATTTTCTTTACCAATATATCCAATTTTTTGATACGGGAACTTGGTTTTAGATATTTCTGATAAAAAATATTTTTCTTTATTTTTATTTATAATAGTTAATAATGATCCTGAACTAATCAGATGATGGGGGTCAATATTAAAAAAATCAGAAATTTTTCTTACAGGATTTAAAAGTTTTATTTTTTTATTTAAAATAATTCCTTTATCTTTCATTAAACTTGATATCTCTGATAGCCCGCCTATCAAACCACCTTCGGTTGGGTCATGCATGAAGTGTGAATAATTTTTTGCGATTTTTGAATATTTATATATAGAAAGTTTTGTTATATATGAAAGAACGTCTTTTTTTTCGGATTCGGTGAGGAGATTCTTTAATTTTTTTTCATGTTTTTTATAAAGGAGATAAATTCCCTCAAGAGCAACATTTCCGATTAAATATACAGGATCTTTAAATTTAATATTATTAACATTATATATTTTATCCGATTCGCCTAATATTGTTGCGGTAATAACAGGAGCGTTATATTTGTTGCTAATTTCTGTATGTCCGCCAATAATAGCAATATTATATTTCTTAGCATACTTATCGATATCTTTCATGACTTCTTTAATATATTTTTTACCAAGTTTTGAAGGTGCTATTAAGGTTAATATGAGGTATTTAGGGGTTCCTCCTTTTGCAGAGATATCGTTTACATTGATGTCTATGAGGAATTTTCCAACATCTGAATTATCTGCACCAACTATTGGATCTGAAGAAGCAAGTAAGTATTTATCACTATCGAATTTTATAACAGCACTATCTTCTCCAATTGAAGGTCCCGATATTACATTTTTACTTGAGGCCCCATTATATTGTAATACAAATTTTTCTAAATCTTCAGGAGGGAGTTTTCCAATCATAATTCCTCGCTTTCCATGGTTTGTATTTCTTTATTATAATCCCATTTAAAATCTTTAAAAGCGTTTAAGCCAATAAAAAATTTATAATCAATAACACCATTCTCTCTATTTTCCCACTCAATATTCATGTTCCAGCAGTGAAGATTCCTTTTTAGTTTAAAGCTTTGAGTCCTAATTTCATTTGTGTCTATGTCGTATAATAAATTATGTGAAAGAGACCAATTTTTGGTCAAATTAAGATTGGTTTGAGCATTAAGTGTAGCAATTTTAGAATCATTTATATAATTTTTATTGTAATTCAAGCCTAAATTAATTCTAAAAGATTCTCTTATAATAGAAAAAGAATTATATGAAGAAAGATTTTCCAGTTTATTTTCATAGGGATCGAATGAAGTATTTATCCTCAAATTTAGCCGGATATTTTTTCCAATGTAAGGGGTTAGTAATGAAGTACTTGAAATATTAGAAAAACTATAATTGTTTTTTAAAAGATTTTGAGAAGCTGAAAAATTAATTTTTAAAAAAGAGTGAGTTCCTCCAGAATCCTTTTTTAACATAAAATTGTTTGATAGAGAATAAGAAAGGGTTTGTCTTTCGGGAATTGCTCCTATTCCCATAGTTTGAAATCTTACCTGGGGCATATCGGGTGTATATGAAAAATTTATTCCAGGGGTAATCGTATGTTTTATTTTATTTGAAGCTCCGATGTTGAGAATATTAAAATACCCGTAAATTTTAGTATAACTGGAAAAGTTAAATGTTGGAACCCATCTTTCAATTTCACGATCTTCAATTTTATAATAATCCACATTATTGGTCATTGATTCTGTAAAATTGAAATATTTTAAAAGTGTATGTTTAAATGTCAATCCAAAGGAATTATTAAAGGATAAATTTTTAAAAGAATTGTCTTCATAATTATTAGATATATTACTGTTTCCATTTATATATAAATTTGGAAAGATTTCTTTGGAATATAGATTTATTGAAAATTCGGGAAGATTGGAAAGTGTTTTTTCATTATAATCATTTTCAAGTTTTTCCCATGACTTATAGTGATATAGTTTAAATTTAGCATATAGAATATTTTTTATTGTTTTTTCAAAAACTAAATAAGAAGAGGCTTCATTTTTTGTTCTATCATAGATATTTTCTCCAAAGTCACTATAATAGCTTTTATCACTGAAAAAATTGGCTTTAGCTGTTGCATTTACATCAATTCCGGTAATTTTTTGTCTTAAATAACCGTCAATCTGCCATCTTTTTGTATTATAGATTTTATCATAAAGATATTCAAAATTAAAATCGCCAAAACCATTAGTTGTTTTCAATCTCAGGTTCCCAAGATGTTTTAACCCGCGAACACTCATGTAATTAAAAGTATATGTTAAATCCGAAAAGCTATTTATTATCAAAAAGAAAGGCTGGGTATATGTTATTCCATCGATAGAATTGTTTGAAATAGTTGGCTGTAAAAATCCCGTTTTCCTTTTTTCAGGTATTGGAATTAGATATGAAGGAAGATAAAAAACCGGCACATGTCCTATGTAAAATATTACAGGAGAAATTAATATTTTATCATTTTTTATAACCTTTAATTTTTTTGTTTTAATAGAGTAATGAGGGTCAACTTTATTGCAGGTTGAAAAAGTGCTGTTCTTACCGTAAATATATTTTTCTTTTTCAGATAACAAATTTTCTCCGTTTATATATCCTTTTTCGATAGGAATTCTACCCTGATTTAGAATGGCTTTTTTTGTTTTTAAATTATACTGTAAACTTTCTCCTGTAAAAGAGTTCTTTTTTGATTCAAAATTAATATGTCCCTCAGCTATTAAGATATCCCTGTTTGTATGGTAAGTAACTTTATCTGCTGTTAGTTCCATATCCCCATATTTAATGTAACAATTATTGATTAGCGTAATAATTTTTTTCTGATAGTTATAATTAATTTTATTTGAATGATAAATCAATTCATTATTATCTCCGTAGAGATAAAAAAAAGTTGAAAGAATAATAATTAAAATATAGAAATATTTGGTTTTTATCTTCATTTGTAGTTAAATTTTAATGTTAAAATGAACAATATCAAGATATTAATCTTCATCCTTGTATATGGGTAAAAAAGATACTTCACTTACACTAATTAGACCCTTATCTAAAATAGTCCTAACATAATCTAAAAATTCCTGAATATTTTCTTCTTTGTCGATTAATTCAATTACAATTGGCATATTGGAAAAAAGTCTAATAAATTTAGTAGAGTGAATTTTTTTTGAATGTCCGTATCCTAAAATCCCTCTTAAACAGGTGGCTCCTGCTAAATTATATTCTTTAGCTTTGTTAAAAATATGTTCATATAAATTTTGTCCTTTATATTTATCATCTTCACCAACGTATATTTTTAACATTAACATTTTTTTTAATTCTTTCATAAAAACTCCTTATTTTATAAAATTAATGAATATTTGTGATAAAAAAATTCCCAAAAAGAGAAAAATAAAACCAAGAATATTTGTTAGAAAAATGTTTAAAAATGGAAGAAAAAGCTGTCCATCCTGAAACATCTGAAATGTTTCAATTATATAACTTGCATAGGTTGAAAAACCACCAAGAAACCCAATAATTATAAAAATATTAAGATTGGAAGATGTATTATAATATTGAATAAAACCCCAGAATAAACCGAGAATAAAAACAGCTATTAAGTTTACTATGAGTGTTCCAATAGGGAAGCTGGAATAATATTTTTCATAAATAAATCCGCTGAGCAAAAATCTACTTAATGCCCCTATACTGCCTCCGAGTAAAACAAATAATATTTTAATAATTATATCATTCATGAATAAATAATACCAAATTTAGCAGTTTAAATCAATATTTACATGCAAAGAATATCTGATAGAATAAAGCCATGGAAAATGAATTAATTAATATAGATTATTACTATAAAAGAGGATTTTTCAGAGGGACAAGCAGTAGATATAATCATATTAATACCCTTTATACTGATGCTGGTGAAATTGTAGAGGGAGAGGTTTTTAAAAAAAAGGGGGAATACTACTGCAGAAATATTAATAAAATTGTTAAAAGTTCAGACTATAGAGAAACACCTCCCTGCAGGTATTATTTAAATTGTGGAGGGTGTGTTTTTCAGCATTTATCTTATGAGAGAGAGCTTGAATTAAAAAAAAATTATGCTGAAAAATTTTTGAAAAGACCCCCTCAAGAGTTAATTCCATCTCCTAAAATTTATAATTATAGAAACAAACTTGAATTTGATATAAATAATGGAGTTATTGGAATGCATCCAAGATTATCACATAGAGTTATTCAAATCAAAAATTGCTATTTGATGAATGAGAAGATAAATAGTAGATTGGAAGCTCTTTTTTCAGAAATAGAGGATGATTTTTATGGAGAAGTAAGGATTGCTTCTCATGACGAGGGAGTGGTCTGCAGATTATATCCAAAATATCAAACCAAGGATATTGATTTTGAAAATTTGGATTACGGAGTCAAAACTTTCAATGGTATAGATTATTATATCTCTACAGATACTTTTTTTCAGGCCAATGATTTTATCATCCCTCTCTGGCTGGAAAAAATAAAAGAACTGGTAAAAAAATACAGGGGAAGAGAAAAAAAATTAATTGATTTATTTGCCGGGATAGGAACTATTTCTCTTTATCTACATGATTTATTTGAAGAAATTAAAGCGGTTGAAAATAATCCATTATCAATAAATCTTGCACATGAAAGTATGAAAAATAACAATATTAAAAATATTAAGTATAAAAAAATAGATATTTATAATCAAAAAATTAATGAGATTAAGGGGAATTTTTTAATAGTAAATCCACCAAGATCTGGATTAAATAAGAAAAATATATCATTTATAAAAGAAAAAAAATTTAATAAAATTGTATATAGTTCTTGCAATATTAACTCATTTTCTGATAATATTAAAAAGATGGATAATTATGAATTAAAAGAATATTTTGTTTTTGATATGTTTCCGCGAACTCCCCATTTTGAAATAGTTGGTGTTTTAATAAGAAAGGAATAATTTATGGTAGAAAAAACTTTTATTATGGTTAAACCAGATGGAATTCAAAGAGCTTTGATTGGAGAAATAATTAAAAGATTTGAAAATAAAGGGTTGAAATTGGTAGCAGTCAAGTTATTTCAGATGAACGAAAAAAAGGCAAAAAAACATTATCAGGAACATCTTAAGAAAGAATTTTTTGATGAACTTTTAGACTTCATAACTTCGGGACCTGTAATAGCCATGGTTTGGGAGGCTGATAATGCAGTTTATATTGGTAGAAAGCTTGTTGGTTCAACCAGGCCAAATGAAGCGATTCCCGGTACTATAAGAGGAGATTATTGTATAAATACTCAATTTAATTTAATACATGCTTCAGACTCCGTAAAAAGTGCAAAAAAAGAGATAGCATTATTTTTTGAAGATGATGAGATAATTAGATACGAGAAATCAATTAAGCACTGGTTAGGATTAGATCTATAGGAGGTTAATATGAAAAGGATTATATTAGATGCAATGGGAACAGACAAGAGACCAAATTCAGAAATACTTGGATCAATAAAAGCTTTAAATGAAAATGATGATTTAATAATATATCTTGTAGGGAAAGAAAATTTATTGAGAAACAAACTGAGAAAATTTCAATATGATGTTAATAGACTAAAAATTATAAATGCTGAAGAAGAAGTAGAGATGTCAGAGTCTCCTACAAAAGTTTTAAGAGAAAAGAAAAAATCTTCAATTAATGTAGGATTAAAGCTGCTTGAAGAAGAAAAAGGAGATGCTTTCATTAGCGCCGGGAATACTGGAGCTGTAATGGCAAACTCCCTTATGGAAATTGGAAGAATTAAACAGGTTTTAAGACCAGCAATTTCAACAATTATACCTACTCCTTACGGAGAAACAATTTTAATTGATTCCGGTGCAAATGCTGATTGTAAGCCGGAACACCTGTTACAGTTTGCAGTAATGGGAGAGGTGTATGCCAAGCTGGTATTTGACAAAGAATCACCAAAAATTGGACTTTTGAGTAATGGAGAAGAAGCAAAAAAAGGAAACAAATTAACCAAGAAAACAAATAAACTCTTAAAGAAAACCAAATTTTTAAATTTTATAGGAAATGTTGAGGGGAGAGATATTTTATCAGGAAACGTTGATGTTGTTGTTTGTGATGGATTTACCGGAAATATCGTGTTAAAAACAGTTGAAAGTATTTTTAAATTTGTATATAAAATATTTAAAACTGAGGTTTCAAACCACTTCCTTGCGAAAATTGGAACATTATTTTTGATGCCATCATTAAAAAGACTGTTGAAACAGATGGATTATTCTGAATTTGGAAGCGCTCCTCTTTTAGGAATAAGAAAACCGGTAATGATAGCACATGGGAGTTCCGATGAAAAGGCTATTAAAAATTCCATTAATTTTACCTACAGATATATTAAAGATAATTTCACAAATTATGTTAAAACCGAACTGGATAAATTAAATAAAATATAAAATCCGATTAATTTTTTTTATTTTTTATGATTTCTAAATATTTTTTTGTGTTCTTATATAATTCAGTTTTAGGGTCTTCTAATAACAAAAATGATTTAAAATAATTTTCAGCTTTCTTAACATTGTTCAAATATTCATAGTTTATATATCCAAGAGTATAAAAAATCTTTTTATCATTTGGGTTGTTTTGTAGATATTCATAATAATACTGCTCAGCAATTTTTTGGTTATTAAAATATATTAAATAAATTTCTGCTATCCTTTTTTTCTTTAAATTATTATTATTTATTTCTTGTAATTTTTTAAAAATTGAGTTGATATTTAAAAAATAGTTTTTATTATATGTATTAGAAATTGAAAAAGTTGATTCCTCTGTATTTTTGTCATTCTGATAAACATTTAATATTGAATTTAATTTTAATAAATATAAATTATTATAAGCGGTTTTCATATCTTTAAAGGAAAAATAAATATTTCTATCTATGGTTTTCAAATATTCATAATCATAAAAATCTTCGTTGATCTTAGGGGTATTAATAAAGTTATCAATTTCAATTAAAGAATTCTCTTGATTATATGTTAAATAATATATTTTCTGTATTTCTTTTAAAAAATCTTTTTCCCAGGAAAAAAGAAAAATATAATTTGATTGGTATGGAGCTACTTTAATGGATAAATCATCGAAATCAATTGAGCCTTTTAATATCCCTTTCTCCCATTTGTTTGATTTCCCACATTTAAATATATAAGGGTTATAATTTTTTATTCCATTTTCTTTTCCTCCAAGAATAATAAAAGAATTTTTTTGTTGAAAAGGAATCAAAAGATAATTTTTTAAAGAAGGGGGATAGCCTAAAATTTTAAGTTTTTTTGTTTTTAACAAATCTTCTTCAATTTCAATATTTGAAATATTTGATAATCCAAAAAATAGATAGATTTGATTTTCTTTTTTTATTGGCTTATATTCTGGGATTGAAGAAAGAAGAGGGCCTTCAATTTTTAAAGTATCCCAACTGTAGTTTTTTCTATCTAATATTAAGATTTGTGAGTTATTCGGTTCAAGAAAGATCCATCTTTTATAATTTTTGTCCCAAATAATTAGGTGTTTATCTGGCAAATTGGATGGGGGGCTATTCATTGTTATTTTTGTCCACCTTGAATTTTCTAATTTATATAATTCAAGTTCTGTATTTGATTCGGTATTTTTTGAAAAAAGATAAAAATTATTTTCAGTACCATCAGAAAAAATCTTTTGCCAGTTGGAGGGAAGTTCTTTGTAGTTTATAAAATTTTTCTTAAGAATTAATCTATATTTTGATTTCTTTCTTGAAGGTGAAATTTCTTCTTTTATTAAATTAATATTTAACGCCAAATTTTCAGATATTTGAAACATCTCATTTGTTATTGCCTTTTCTAATAAATAAGTATAAAAATTAATTTTTTGAGTATTTGAAAGCTGACTTATTTCATTTTTGTATTTAATGATATCATTAAAATTTATTTTTGGGAGCAATATATGATTAATAAATTTATATTTTGGGTAATTTTTTATGTAATTTTTAGCGATATACTTGTTGAAAGTTTTAAAAAATAAATTTAATATAAATGAATTTTTCTTTTCATCCTGAAAAGATTGAATGATTTTGGAAAAATTTGAATATTTTTTTTTATGATAATAATATAAAGCCCATAATTCTTTATTTCGGGTCTTATTTTTTGGAAGATTTTTTACTATTCTAACAAACTCTTCATATTTTTTTAGTCTAAAAAGCGTTTTTGCATAATAATAATTGACTATATTAGTTTGGGTATAATTATTTAAATTTTTTAAGAATTCATAAATTTTTTCATTTTGATCATTTCCAAAATAAATTTCAACAATTTTATTAATTGAATTTTCTACATGTTTACTTTGGGGATACTGTTTTACTATTTTTTTTAAATAATAAATGGCTTCTGTATCTCTATTTGTTTTTTCTTTAATTTGAGCAAGCAAAAAATAGGCATCATCATGTAAATATTTTAAACCCGGATCGTTAATAATTTTATTACATTTTTCTTCAGATAAATTAAAATTATTACTTTTATAATATTTTTTTGCATTATAAAAAAGATTAAAATATCCGCAGGAACTTAATATAAACACTATTAATATAAAAAATAAAACAATTTTTTTCATAATATTATCCTATGTTTTTTAAAATATCCTTTTTTAAATCAGTTTTTTCCCAAGTAAATTCAGGAAGTTCTCTTCCAAAATGACCGTAAACAGCAGTTTTTTTGTAAATTGGTCTTTTTAATTTTAGTCTATCAATAATTGCAGCCGGTCTGAAGTCAAAAGATTTCTTAACTGCTCTTGTAATTTTTTCATTGCTGTATTTTCCAGATCCAAACTGATTTATATAAATTGAAACGGGTTCTGGAACACCAATAGCATAAGCTATTTGTACAGAGACCTTTTTTGCTATTTTAGCTGCAACTATATTTTTTGCTATATACCTTGCTGCATAAGCACCAGATCTATCAACTTTTGATGGATCTTTTCCAGAAAAAGCACCGCCCCCGTGAGAACCAATTCCTCCATAAGTATCAACAATAATTTTTCTACCTGTCAACCCAGCATCTGCTTTTGGTCCACCCTGTATAAATCTACCGGTTGGATTTATGTGATAATTAGTATTTTCAAAATCTAAATTAAATTTTTCAGATTCTTTCTCAAGAACAGGTGTTATTATTTTTTTTATAATATCATTTTTGATATTATAATATTCAATATTTTTATCGTGTTGGGTGGATAAAACAACTGTATTAATATTTTTAGGTTTAAAATTTTCATATTTAATTGTAACCTGTGCTTTTCCATCAGGTCTTAAATAATTAAGGGTTTCTTTTTTTCTCTCATCAGCTAATTTTTTTGTTAGTTTATGAGCAAGATAAATGGGCATTGGCATTAAAGTAGGAGTTTCATCTATTGCATAACCAAACATCATTCCCTGATCTCCGGCACCCTGTTCAAGATGTTTTTCTCTTGTTACCCCTCTGTTAATATCAGATGATTGTTCATCTATAGAAGAGAGCACTGCAGCGGTTTCATAATCGAAACCATATTCCGGATCTGTATAACCAATATCTTTAATAGTATTTCTTACTATTTTAGGAATATTAACATAAGTTTTTGTTGTTATTTCTCCAGTAATTAGAACCATTCCTGTTGAAACTAAAGTTTCACATGCTACATGTGCTTCAGTGTCATCTTTTAAAATTTCATCAAGTACCGCATCAGAACACTGATCAGCAATTTTATCAGGATGTCCTTCTGTTACTGATTCTGAAGTGAATAAATAATTACCTTTTGTTTTTTTCATATTAATCTCCTTTTATACTGGCTTTATCCCCGATATTAATTTGTTTTAAGTTTAGACTGAGAGATGATTTTTTCCCAATTATTGAATTTTGTATGTTTAAATTGCTTAATGAGCTTTCTTCATAAATTATTGAGTTTTTAATAATAGAATTTGCAATTCTTGCTTTTTCTGAAATTGAAACATAAGGCCCAATAATTGAATTTTTAATTTCAACATTCTTATCAATATAAACAGGATGATTTATGACACAGTTAGACAGGTTCCCTTTTATAAAAGAATCCTCCTGTTTATCAAGAAGAAATTTATTAGTAGAAAGTAATGTTTCAATTGTTCCGCAATCAAACCATTTTTTTATATTAAAAGTTTTCATTTTATTATCCTGTTTTAACATTTGATTTAAAGCATCGGTTATTTGGTATTCACCTTTTGTTCTGATATTATTTTCTATAATATATTTTAGAGAATTAAAGAGAGGTTGACTTTCTTTGATGTAATAAACTCCAATTAACGCTTCATTAGAAGTTGGGTTATCAGGTTTTTCAATTAAATTTTCTATAAAGCCTTTTTTGTTAAGTTGTGCTATACCAAATCTTTTAGGATTTTTAACTTTTTTTGTAGCAAGTGTTGTATATTTTGAATCTGTTAATTTTTTTAAATCCAAATCAACAATGGTATCCCCTAAAATAATTAGCAAATCTGTATTTGTAACTGATTTTCTTGTCATATAAACGGCATGACCAAGCCCTTCCATTTCTTTCTGGTCTATAAATTTTATATTTAAATTTTGATATTTTTTATTTACCCATTTTATTAAATTATATTTTTTGTAACCAACTATTATTAATATTTCTTCAGGGGAGAGATTTTTTAATCTATTAAGGATATGACCAATAATTGGGAAGCCAGCTATTTTTACCATAGCTTTTGGACGATTATATGTATGAGGTCTTAGTCTGGTACCTATACCTGCTGCTGGTATTATTACTTTCATTTAATGACTCCTTTCAAGTTAAAATTTGTATTGCTTTTGGACATACTTCAATATCTACATGTTCTTTTGAATGATTAGCTAAATCACCATCTACCTGTCCGGGTGTTTGTTTGGTAATTAGTCTAACTTTAGAGACCTGAAAATATTCTACATCTTCTGAATCAATATGAGTTCCTTTTAAAATATCCATAATATATGATATTGATTTAAGAACCCCTTTTCTTTTAAATATACAAATATCTAAAAGACCATCATCCATTTTTGCAAGAGGGGTAATGCTATATTTCCCCCCATAAAAAGAAGCATTCCCAACAATTACAAAATAACCTTTTTTTAGAGGTTCCCCATTAAAAAGGTCAATGTAAACAGGTTCAGGATTATATGTAAAAATAGACGAAAAACCTGCTAAGGCATAAGCATATCTTCCAATAATCTGTTTTAAATTGTTATCTACTTTGCTAATTGTATGGGCATCAAAACCATAACTAACCATAAGCCCAAAATATTTATTTCTAAATTTTCCAACATCATAGTATTTAGGAGTTGCCTTTTTTGCAATATAATATGCTGCTTCAAAAGGATTCATTGGAAGCTTTAATTCCATGGATAAAACATTAGTTGTTCCTGTAGGGATTATTCCTATAGGGATATTTTTTTTTACAAGTTCGTTTATGACTAAATTTACAGTTCCATCTCCTCCTGACACCAGAACAGCATCGATATTATCTATATTTTGAACTTCATCTATTACGGTCTGATCATTTTCAGCTATATTTAAATCAACTATCATTTCATTTTTGGATAGTATATACAATATTTTTGGTAAATAATCATCGATTCTTCTTTGCCCTGATTCAGGGTTAACAATAAGCTTTATTCTTTTTTTCATTAAATTATTCCTAATTTTTCTCCTGCTTCTTTAAATTTACTTAAAGCCATCTCCAGTTGTTCTTTAGTATGTGTAGCCATGAAACTTGTTCTGATTAAAGAACAGCCTTTTGGAACTGCTGGAGGAACACTTGGATTTATAAAAATTCCATTTTTTTGTAACATTTTCCATAATTTAAATGTAGTATTCATATCTCCAATAATTAAAGGAATAATCGGAGTTTCTGAGTCTCCGGTATCATATCCCATTTCTTGAAATCCTTTTAACATATATTCAGTATTGTCCCATAATTTTTTAATTCTTTCTGGTTCATTTTCCATGATATCCAAAGCACCCATTACGGCTCCAGCTGATCCAGGAGGTAATGATGCACTAAAAATTAAAGATCTAGCATGGTGTTTAATGTAATCTATTACTTTTGAATTGCCTGCGATAAAACCACCTACAGAAGCAAGAGATTTTGAAAAAGTCCCCATTACCAGGTCAACTTCATTTTCGAGACCGAAATATTTAGCAGTCCCACCACCATCTTCATTTAATACTCCAATTGAATGAGCATCATCAACATATACTCTGGAATTGTATTTTTTTGCAAGGGGAACTATTTCATCGAGCTTTGCGATATCTCCATCCATTGAAAAAATTCCATCGGTAATTATTACTTTAGGGTTATTTTTATATTTTTTTAATTTTGTTTCAAGATGATCCATATCCGAATGTTTGTATCTTGAAAATTTTCCTCTTGCTAGGCCCAAACCATCAACAATACTGGCATGATCAAGCTTATCAGTTATTATTACATCATCAGATCCTGAAGCTATTGCTGATATAGTTCCCACATTTGCCTGATAACCAGATGCAAATACTAAAGCAGCTTCCTGTCCTACAAGATCAGCAAGTCTTTTCTCCAGTTTTATATGTATATCTAAAGTTCCATTGAGAAATCTGGAACCAGCACAACCGGTACCATACTGTCTTGTTGCTTTTTGGGCACTTTCTATTACATGAGAATTATTGGTTAATCCTAAATAACTGTTAGAGCCAAGCATTAACATATCCTGGCCATTCATTTTTACTTCTGTATCCTGTTCTGATTCAATTACTCTAAAATATGGATATATTCCTTTTTTTCTTGCGAAATCTGCTTCCTTGAATTGATTTACCTTATCAAAAATGTCCATTGTTAAAGAACCTCCTTGTGTTTTATATGGTTTTTATTCTATTATATTATGGATAAATAGCAAGGATTTTTTACTTATAAAGTTCTTTCAAACCTTCTTTTAATGATTTTGGTTTATCCCCGTTGATGGTAAAAATGTCGTTTTTTTTATAAGCCCAGCTTGCAGCAGTTAGTTCCATATATTTATCTCTATTAAAGATATAATTCTTTGAAATTTTTTCATTGATAAAAGCAGCTATATATACCAAAAATTTGGGGATTTTTATTTTTAAAGCCTTTTTGTTAATAATCTTTTTTGCTATTTTTGTAAAATTATTCATTGTATAGATATTATCATCATATATGTAGAAGATTCCATTATTATTTTTATTTATCGTTATTTCATGTATAAACTTTACTAAATCGGTTACATTAATAAGAGTAAATTTATTATTACCTCGACCGATTACAGGAGCGACTCCTTTTTTTATTAAATCAAAAAACTGTTTCATTTCTTTATCTCTTTTTCCGTAAATAGAGGGGGCTCTCAATATATTTATATTTAAATTTTTATTTAAGTATTTCCAGTGAATTTTCTCTCCTAAAAGCTTTGATTTACCATATTTTGTAATGGGATTTAAATCTGTTTTTCTATTAGGATTTTTGACGCTATTATCTTTTTTTTTAGGGCCAACAACAGCTAAAGAACTCATAAAAAAATATCCTTTTATTGTATCACTGTGTTTTAAATATAATTCAAAAAAGTTTTTAGCTATTTTATAATTTACATATTTAAAAAAATCAAAATTTTTTCCATAGGTTAAGCCAATTAATTGAAAAAGGTAATCACATTCTTCAATATATTTTTCATAAGTAGATGGTTTGTTAAATTCTACTACTTCTATATCTACAGGGAGAGTTTTTAGAAAAGATATATTACTTGTTTTTCTTACAAGGCATACAATTTTATTGTAGTCGTTTTTTTTACAAATATATTCCACCAGATTTGAGCCAACAAATCCGGACCCTCCAGTTATACAATAATTAAATTTGTTTTTCATAAATTCTGTACCTTTTATATATTTCAGCCCCTATATTTTTTAATTCTCTGTTCATCATCTTATTATTTTCTAAAATCCAGCCAAGATCGCCACTTTCTATTCCCCACTCAACACCATTTTCAAATGATTTATGTATCAATAGTACTTCCACACCCTTTTTCCGGTATTCAGGAATAACACCCATTGTAATATTTCTTACCCGATTGATTTTTTTCCAGTGAAACAGCATTTTTAAGAAACCAAAAGGGAATAGTTTCCCATTGGCTTTTTTTATAGCTTGATTGGCATCCGGGAGGGTTAATGAAAATCCAACAGGTTTTTCTTTATCATAAAGAATAAAAGCCAGTGAAGGAACTAATATTGGAATAAGAGATTCTGCCATATGATGAATTTCTTTTTCAGTCATAGGGACAAACCCCCAATTAGCTTCCCATGCTTTATTGTATACTTCAATCACATCATGAATTAAATTTTTTACATTCTTTTTTGTTATATATTTAAATTTGAAATTATTTCTTTTTTTAACAATTTTAGCAACACGCTTAAGTTTATCCGGTGCATCTTCGGGAGAATCTATAACGTATGAATATAGGTCCATTGCTTTTTTTAATCCATAATTTTCCATATGGGTTTCATAATATGGATAATTGTATGGCATCATAAAAACGGGATCATCATCAAAACCTTCTATTAATAATCCACAGGTATCGTTAGTGGAAGGATTTAGGGGGCCTTTTAATAAATTCATTTCATAATTTTTTCCATATTCTTTAACTTTATCCAGAAGTTTTTCACTAACATTAAAATCATCAATAAAGTCAAAAAACCCAAAAAAAACTGTTTTTTCATTATGTGTTTTATTATGATTGTAGTTTATTATAGCAGCAATTCTTCCAACAGGTTTGTTTTCACGAAATGCCATGTAACATTGCATTTTTGCATGTTCAAAAAAAGGATTTTTCTCTTTATCAAGAAGTTTTTTTTCTTCGGAAATTAAAGGTGGTACCCAATGATCGCAATCATTGTAAATCTTAAAGGGAAACTTTATAAATTTTTTAATTTTACTTTCAGGAATTTTTTTTATTTTTAGCATAGAATCTCCTTTTTTTTATGAGATAAAGAACAAGAATTGTAAAATATTCAATTAGATAATCAACCAATAATAAAAAAAATAGAAAATAGATAGAATGATTTATAAACAAAAAATAAATTATTATTGATGCAAAAATCTTGTTTATAATTCTAATATTTTTTAAAAAGTGGTTTTCAATAAAAACCAGTAGAAAAATTGTTAGTGTCATAGCTATATATATATTTTTACCATATATAAGATATGAGATTATACCAAATAAAGGGAAAAATGAAAATATCCAGTATTTGTTTTTTAATAAATAGTAAATTACATTAACCATCAAATGTGTTATACCAAAAATCAGGAAATAATTTATAAAAGATGTTTCTTCCATACATTAATCCTGTTTTCCTGTAGAAATAGATTTCTTACTATCTAAAATAATTGGCATCCCAGTTCCATCAGGGGATGTTGGAATTAAAACAAAAGTAGAATTTTCTGAATTTGCAAGTTTCTCATATGCTTTTATTGCTTCATGCTGAAGATAATTTCTTGTTAATGTGCTGTTAATAATTTTTTGTGCTTTAGCTAATCCATTTGCTTCTATTTCTTTAATTTTTGCTTCTTTTCTTGCGATATTTTGTTTGTATATCATTTTTTCTTCTTTCTGTTTTGCTTCCATTTTTTCCTGTATTGCTTTTTCAACAATCTGGGGTAAATTTATATTTCTTACAAGAACTCTATCAACAAGCACATTTTTATGATCCAAAACCTTCTTAAATTGCTTTTTCAGATTTGAAGTGAATTTTTTTCTTTCGCCGGTATAAAGAGCTGCCATTTTAAAGTTTGCAGCTACATCTCTTATAGTTGTTCTTATTGCAGGACGGATAATTTTTGTTCTTAAATCAGCTACATTTTTTGCATAGTTTTCATAAATGTTATTTGCTTTTGATGAATCAACTTTCCACCAAACAGTAACATCAACACCAATTGCCAGTCCATCAAGGGTTCTTACAGTTACACTATCATTTCCGGATTGGGCTCCTTCTGTAGATTTTAAGCTCATCGTATATTCCTGAATTCTTGTTGGATATTTTATAATATTAACAAAAGGATTAACTATATTGATACCTGCTGAAAGTGTAGTTTTCTGAACTTTACCAAATAAAATTTGCACCCCAACTTCTCCAGCATCTATTATTACAAAACAATTAGATATTGCAATTAAAAAGAAGATAATTGAAAGAACTAAAACAATTTTGGGTAAATTTTTGTCCTTTATTTTTTCTATAGGGTGTTTTTTTAAATTAAAAAATGAAAAGAATAAAACAATGGAAATTACAAAAAAAATCAAAAACTGCATAAATCCTCCTTTATTATTACATTAAATAATATTAAATAGAATTTAATATTAATCAAGACATATTTTCTTTGAAAAATTATTTTTATAATATATAATAGGGTAAAAGAAAGGGGGACTATGGAAAATTTAAAAGGCAAAGTTGTTTTTATTACAGGAGCGAGCTCAGGAATTGGAAAAGCGACTGCTTATGAGTTTGCTAAAAAAGATGCTGATTTAATTCTTGGAGCAAGAAGAATTGAACGATTGGAAGAAATAAAAAAAGATATTCAGGATCATTACAATTCAAATGTTTTAACGCTTGAACTTGATGTTACTAAACTTGACCAGTGCAAAAAAAGTATAAGTTCTCTTTCTCAGGAATGGAAGGCAATAGATATTCTCGTTAATAATGCTGGGTTAGCGAGTGGGAAAAAACAATTGCAAAATGCAGATATTGATGATTGGGAAACAATGATTGATACAAATGTAAAAGGTTTGCTTTACATGAGCAGGATTATTATTGATATTATGAAAAAAAGACAGAAAGGGCATATTATTAACATTGGATCCACCTCAGCACATGAAGTATATCCTGGAGGAAGTGTTTATTGTGGAACAAAACATGCTGTTGATGCAATAACAAAGGGTTTTAGACTCGATTTGGTTGATACTCCTATAAGGGTTACCGAAATATCTCCTGGAATGGCTGAAACTGAATTTAGCCTTGTTAGATTTAAAGGAGACGAGGAAAAAGCTTCAAAAGTATATGATAATTTTATACCACTAAAAGCGAAAGATGTGGCAGAAACAATAGTCTTTGCAGCTACAAGACCAAAATATGTTCAAATAAATGAAATAATATTAACTTCTACTGATCAGGCTAATTCATATATTGTAAATAAAAGACAGTAAAAAAGAAGGATGTAGGATTTATAAGATGACTAAATTTTTAGAAATAGGATTAAAGAAAAATTTAAAAGATTTTAAGGGTGAAGAAATAAAAGAAAAAGCAAAAAGGTTTTTAAACCTTAATATTGATCAAATAAGGGTAAGAAAATTATATGCATTTGATATTAAAAAAATTAATAATAATAACTGGAAGAAGATAAAAGAAGAATTAATTGATAATGTTGTAGAGGAAGAAATTAAAAATCATAAAAAGGATAAACCATCATTCGTGATAAAAATTGGATTTAATCCAGGAGTTACGGATAATGAGGGAAGAACAGTAAAAGATATGGTTGAAGACATTCTTGATGAAAAAATTTCTTCAGAAGAAAAAGTATATACTTCCATGCTTTATCTTATCTATGATAAAAACATAAACTATGAAAACATATCAAATTTATCAGAAAATTTGCTTGCAAATAAATTAATAGAAGATATTAAAATTTTTGATAAAAGCCAGTGGCATGAAAAACAGATTTTTGAATTACCTAAAATTGATGCAAAAGATGAAATCAAAATTAACACATATAATCTCAATATGTCAGATGAAGATTTAAAGAATTTAAGCAAAAAAAGAATGCTTGCTTTAAATGTTGAAGAGATGAAAACAATTAAAGATTATTTTAATCTTAAAAAGAACAAAAGCGAAAGACAAAAAATTAATATTTCTGAAAATATTACTGATGCTGAACTTGAACTTTTGGCTCAAACATGGAGTGAACACTGCAAGCACAAAATATTTGCTTCAAATATTAAATATGAAGATAAAGAAAAAAATAAAAAAGAAAAAATAAATTCGATTTTCAATACATATATTGTTGGATCAGCAAATGAAGTTAGAAAAGAAAGCAATCATCTGGTTTCCCTTTTTCATGATAATGCTGGAGTAATTACTTTTAATGAAAATAAACATGTTTGTTATAAAGTAGAAACTCATAATTCTCCGTCAGCTCTAGATCCTTATGGAGGAGCAATGACCGGTATTGTAGGAGTAAACCGGGATATTTTAGGAACGGGACGCGGAGCAGTACCTCATATAAATGTATGGGGATATTGTTTTGGAAATCCAAGATATGAAGGGGATATCCCGGATAAATTAATGCACCCTTTTAGGATTAGAGAAGGAGTGCATAAAGGTGTTATTGAAGGAGGGAATCAAAGTGGGATCCCCTATGGAAGAGGATGGGAACTCTTTGATGATAGATACATGGGCAAACCTCTTGTTTTTTGTGGTACTGTTGGGGTTTTACCAAGAGAAATAGATGGAATAGATAGTTCAAAGAAATGGATTCATGAAAATGATAAAATAGTAATGGTTGGTGGAAGAGTAGGGAAGGATGGAATTCATGGAGCAACATTTTCTTCCCAGGAATTAAATGAAGATTCTCCCGTACAGGCAGTACAAATTGGGGATCCTATTACGCAGAAAAAAATGTCTGATTTTCTAATAGAGGCGAGAGATAAAAATTTGATTAATTTTGTGCAGGATAATGGAGCAGGTGGGCTGGCATCTTCTGTTGGAGAAATGGCAGAAGAAACAAATGGAGCTTATATGGATTTAGAAAAAGTTCCACTCAAGTATCATGGTTTGAAACCCTGGGAGATTTTAATATCGGAAGCTCAGGAAAGGATGACATTTGCAATTGCTCCAGAAAAAATTGGTCAGTTTTTAAATCTTGCAGAAAAAAGAGAAGTTGAAGCTTCTGTGATCGGACATTTTACTAAATCAGGATATTTTCATGTTGTATATGGAGATAAAAATGTTTGTTATCTGGATGTTGAGTTCTTACATGATGGTCTCCCTCCTATGGAACTGGAGGCAGAGTGGGTGAAACCTTCTGAAACGGAAGTAAAAATTGACAGTGACAACTTAAAGAAAGATATTTTGAATATGATTTCAGGACTAAATCTTTCTTCAAAAGAATCTAAAATGAGGCAGTATGATCACGAAGTAAAAGGGTTAACAGTTATTAAACCTTTTATTGGAAAAGAATCTGATGTTATAAATGATATTTCATTATTCGCTGTTGAATATAATTCTTATGAAGGGTTAATTTTATCAGAGGGAATAAATCCTTATTATTCTGATATTGATACCTATCACATGACAGGATCAATTATTGATGAGGCCTATAGAAAATTGATTGTTGCCGGAGCAGACCCTCACCATTTAGCGGGTCTTGATAATTTTTGCTGGCCGGATCCTATTTATGATTCAGAAAAAAATAAAGATGGTAAATACAAACTTGCTCAGCTTGTAAGATCGGCTAAAGCGATTTATGATTATACTTCTTTTTATAAAATACCCTGTATTTCGGGAAAAGATTCTATGAAAAATGATGCTGTACTAAATGGTGAAAAAATTTCTATACCTCCAACGCTTCTTTTTTCAGGAATTGGAAAAATTAAAGATTACAGAGATGTTATCACCATGGACTTTTCAGAAAAAAGTGAATTAATATATCTATTGGGTAAGACAAAAAATGAACTTGGGCAATCTCAATTCTATATACAGAAAAGTATTAAAAAGGGAAGAGTTCCAAGAGTGGAACAAAATTTTGCTAAGAAAATTTATAAAAAATATAGAAACGCTTACCAAAAGAACCTGGTTGAATCTGCACATTCCCCCCATAAAGGAGGAATTGCATTTTCATTACTGCTTCAATTTATGGCTTCTCATCGGGGTTTTGATATAGATCTGTCTAAAATTCCTACAGAGGGAACTCTATCAAACACTAAAAAATTATTTTCTGAATCTAACAGCAGAATCATTGTAACAATAAATAGGAAAAACAGAGAAGAATTTGAAAAAATAATGGAGGGAATTCCTTTTTCGATAATTGGAACAATTAAAAATAACAAAAAAGTAGATATAAATTATAAACAAAAAAATATTTTCACTATTGATCTTGATGAAGCAAAAAAAAGTTACAAGGAGACATTCAATGGTTAAAAGAGAAGCTAAAGTTTTAATACCTGTTGGTTTTGGTTTAAATTGCGAAAGGGAAACAGAAAATGCTTTTATAGAAGCTGGAGCTGAAAAAGTTAAGAAAATTCATATAAATGATATTATTGAAAATAATAATATTATTAAGAAATATAATATTATTGCTTTTATCGGAGGCTTTTCATTTGGAGATCATGTCTCAGCAGGAAAAGTGCTTGCAAATAAATTAAAATATAGATTAAAAAAAGAAATTGAAAGTTTTGTAAAAAAACAAAATTTGATAATAGGGATCTGTAATGGATTCCAAATGCTTGTCAAGATGGGGCTTTTACCCTTAAGCGAGAATAAGTTTTTTAAACAGGAAGCAACTCTAATAGAAAATAAGTGTGAGCATTATTATGATGGATGGGTTAAATTAAAAATCAATAAAGAGAGTCCCTCTATTTTTACAAAAAACATGGAATATATTGAATTACCGGTTCGTCATGGAGAGGGAAGAATTAAATTTCTAAATGAAGATATCCTGAATAGACTTATTGATCATAATCAAATTGTATTACAGTATGTTGATAAAAATAATAATGTAACTGACAAATTTCCTGAAAATCCAAATGGTTCTATAAGAGGAATTGCTGGAATATGTGATAAAACCGGACATATATTTGGATTGATGCCTCATCCGGAAGCTTACATTAATCCTTATATGTATCCTAACTGGAAACATATAGAGAGAAAAAGTTATGGTGATGGGTATCAGATATTTAAAAATTGTGTTGATTATATCAAAAAGAGGTAGGAGGAAATATGGAAGAAAAGATAAAAAGAGAATATGAAGATGAGATAAATTTATGGGAATTACTGGTAATTTTAGCAAAAAGAAAAAAAATTATAATAAGAATAACATTGTTATTTTTTATTGTTTCTATAATATATTCTTTAATTGCTACTCCCAAGTATCAGGTTACTACAGTATTAACATCTAATGAAGAAGGGGTTTCTTCTTCAATTTCATCACTTGGGAATATTGCTTCTAATGTTTTGGGAACTAATATTGATAGTCTCTTTGGGGGAAAGGATTTAAGTTTAATTAAACAAACATTAAACAGCTCTGATTTCTTATTTTATCTTGAAGAAGAATATGATTTTTCTAAAAAAATAGGTATGGAAGAAAAAAGTTATCCAAAAGAATCATATTTAAAAAAAGTAAGAGACCTTCTTATGATTAACCAGGATGAGGAGAACAGCCTTTTAACCATAAAATTGCTTCATAAAAATCCAAAAGAAGCATTTTCTTTAATACAGGATATAATGGAAGGATTAAATGAATTTATTGTAAAAAGAGAGTACAGAGAAAGCCGTAAGATGGAGCAGGTTCTTAAAGGAAAGATTAGAACAACACAGAACCCCCTATTGAAAAATGAATTAACCAAACTGTGGTCCAATGAAACAAAAAAAATGTTATATTCCAAAATAAATAAAAATAATTTGTATAAAGTTGTTCAATCTCCATATGTTCCCGACAAAAGAGTGAAACCGAAAAGAAAAATTATTGTAATTATATCAACTTTTCTTGGATTTTTTATAAGTATTTTCCTTGTATTTTTTCTTGAATTTATTTCAAAATCAAAAAAAGATCCTGAAAATAGGGAATATTTTCAGAAATTTATTGAATATTTAGAATTAGACAGATTTAATTTTTTCAAAAGAAGGAGATAAGGATGAAAACAACTAAATATTTTTTGCTTGTTATAACAATAATAATTTTTAGCTTTTCGCTATTTTCAGTATCTCAAATGGAACTCTTTGATTTGTACCAGAAATATAAATCCGGGAATCTAAGTTCTGATGATTTACAAAAAATTGAAGAGTTAAAAAAACAATATATGGATGGGGGAGGATCCTTATCTCTGGAAGGAGACAAAGTTAGGGAGACTCTTCCGGAAGAAAAAGATACAAAAAAAGATGAGAAGAAAGCTGATAGTCAAAAAGGACTACCATTAGATGTTGGAACAATATTACAAGTTCTCCAAAATAGAAATTTTTTAGGAAGCAGTGGATCACAGAAAAATATAAAACCTAAGACTAGTTATTATTATCAAAATTACTATTTTAATAAGAAGAAAACAAAATATGCTATAGATGTTTCAAGCTTAAAAAGATATGGGTATGAAATTTTTGAATCACCTTCAACCTATGCTCCTGTAGAAAATATATCAGTTAGTGGTGATTATATTATTGGACCAGGAGATAAATTAATTATAAACATCTGGGGAGGAGTAAATAATGAGTATGAAGTTACTGTTGATAAAAATGGAAATATTGCTGCTCCAGATTTTGGAACGATTGCTGTTGCTGGATTAACATATCAGGAGATGAAAACCAAGTTAAACAGAATGATTTCTTCTGGTTCTGAAATAAATGTTGCAATTTCAGAATTAAAAACAGTTAGAATTTTTGTAACAGGTGATTCTGAATCACCAGGAACGTATAAACTTTCAGGACAGGCTAATATAGTTAATGCTATTTTTGCTTCTGGAGGCCCATCTAAAACGGGAAGTATGAGGAGTATTTATATTAAAAGAAGGGGTAAAACTATAACTAAATTTGACTTATATGATTTTCTACTAAATGGAGATTCCGGAAACGATACATATTTAATGCCGGGAGATGTTGTTTTTATACCTCCGGCTGAAGATCTTGTTGCCATAGGAGGAAATGTTAAAAGACCTTCTATATATGAGATGAAGAAAAATGAAACTCTTAGTGATTTGATTAAGATTGCTGGAGGATTAACCGCTTCTGCAGATGAAACTAATATTTTCATAGAGAGATTTAAAAAAGATAGCGAAAGAATTATTATAAATGTAAATGGGAATGAAAAGAAAAAAATATCAAATTTTGACCTCTGTGACGGAGATATAATAAAAATTTATCCCATTATAAAAAATGATAAAAATGCAATCACACTTCAGGGATATACCTCTACACCAAGGAAATATTCCTATAAAGAGGGATTGAAAATTTCAAATATTGTAAAAGTAGAGAATCTTCTACCAGATACCTATCTAAAATATGCTGCATTGAAGAGAAAAGTATATCCTGAAAATTATTATAAAACAATTCCTATAAATCTGTATAAAGCAATTTTTATAAATGATGAAGAATATAATATCGAGCTAAAACCCGAAGATAAAATTATTTTATACAGTAAAAAAGAGATGGAAAAAAAGCCGCCTGTTTTTATTGCCGGGGAGGTAAATAAGCCAGGCAAATTCGAGTATGAAGAAGGAATGACCATATTAGACCTGATACACAAATCTGGAGGACTAACTAACCTTGCGAATAAAAATACTGCTGAATTTGTAAGAATAAATATTGGAGATGATAGCGTTGATTCTTTATTAATTAAAAATATAAATATCAGGGATGTTTTTGAGAAACCTAATAATAAGGAAATAAATTTAGCACTGGAACCATTTGATAAATTATTTATCAGAAGAATCGCGAATTTTGAGGAGAATAGATCAATAAGATTACAAGGGGAAATAACTTATCCCGGGGTATATTATGCTAAGGAAGATGAAAAATTATATGATATTTTGAAAAGAGCAGGTGGTTTCACTGAAGAGGCTTATTTAAGAGGCGCATATTTTTCTAGAAAATCAATTAAAAAAAGGCAAGAAAAGAGATTGGATGACTTAGTGGATTCTCTTGAAAAAAATCTTGAGGCTATCATATCAAGAGCCCAGGAATCTCCGCAGCTAAATGCAGTTATCCCGATCTATGAAAAAAGAATAAAAAAGTTAAAAAATTCAAAACCATCCGGCAGACTTGTGATAAATCTTCCCCAAAAAATTAAAAATCTAAAAGATAGTCCGTATAATATAAAGATTAAAGATGGAGATATTCTACAAATACCAAAAAAAGATAATTCCATTATTGTTCTTGGGAATGTATACAGCCAGGGAGTTTTTGTATATGAAAATGACAAAAAAACAGTTGGAGATTATCTTGACATGGCTGGAGGCGCTACAAAGCAGGGTGATCTCAACCAGGCATTCGTAATAAAAGCAAATGGTAGAATTATCTCTAATCATTATATTGATGAGGAATCTAAAAGTTTTGCTCTTTTTGGAAGTAGATTTCTAAATGCAAAAATTTTTCCAGGGGATACTATAATTGTTCCTCCTAAACAGGTAAAAGAAAAATTTGTTTCTCAATTAAAAGACTGGACAACTGTTCTATATCAACTGGCTACAACAGTTAAAATAACTTCTGATGTCTGGAATGATTAGAGGAATTTTTTAAGAAACGAAGAAACAAGCTATATTGAATAATTTAACTCCGGGGTTTTCCCGGGGTTAACACTATAACAGTTGTCATTAAAAGTAGGAAAGTTCTAAATTATTTTTAATGTGAAGGATACTAAAAAGATATTACAATCAATGAAATAAGATTATAAAAAGAGAAACCCGGATTTATTGAATAAAAATCCGGGTTTGTAAAAGAAATATGAATAAATTTTTTAATTATTCACTTATTAATGATTCGATACGATTTTTATCAAAACCTACGATAATTTCTCCATCAATATCTATTACGGGAACTCCCTGCTGTCCGGACTTGTTAATCATCTCTTTAGCCTTTTCCCTATCTTTTGAAACATCGTAATCAACAAAATCTACATCGTTTTCTTTAAAATATTGTTTTGCCATATTACAATATGGACATGATGGTGTTGAATAAACTATTACATTATTAGCCATTGTTACCTCCTATTTTTTTAAAATTTTCAATATTTTTAAAACATCTGAATCGATTATCTTATAACACATATTAGCACCTTCTTTATATGAACTTAATATACCAAGCCTTCTCATCTTCCCAATATGCTGTGATACTGCAGGCTGGCTCATATTAAAATTTTTCATAATTTTTTTTAAATCATAACAGTCATCCATAACTTCTAATAATATTTCAAGTCTGACCGGATGAGCCAAAGCTTTAAAATTTTCTGCAAAAAGTGATAATTTGTCTCTATCCACTTCAATCACCTCTCTGCTTATAAGAATATAATAATATACTTATGATGTCAAGAAAAAAAATAGGGAAAAAGAAATTAAATTCTTTTTCCCTTATATTGTAATTTATTTATTTTTTAATGCAGCTTGAGCAGCTGATAATCTTGCAATTGGAACACGGTAAGGAGAACAGGATACATAGTTCATTCCAATATTATGACAGAATTCTACGGAAGCTGGTTCACCACCATGTTCTCCGCATATTCCAACTTTTAGGTTCTTTTTGGTTTTTCTTCCATTATTCAAGCCGAGCTTAACAAGTTCGCCAACACCAGTTTGATCCAATACCTGAAAAGGATCATTTTTTAAGATATTTTTCTTCTGATAGATATTAACAAATTTTCCTACATCATCTCTTGAATATCCAAATGTTAACTGTGTTAAATCATTTGTTCCAAATGAGAAAAATTCAGCTGTTTCTGCTATTTTATCTGCAACAATAGTAGCTCTTGGTATTTCAATCATGGTACCAATTTTATATTTAACTTTTTCATTTTCTTTTTCAAATACTTCAGCGGCTACTCCATCAACAACTTCTTTCATTTGGTTGAATTCTTCAACTGTTCCAATTAATGGGATCATGATTTCTGGTAGAACTTCTAATCCTTCTTTTTGTACTTCACAAGCTGCTTTTAAAATAGCTCTTGCCTGCATTTCATAAATTTCAGGATAAGTAATTCCTAATCTTACACCTCTATGACCCAGCATAGGATTTATTTCATTCAATGAATCTACTTTTTCTTTTATAATTTCCTTTTTTACCCCCAGATCTTTAGCTATCTCTTCCTGCTGTTCTTCTTCATGTGGTAAAAATTCATGGAGAGGAGGATCAAGAAGTCTTACTGTAACAGGAAGTCCTTCCATTGCTTTAAAAATTCCAACAAAGTCATCTTTTTGCATAGGCTCTATTTTTTTAAGAGCTTTTCGTCTATCTGTTTCATTATCAGATAAAATCATTTCACGAACAGCTTTTATTCTATCTCCTTCAAAAAACATGTGTTCTGTACGGCATAAACCAATTCCTTCAGCTCCAAAATCTCTTGCCAGTTTTGAATCTTGAGGGGTATCAGCATTGGTTCTAACACCAATTTCTCTGTACTGTTCAACCCATTCCATTAAGGTTTCAAATTCACCTTTGATTTTAGGTTCAATTGTTTTAACTTTGCCCTTCATTATTTCTCCGGAACTACCATTTAGAGTAATAAAATCACCTTTTTTTATTACAGTTCCATTTACTTCAAACTGCTGTTTATCATAATCAAGATTTAACTCTCCAGCACCAGCGACACAACATTTTCCCATTCCTCTTGCTACAACTGCTGCATGTGAAGTCATTCCCCCTCTAACAGTTAGAATTCCCTCGGCGGCAGCCATTCCTTTTATATCTTCAGGGGAAGTTTCAAGTCTAACAAGAACAACTTTTTCGCCTTCCTCTTCAGATTTAATATAAGCTTCTTCTGAATCAAAAACAACTTTTCCAACTGCTGCTCCAGGGGATGCCGGCAATCCTTCTGAAATTACTTCTTTGTCAGCATCAGGATCAATCATAGGATGTAAAAGAGTTTCTAATTTTTCAGGATCAATTCGGAGAACCGCTGTTTTTTTGTCTATCAAGCCTTCTGCTTCCATGTCAACAGCCATTTTAACAGCTGCCTTTGCTGTTCTCTTTCCTGTTCTTGTTTGGAGAAGATAAAGTTTATTATCCTGGATTGTAAATTCAAAATCCTGCATATCTTTATAATGATTTTCAAGTTTCTTTTGAATATCTCTTAGTTGTTTATAAATTTCAGGCATATATTCTTCAAGGGAAACCTGGTCTTTTTTTGCTTCATCTTTATTTAATGGTCTTGGGGTTCTAATACCCGCGACAACATCTTCTCCCTGTGCATTTGGTAAAAATTCACCATAAAACTTGTTTGCACCTGTTGAGGGGTCTCTTGTAAAAGCAACTCCGGTTCCTGATTCTTTACCTGTGTTACCAAAAACCATTGTTTGAATGTTTACTGCTGTTCCCAAATCATGAGGAATATTATGGAGATTTCTATAAGTAATAGCCCTTCCATTATTCCATGAACTAAACACAGCTTCTATTGCGCCCCAGAGCTGATCCATGGGATCCTGAGGAAATTTTTGGTCTAATTCTTTTTCATAAATATTTTTAAATTGTTCCACAAGCCCTTTTAAATCGTCAACAGTTAAATCAGTATCATTTTCATAATTATTTTTTTGTTTCATTTCTTCAATTTTTTCTTCAAACAATTGGGCATCAATTCCCATTGCAACATCAGAATACATTTGAATAAATCTGCGATATGAATCATAAGCAAGTCTTTTGTTATTCATTATTTTAGCAAAACCCTCTACAGCCTGGTCATTTAGACCTAAATTTAATATTGTATCCATCATTCCAGGCATCGAAATTTTAGCTCCACTTCTTACTGAAACAAGCAGAGGGTCTTCATCATTACCGAATTTTTTATCCATAAAATTTTCTAATTTCTTTAGATTTTTTAGTATTTCTTCTTTTAAATTTTCCCACAATTTTTCATCCTTTTCAAAATATTCAATACAGGTTGGGGCATCAATTGTGAAACCAGGTGGAACAGGAATTCCTATGTTTGACATTTCTGCCAAATTAGCACCCTTGCCACCAAGTTGTTCTTTCATTTCTGTTTTACCTTCGGTCAAATCGCCGCCAAAAAAATATACTCTTTTTCTTGACATATTATCCTCCTTATTATTTAGTTTACCACAATAAATTTAAATTTGATAATGTCTGTAAAATAATTAGCTATACTTGATAATAACGAAAGTCTATTTATTCTTAAATCGCTATTTTTAGACATTACCATAACATTATCGAAAAAATCATCAACGTAAGGTTTCAATTTTAATATGCAACTAAAAAATTCTTCATAATTTCCCTCAATGCTTTTTAACTGATTAGAATACTCTTTCCATTTTTTATAAAGATTTAATTCTTCTTTTTCACTTAATAATGATTTCTCTACCTTTTTGTCGAATTTTTTTTCATATTTTTCTTCTGCTTTTTCAACTATATTTACAACCCTTTTAAAAGTATCCGCTACCTTTTTAAAATCTTCAGAATGAGATAATTTTTTAAAAGCTTGAGCTCTGCTGTATAACTTTTTAAGATCTTTTGTTTTTGTTTCTACAACTGCTTCTGTAATATCATATGGAATTCCCAGTTCTTTAAACTGAGAACTGATTCTTTCCCAAACAAAATCAATCATAAGATCTTTATTTTTATTTTGACCATAAAGCTGATATATATAATCTATTAATGAGAAAAGATTAATCTTTACCTGTTCTTTTTGATCAATCTTATTATTTTCATATCCCAGTATAATTGCTATAATATTATTCATTTTTCTTTTTAGTCCATAGGGGTCTTTAGATCCTGAGGGGATAGTCCCAGTTATAAAAGCACCTATTATGTCATCTAACTTATCTATAATAGAAAGATATTTAGCTTCTTTAATTTTTGGTAGTTTATAGCCCCATTTCTTTGGCCAGTAGTGCTGTTCAACACCTCTTGCTATTTTACTGGATATATTTTTGTTTAATAGATAGTATTTAGCTATTGTACCCTGAAGCTTTGTAAATTCTTTTCCATCTTTTATCATTTCTGAGACCAAATCTATTTTTAAATATTGGGACATTTTGATTCCCTCATTTCCAATATCCAAATATTTAGCTGTCTCTACTATTCTCTGAACTTTATCCCACAATGTGCCAAGTTTATCTATCCAGATTACATTTTTTAATTTGCTATTAAAATCCTTTAAGGTATTTTTATTATCTTCTCTCCAGTAAAATAATGCATCATCTAATCTTCCATTTAAAACCCTTTGGTTTCCTTCAACAATTTTAAGGTTGTTTTTATAATGACCATTTGCAACAAATATAAAATTAGGAAGGATTTCTTCCTTTTTATATAAACTGAAATATCTTTGATGCTGGCTCATAGCAGCAGAAATTACCTCGGAAGGAAGTTCTAAATATTTCTTGTTGAAAGACCCCGCCAAAATATTTGGAGATTCCACTAAATTTGCAACTTCATTAATTAATTCTTCTGAATAAAAAGAATCACCATTTTTTGTGCTCATTATTTTGATTATATTCTCTTTTATAATTGATTTTCGTTTGTTAAAATCAATTTCAATACCAGATTGTTCAATTTTGGAAAAATAATCTTCAATATTTTCGATGCTGCATTTATTATTGGTTTTTTTTCTTAAAAGGTATGTTTTATTTGAGCTTTTAATTCCAGCTATTTCAATATCAAGAGTGTTATCCCCAAAAAAAACTAAAAGCCATCTGATTGGTCTTGCAAAGAGGAATCCTGTTTGATTCCATTTCATTTTTTTTGGAAATTTAATATTTGAAATTATTTCTTTTAGATTATTTTTTATAATATTAGAACTTTTTTTCCCCATGATCTTCTTGTCAACAGCAAGGTAATCGCTTCCATTTTTTTCTTCCCAGTGAATTTCATTTTCATCAATATCATTTCTCTTAATAAATGAAGTATAGGCTTTTGTTTTATTTCCATTACTATCAAAACACACATTTCTTGGAGGTCCAATTATTATTTTTTGAGTATCTTCCTGTTTAACGTCTATACTTTTTGTTAATAAAACCAATCTTCTTGGAGTATAGAATTTTTCTATTTTGTTAAATTCAAGGTTGTTTTTCGTGAATAAGTTTTCCATTTCATTTTTAAACGATAATGTTGCTTGTTTTATATATGAAGCAGGAAGTTCTTCAACACCTATCTCTATTAAAAAATCATTTTTCATCGGAAGCTCCTTTTTTTTGAGCTAAAATTTCACGATATTTTTTTGCACATGAAATTGCTAATGATCTTATGCGTCTTATATATGCAGTTCTTTCAGAAACAGAAATTGCTCCTCTTGCATCAAGCAAATTAAAAATATGTGAATTTTTCATTACCAGATCATAGGCTGGAGCTACAAGATTCTTTTCAATAAGACCTTCTATTTCAGATTCATTTTTTTCAAACTCATTTAATAAATTATCTATATTAACCATCTCAAAATTATAAACCGAGTATTCATACTCTCTTCTTTTAAACATTTCCCCATAAGTAATTTTGTCATTCCATTTAATGTCAAACATGGAATCAACTTTTTGTATATACATTGCAAGTCGTTCAAGCCCATAGGTTAATTCTACACAAATTGGATTAACTTCCAACCCTCCAACTTTTTGAAAATATGTAAATTGAGTTACTTCCATTCCATCAACCCAAATTTCCCAACCTAAACCCCATGCTCCAATTGTTGGAGATTTCCAATCATCCATCACAAAACGTATATCATGTTCTTTTTTTGAAATCCCAATTTTCTCAAGGCTTTCTATATAAAGATTCTGTATATTTTCAGGAACAGGTTTTAGTAAAACCTGGTATTGGTAATAGTGTTGAGTTCTATAAGGGTTTTCACCATATCTTCCATCTTTTGGTCTTCTGCAGGGTTCTACATAAGCGACTTTCCAGGGTTTATTGTCCAGTGACTTTAGAAATGTATTTGGATTAAAAGTCCCGGCTCCTTTTTCTATATCATGAGGAAAGGTTAAAACTGCCCCCTGATTTTCCCAATAAGTGTTTAAATTTT
>Ga0209925_1000114_pt1 | contig 39285 bp, 42 predicted proteins | sample SalPonR2_A_D1_MG_FD_185702 | JGI IMG/M metagenome (GOLD analysis project Ga0209925, IMG submission 185702) | Salt pond soil microbial communities from South San Francisco under conditions of wetland restoration - Salt Pond MetaG R2_A_D1_MG... ... | reverse complement strand
TTATGGTTGGTTTCCTATCGAATAGTGCATTTGAACTTGGTACTAGTGCAGGTAAGAAAAGGAGTGTAAGAATGAAAATAATAAGTATCTTGGTATTCATGCCTGTCCCTTTTGATATTATACTTGGTTGCATAATATAATTCTTTCCCTCTTTAGCGACAATATGTCTGATGATTCCTATTTTTGATGTATACGGCGAGAGAGGGAGATGTAGAGAGGGTATTATTCAAAAATGAGGATTTTCTTATTGGTATGGATGAGGAAAGGGAGAGTGGCATGCTTATTTGTGAGAAAAATAGACTGATTTTTAATAATTATTTTCAACCGCCTTTACAAACCCCAATAAAAGTGTGTTATCCCGAAATAAACCAATGAATACAAATAAGAGTATTTCTATTCATTCTCATGTGGATGGGATCAAGAAACATTAGTGAATACCGTATCAATTGATGTTTTTCAATGGATTGTAATAAATTTTTTTAAAGATCTTTCTTCCACCAATATAATATGAAAAGGACCGGATGCATTCATGGGTAAAGAACTCTCGATCATAGAAGAAATGCGACTATGGGAAAAAAACCAGTCCAATCAATCAGAACAACCATGTAGCCAAATTGCTGATGAATTCTCGCATTTAGAAAGATCTCAAGGTGCTAACAAACAAATTGAAGAACAATCATCAGAGATAAAAAGAGAACATACGAATCAAAATTTTTACAAAATGCTCATTGATAATCTCATTGAAGGCATTCTTATTTTAGATTTCAAAGGAACCGTTCTTTTCGCTAATAAAGCAGTTGCAAACATGATTGGATTTCCAGATGCAGGACAGGCAATTGGAAAAAATGCTCTTGATTTCGTTGATAAAAAGTATCACAAACGAATTATTAAGGATCAACTTCTTGTAAGAATGGGTAAAGGCGGATTTTTAGACAGCTATCAAATCAACACCCTTCACGGAAAAAAAATGTGGGTAGAAGGAATAGGCTGCACCATCAATTACAAAGGCAAAAATGCAAATGTAGTTTTCATACGAAATATTTCAGATCGTCGAAAAACATGGGACAGTCTCATCAAACTTGAAAAAAAATATCGAGCAATTGCAGAAATGTCAGCAGATGGGATCCTTACCTTGGACACATTAGGATCTATTCGATATGTTAATCCTTCTCTTCAAACCATTACCAAATACAAAGAATCTGTTCTCATAGGAAAATTATTCCGGGAACTTTTATCTGAGGATAGCATCTATCAATTTCAACAACTTCTTTTGGATGTTCGCTCAAAATCTAAATCGATTAAGCATGTGGAACTAGAAATAACCGATGCTAAAGACAATATGGTTCCAATTGAACTAAGTATCTCCCCATTATTCAAAGAAGGATTAATTCAAGGGTTTGTTTGCACGGTTCACGATATAACTGATCGGAAAAGAGCAGAAGAAGAAATGAGAAAATCAGAACAATTAAAAACGGAATTCATGAACATTGCCGCTCATGAGTTAAAATCACCCGTGACACCAATAAAAGGATATCTTGATTTAATCATTTCTGACGATAAAACTGATGATAAAATAAAAAAATGGGCAAAAGTATCACTTAGAAATGCTGAACGATTATTACTTCTCGTTAATGATATCTTAGATGTTTCTCGATTAGATAATGACAGTATGCGATTTGAAATGAAAAGATTCCCCATTTCAGATCTTCTCGATGAAATCGTGGAAGATATGAGACCAAGTATTGAAGGGAAAGGACTAACTTTTTCTGTTTCTTTTCCCAAAGAACTACCAGAAATTTTAGGAGATTTTCATCGCTTACAGCAAGTTTTGAAGAACTTATTTACCAATGCACTAAAATTCACAGATGAAGGAACAATTAGTTTATCGGTATCAACTGATGGTGGTTCTGTTTGTATACTGGTTTCAGATACTGGAATTGGTATTGATCAAGATGAATTGGAAACGGTCTTTGAAAAGTTTTATCAGGCAGACACAGCTGAGAGTAGAAAACATGAAGGTACGGGATTAGGTTTATTTATTTGCAAGGAGATAATAAAAAAACATAAGGGTAGTATTAGTGCGGATAGCAATCCTGGTGAAGGGAGCATATTTACTATTACTTTACCAATACTGGATGTTAAAGAAAATAACTGTCAACCAATTGAACAAATGAATGCCTGATTTGATCAACATAAAAGAGGATATAAAATGAAAAGAACTTGTCCTAAATGTCATGGCAAAGCAGTTCGATTATATCGAAGTGTCACCAAAAATGGTAAACGAACATGGGAACCAGTGGCTTGGCATTGTTCCTCATGTGGATACACGTATTACATTGCTAAAGAGACATTAATCTATGATGCTGGTGGGAAACAATATGATTTATCATTTGAATCTCATTGCCCATATTGTAAAGATAAATTGCTTCGATTGTACCGACATAAAAACCCCGTACATGGACGTCAACAATGGAACAGTGTTGGATGGTACTGTAAACGATGCAAATATACTTGGATGGATAAGAACGAAGAAACAGTAACGGTTTAACTCTTTTGATTAGGTGTTATTTCATCCTAAATTATTAAATAGAACTTGTTGTTTAGGGCAAGGCATACGAATAGAGGAACAAAAAACATGAAACGTAGTTCACGAGTATGGAAAAAGAAAGGCAACATGCGCTGGAAATGGCGAAAGAAACGAATGAAAAGAGAAAAGAAAAACCGCCGTAAATAACACTTACCACTTTCATTGGGGGCATGGTGTAACCCGGCATCATTGTGGGCTCCAGTTAAGGTATGATTGCAAGAGGGTCATCTGATTTGATGATGAATAACTGGAGCGATGACCTAAGAAGAGACCCGCCGATCTGGGTTCAAATCCCAGTGCCCCCACTCCTCTACAATTAAGAAAAGGTGAAAAAAAAATGTTGAATCTCGATATGAAAAAAATGAACATATTTACCATTCTCTCAGGACTGCTTTTCCTCGCCGGAATTGGATTTTATATTTGGTGGGGACTTCGATTTGGTGTTTGGGCAGATATTGGTATCTATTCAGTTGCTATCGTTTTTATTCTTGGCGGAATCATTGGAATGTTGCTTTCGCTTTATGAACAACCCTCAAAACAATAAATGATAACAAAAAAATTTGAAGGTGTTTAAAGACACCTATTTTTTTATTTTTCTGATTTTTTTATTTGCTTCCACGTAAGAACTGGATTTCTCGTTGCATTGACTTCATCTACACGACCAACAACTGTGTTTGATGGTGCACTTTTTACGATTTCAGCATCTTCACTTGCTATCTTATGAAGAATTTGTGCATATTCATCCAACGCATTTTTAGGCTCAGTTTCCGTTGGCTCAATCATTAATGCTTCTTTAACAATTAATGGAAAATACATAGTCGGTGGATGTACACCATAATCAAGTAATCGTTTGGCTACATCCATTGCTCGAATTTTTTTCTTTTTTCGCAATTCTTCAGCGCTTAACACAAATTCATGTTTTCGTAAATCTCTGTAAGGAAGATCAAAACCCGGTTTTTCAAGAATCTTCTTTTTTAAATAATTAGCATTAAGGACTGCTATCTCACTAGCTTTTTGCAATCCATTAGCACCCATCATTAAAATGTAGGTGTATGCTCGTAAAAGAACATCCACATTGCCATAGAATCCTTTAATTTTTCCCACGGATTCCGAATGATCATATGTGAACCCGTAAGTATCCTTTTCCTTTTGAATACGTGGGACTGGAAGAAATGGAATTAATCGTTTTGAAACACCAATCGGCCCACTTCCCGGCCCTCCACCTCCATGGGGTGATGAAAATGTTTTATGTAAATTTAAATGAACGATATCAAAACCCATGTCTCCTGGTCTTACCTTACCCATGATCGCATTCATATTTGCTCCATCATAATACAGTAATCCACCGGCATCATGTACTATATCTGCGATTTCTAGTATATCAGATTCAAAAATTCCTAATGTGTTTGGATTGGTAAGCATAAAACAAGCTGTTCTTTCAGATACGGTTTTTTTAAGTAGAGAAACATCAACTGTTCCTTCTTCTGTTGAAGGAATCTCTACTACGTTGAATCCTGCCATTGAAATACTAGCTGGATTCGTGCCATGAGAGGTATCGGGGGTGATGACATCAACTCGTTTTGAATCATTGTTTTTTTTGTGATATGCTCTTGCGAGCAGCATACCAAGAAATTCGCCATGGGCTCCAGCTGCTGGCTGTAATGTGAATGCATCCATCCCGGTGAGTTTGGAAAGCATGTTTTCCAATTCATACATCATTTGAAGTGTTCCCTGAACGGTAGACTTATGTTGATGGGGATGAAGACAGGAAAACTGAGGCCAGGAAGCAATTTCTTCATTAATTTTAGGATTATATTTCATAGTGCATGATCCTAAAGGGTATATGCCAGTATCAATTCCGAAATTTCTTTGGCTGAGATGATGGAAATGCCGAATGATTTGTGTTTCATCAAGATTAGGGATGTTAATTGCTTTTGTTCGTCGTAAAGATTCTGGAATTTTTTTAGGTAACCGAACTTGTATCTGATCCGTCCCAGAGATCTCGTTCAACAACGGTTCTTTTACCGAAGGTAAACTCATGCAATCACCTCTTCTAACACCGAAATGAATTGCTTAATGTCTTTTTCATCATAGATTTCTGTAATGCCAAACAACATCATGTTTTTCATAGTTGGGAACCATCTTTCTAAAGGCAGTCCACCTTGAATTCCATGATTGATGAGTTTGTTATTTAAAGAAACAGGATCAATTGGACTTTTGATTACAAATTCATTAAAATGAGTACCAGTAAATGGTTTGGAAAATCCGTTTACTTCAGTTATAGATTTAGATAATGATTGACCACGCTCAAAATTTGTTTTACTGATTTCTACAAGATTATTTCCACCTAACCAAGAAAGATAAGCTGCTGTGCCAAGCGCACATAATCCTTCATTCGTGCAAATATTACTTGTTGCTTTTCCTCTCCTAATATGTTGTTCACGAGTTTGCAAAGACATACAAAATGCATCATTTCCATTCGAATCTTTTGTTAATCCAATTAATCTACCTGGAATTTGTCTGATAAATTTTTGTTTACAGGCAAAAAGACCAAGTCCCGAGCCTCCAAAGTTCATTGCATTTCCAAGTCCTCTTCCTTCACCAATGGTGATATCTGCATCGTATTCACCAGGTGATTTTACAATACCAAGAGAAAATGGATCGGTTCCAACCACAGATAATGCGTTATATTCATGGATTTTTTTGATGAGTTGTTCAATATGTGATTCAAAAATACCAAAGGTATTAGGATTTTCAATATACACACCAGAAACCTTGTCTGAAAGAAGGTCGTCTAAAGAAGACTTATTGAGTTTACCTGTTTTTTCATCAAAAGAAATTTCTTTAACGGTGATACCAGGTCCTTTAACGTAGTTGTTTAGCACAGATTTTTTTTCCCAGGATAAATTTGAAGGAATTAAAAAAACTGATTTTTTTGTAATTCGAGTTGCCATTAATGCGGCTTCGCCAATAGCTGTTATCCCATCATACAATGAACAATTAGCAATATCCATGCCCGTGAGTTCAGCAATCATACTTTGATATTCAAACATAGCTTGAAGAAATCCTTGGCTAGCTTCGCTTTGATATGGTGTGTACGCTGTGAAAAATTCACTTCGATGTTGAATTGATTTGACTGCAGCAGGTATATAATGCGGTTTGATGCCTCCTCCAAGAAAACTAATCATGTTTTGGCATGATTTATTTTTGTTTGCTAATCTCCGGAGTTTTTTTTCTGTTTCTTGTTGTGATAGCCCCTCATCTAAATCAAGATTTTTGATCTGTACTGAGGATGGGATATCAGTAAAAAGATCATCAATGCTAGATAGATTTAGTTCTTTGAGCATTTCTCTTTCAAATGCGGCATTTGGAATAAACTTCATAGGCTCCCCAAAGCAGGGTAACAACAAATGATTAAAGAAATTTGTTATTTGAAAATGAAGAAATTATGACCAAGATGTTTAAATTAGTGAACGAAATTATAGTTGATGATGAAATGTTACCATTTTCAAAAAGAGAATACTTCGTTGTCTGTTGGAAAAATTATCTGTTTAGCACGAACCTATAAAAAACATGCGGAAGAGATGAAAACCACTCCGCCACCAAATCCTGTGTTGTTTTTAAAGCCTGCAAGTTCAATTATTTTTTCTGGCGGTACAATTCAGTATCCAGTACAATCACACTGTGTGCATCATGAAGTTGAAGTGGGAGTTGTAATCGATAAGCAGGCAAAAAATATTTTGAAAGAAGATGCACTAACTGTAGTTTGTGGATATGTTGTTGGGTTGGATATTACGGCTCGTGATATTCAGGCTGAGGCTAAAAAGAATGGATGGCCATGGAGCATTGCAAAGGGATTTGACACCTTTGCACCGATTAGTGATGTGGTTAGTTGTAATGATGTAAATGATCCTAATGCTCTTGAGTTTAGATTATCTGTGAATTCGACTGTTCGTCAACAGGGTAATACTCGAGATTTGGTTTGGAATATTGAAACCTTAGTTTCACATATTTCAAAGATTATGACTCTTGAGCCGGGTGATTTGATTCTAACTGGTACTCCTGAAGGTGTTAGTGAGATAAAAAGAGGCGATCAAATAACTGCTGAGTTAGATGTATTCAGTTCCCTATCAGTAACTGTTGGTAATTAAAACCAAGATTATATTTTATGGGTATGTGTGTAATGTTAGTAATCTATGCCTGCTTGTGGTTTTAATCCTTGTTTGAATGGATGTTTTATCTCTTGTAAGTCAGTAACCAGATCCGCAATTGAAATGAATTCCTCATCAGCTATTCGACCGGTGAGAACAATGGTAAGATTCGATGGTTTCTGATTAAGTAAGTCTATAACGTCTTCTTTTTTTAAGAGATGAAATGCAACAGCAATGGTTATCTCATCAAGGATGAGTATATCACATTTTTGTTCATTGATGATTTTTTCGGCATATGTTAAACCTTTCTTCGCTAGTTTTTCATCAATTGGTTCATGGTTTTTTTCTGTAAGGAACTTTTCTCTTCCAAAATTTTTAATGGAAATATTTGGTAGTTTTTGTATTGAATTAAATTCGTTACTTTGATTACCTTTTAAAAATTGGATGATATCAACGTGTAATCCAGCTCCAGCTGCTCGTAATGCTAATCCAAGAGATGCAGTTGTTTTTCCTTTTCCCCTACCGATATAAAGGTGGATCATCCCTTTTCTTTGACTCATTATGAAGAACAATACATCTTAGGTTTTTAGTTTTTGTATTAACTTAAAAATCAGAAAACAGGTTTAAAATAAGATGGTTAGAGGGAGGGAAGAAAGGGAAACAGTGTTAATACAGAACCATAAAAAAGTCTCTGTTTCCCCTTCGAATCTATATATCTAGGTTATCAAACTTTTCTTATTTATATTTTGCTTATTTTTAGGTTTATTATTGTGAAAAAATAGGTTTATTTCACGACATCTTTGATATAATATCTATTTGCATGTTTTTTATTGGCATTACTATTTTTTTTTAAAATAGAACAATGCTTTTAAATTCTATGGTAATTCATTGGTAATTGGTTGGTTATCATGAAAAAACCCTTGATGATTATTTTGGTGGGTATGATTTCAGGATCTTTACTTTCAGTAGGATTATACATTGCGAATTTTTTAGAAATCACACCTCTCGGTGTCTCTTTTAATAATTTTTTCATTATGGTTGGTGTTATCATTTTTTTGATAAGTGGCTTTTTTTTACTTTCAATGGAAACACTGAAAAAGTAGAAATTAAAAAAAAGAAGTGGTGATAACTTTTGTATCACACTTAGATTTCATTATTTTTTATTTTTTCCTTCAAAATGTTAAATTGGTCTTTTGTTAACGTGCAAATGTTTTCTTTTTCACCGATTGTTACGGTGTTGTCTTCGACGTCAACAGTTGGGCATTTTGGAGGAATACATGTATCGTCTGTACATAATACTACACGCATGATTTATCTCCATTTAATTAACAATTGCTAATATTATTATTTTTCTGTTTAAATAACTTTTGGTACTAAAATTTTCATTGGATATAAACCCTCAGATCTACAAAAATTTTTTGTTCGATTCATTTAAAAAACTTTTTTTAAGCGATGTCCTAAGTCATCTTATGCAAATCCAGTTAATTTCATCCTTTTTGGATTTACTTTTGTCATGATGCGTGGTTCATCTCTAGTCACCGATTTAACTTCTGTAAATTGCACTATCGCCGATGGTCCAAACACTTCTTTAAAGCCTTTATTTAATTCTTCACAGATTTCTTCTACCTTAACTCCTTTATTTCGCAAATTTTCATCAACAACATACTGTACATCGATTTTATCTACTGTTTGTTGAATGACTTTTAAGTCACGAATCTTACTCGTTTCCAGTTTGTATAAGAGGCGACTAAAAATTGTGGTCAATGAAGAACCAAGTAAAATCTTTCCATCCTTTCGATACAATCGGATACTATCTCGGCCATAGATTCGTTTTATGGTATCTGGTAGAATAGTGGAAGAACCACAGTTATGATAGTCCGGTGAAACAATGTCATTAATCGCATTGTATCTAATAATGGGTGTACCTCCACTGTACAATTTAGTGACGATGGTGTATCCTGGATCGTGGGATGAAACATATTCTCCGTTTTCATTTTGAAATTCGATTAAAAGAAAATCTGACATGATTGAGTACTTTGTAGTGCCAGGTCTTTGAAATGCTATTGGTCCCGTTTCAGTTGCTCCATACACCTCAAAAATCTTTGTTGAAAAAGTTTGTTCTATATATTCTTTTAATTTCGGATCAAGTAAAGCTCCGGTTGATGCGATACATTTTGGTTGAATCGTCGATTTCATTCCTTGATTCTTTAGAACTGCGATATGACCAAGCATTCCGGTATATCCGCCAATAAAATCAGGTTGAAAAGATTCTAAATCCTTAAGGACCTTTTCAGGTGAATCATTGGTATCTAACCATTGAATGTTTTGTAATAATGATTGAAACCAGGATTTTGGTAGTAATCCTTTTTTTACGTATCCTGATTCGGCTGTATGTGGAGCGAAATCTCCAATAATCGAAAGTTTTTGTCCCCGCCAATCAAGACCATATGATCGTATAGTTCGTAAATATCCAAATAATCCCATGATGATTTCATACATGTCCACATATAGATCCAACGATTTTCCGGTGGTTCCCGATGTCGATACTTTCACAACAGAAGATGGATTTTTGCTTTGAGGAATTAATTCAGAAATGCTTTTTCCATTGAAATCTTCCTTGGTAACAATTGGTAGTTTCTGAATATCAAAGCGGTTTTTGATATCTTTAGGATGTACACCATGTTTTTTGTAAAGATTATGATACATTGGAACCTTCCAAGCATAATTCACCATGGATCGCAATTGGTTATCCTGAAAACGATGTAACTTTTCTTCGGACCATCGATTTAACCGATTAATATCAAATAGATAACTCTTCAAAAGTTTTACAAGAAAAAAAGGATTATAAAACGGATTCATTATTACACCAATTAACTAAGCAAATAAATAATACCTTAAAAAATATTCCATTAGATCACGAATGAGGTTTTTCATGAAAATCCTTCTTATCGAACAATTAAGAAAATCAAATCTGTCATCAAATCGTTTTCTTACGAGTTTTCTCACATCTTTTTCTATTTTACCAACATTATATATTCGAAGACTTGCAGCAATCACACCAAAAAATCATCAAGTAACTATTCTAAATGAACGGTATCATCAACGTAACATTTCCGATGAATATGACCTGGTTGTTATTCATTATAATACTGCATCTTCATCAGTTGCATATGAAGTTGCAGATCAATTCCGTAAAAAGAATGTTTGTGTTATTTTATGTGGCTTACATGCTTCGGTACTTCCAAATGAAGCATTGAAACATGCCGATACTGTATTGCTTGGTCGTGGAGAATGCAACTGGCTTGATCTCTTAAAAGATGCGGAAAAAAAGGAGATTCAAAATATTTATCCTCCAAAATCTTTAGATGCAGAACTCTGTCACATTCCATCAACTAACGTTAGACTTCCAGGATTTGTTCTCATGGGTGCAATTGAAGCAACGAGAGGATGCCCATATCAATGTCATTTTTGTCCTGAAGGAAACACGCCTAATGCAAACCAGTTTTTCACCCGTCCAATAGAAGAAGTTATCGAAGAAATACGAAATCTTCCTCAGAAAATTTTTACATTCTATGATATGTCTCTTACCATTGATCCGTCATATACCAAAGAGCTTTTCAGACAAATGAAACCATTAAAAAAACATTTCTTTTGCAATGGCAATATCAATCTGCTTGCTAGAGATCCTTCATTTGTTTCATTATCTAAAGAAGCTGGATGTATAGGTTGGTTAGTCGGATTTGAATCATTTCAACAACCAACATTGGAATCAATGGGTAAATCAACAAATGTTGTAAAAGAATACAAAATAGCAATTGATCTCATTCATTCTCATAATATGATTGTAATAGGAGATTTCATGTTTGGATTTGATACTGATACACTTGATGTTTTTGATGCTACGTTTTCAATGCTTAAAAAACTAAAAATTGATGTAGCTGATTTTACAATCGTAACCCCATTCCCCGGAACTCCACTTTTTAAAAAACTTCAAAAAGAAAATAGGTTGTTGACCACAAACTGGGATGAATATACTATGTTTAATCCTGTTTTCCAACCGAAACATATGACTCCGGAGCAGTTGCAAAACGGAGTATTTTCATTGTATAAACAATTTTACTCGCCAAAAGAAGTAATACTAAGAACTATGCCCACAATTCTTAACGGCATCTATCCGTTCAGCAGTGTTGCAGCACGAAATCTTTTAGCATCCTTTAATTCCATGTTTCTTACAAAATAAAGGCCCATACGTTTTCGATGGAATCCGAATTCGAGCGCCCTTGTTCATCAATTACTGTTGCTGTGATGGTATGCTTTCCAAATGAACGCTGATCCCAGATGTATTCATAAGGTGGCTGAGTGATTTCAGCTGAGAAATTATTCCGGTTACTTGTTATTTGAAAGATTACTTTTTCAACAGCAAGATCTGATTCAACATTACTTTCAATGGTCATTTTCCCAATAACATAAGTTGTTGATAGTAACTTGTTTTTTGCTTCATTACCACGAAGATAATGATAAAACGGTTTTGGAGTTTTTAAACCAATGGTGGGTGGAAGTGTTCCCTTTGTTACTCTACTAGCCGTTGTTGCATCCACATAATAAGCATCAAATTCTTTATCTTGTTCAGTGGGATTTGAATAACCTATTTGTTTTTCATCATCAAATAAGACTGCTACAACCCATAGATTTTCCTTTACAACATTAAATCCATTTTCTGAAGGATTCCACTCTTTTGAAATACTTTTGTTTTCTCCTGAAGAAATACTGATTTCTTCATTTAATCCATAATCTAAAAATGAAAAATGGTATGGATCTCCGATCACATCTGACCATTGGCTCTTAATCTCAGTAACATAAAGTTTGATCGTTCCAGTATATGTTGATTCTTCAAAATTTTTGATGTATATTGTGTTTTTAAGTTCCTCCCTTGTTTCATTCCATTCAGATCTTAATGTGAGTTTAATTGATGGAGCTGGACGATTAGATGCTTCAGTTAAAGTTGAATCAAAATTATCTATGATATTTTGTGAACCAACAAGAACCTTATATCCCCCATCTAGATAGATGGTAGGATACCCGAAAATATTGTACTCATTTGCTAATCGATTATTCGCTTTTTGGTTCTCATCTTCTACCATACTAACATAATAAAATGATGTATCTTGTTTTTCGTAGGCATTATGAATTGCTTCAGCGGCTTCAGGACAATTTGAACACCAGGTTGCTGTTCCTTCTTCTACAAATACAGATCTTTGTATATTTTCACCATCATCTGAATTACTGTTTTTAAGAACTGTAATTATATAGAATCGTGATCCATCTGTTGAAGGATCTCCAATGGGCCCATTTTCTGCTTTGTCATTGACGGTTACATAATAGTAAAAATTTTTTGTTTCATCAGAAGAAACTGTTATTGTATATGATTTTGAAAGAATAGATGATGACTGCCAGTTAACATCGTTTTCCTTTCTGTAAAAAAGTGTTGCTTCTGTTACATTCGTATTATCTGAAAATTCGATTGAAATTTGTTTTTGCTCTCCTTGGTACATAGTAAAATTTTTTGAAATCACGGTAAGTGTGGGAGGTTGGGTATCTTGTTCATTAGTGTTATCTGATAATAGTAAGGAACCTGCAAGTATTGAAACTAAAATTAGGGTTACGATTATGTATCCCGGTGGAATATAGATGTTTTTAATTTTCATATCTTTCAAATCCTTTTATGAGTCGGTAATTAATACTTAATCAATATAGTGAGCAAAATAAAATTGAACGTAGGGTAATTGTATAAATCCCGAGCGAAAGTACGGAATCCACTGTGATACGGTTGTAAAAATCATTAGATTATCTGGATTTCCATTAGTAATTGGGTCTTCACATAAAGTATCCGGGGTATTCCATTGGGTTTTTAATGTGATTGTTTCTCCTTTTTTTATTCGTATCTGTTTGTTAAGGGAAAAATCAAGGAAGGCAAAGTGATATGGATTTTTATCATTATCATTCCAACGTGATTCCTTTTCAACGACATATGATCGTATTCTTCCAGTATACTTTTGATTGCCAGTGTTAGTCACCTTAATGATAAGATTCATTTATTGTCCCCAATTGATGAAAATATATCTGTCTTTTTCAATCTTGTTTATATATTAATTATAAACTCATTAATATTTAATATTAACGCTTGTTATTAACGTTATATTTTAAAAATAATTTTGTTCATTATTGGCTTGCAATTGTAATTATGTTGGGAAGATTAAACGAATGTGTGAATTAATGTAAAATAATTGAATTTTATGGTTCTGTCATTAGTATTTAATATAACTTTATAAACCAGAACTTTATTAAGATTTTGAAAAGAAGAATATTGTTAAGTGGTGCAGTTCATTATGCTTGTTCCGGGATCTGAAGATGAGAAGAATTTTGTTGCACGCCTGTTAAAGAAGCATGAACAAAAGATTCGTGAGAAAAATCCTGACAAAAAATTGAAAAAGGAAGCGAAAAGTATTCTTAAGAAATCATAGGCTGAATAGTCACGTTTCTCTTTTTTTTATTATTCTATTTTTTACGCTGCACAAGTTTATTTAATGATGAATTTATATAATTAAAAGCGATGAAAACATATTTTCATAAAATCCTTATTTTCACTTCGTTGTTTACTCTAATCATAAGTAGTTTTCCTTTGGGTCAAGGATCAATTAATCATGTTGAGAACGAAACATTCGTTGAACGTCAAAGTATTTATCTTGTATCTGATGAACATCCGTATTACAGTCTTTTAACCTCTCCTCTGGCCTGTTGGTATGCGGATAAGGAAAAATCACTACAACCTTTATTACTTGTACAGGGAAAGACGATTAGTGCAAAACAACAAGATTTTATTTCAACATTTAAATCTGATTCAACAATTATCAGTGTCGGTTTTACACCTACAAATTATAGCGTTGATCAAACATATATTGGTTCTCCACTCGCCCTTTCGTTTCAGTTAGCAAAAGATTACTTTCAAAAAAGTGACAAAGCACTACTTATTCCACTAGATGAAAATATTGATACTTACACACTTGCTCTTTTATCTGCACCTCTTGCCAGTTATCTTCATATGCCAATCCTTTTATATAATTCAAACCAACAAAATCATCAAGAACTTTTTTCAACGTTAGAATCACTTCAGGTTTCCTCGATTTATGTAGTTGGATCAACCATTCCTTCACAATTATATGGTTCATATGAACTCATTGAAATGAAAAATGATCAAGATATCCAAGAAGTTGTGTTGTCAGCAATTAATCATCGTTTCAATAAGATAGATTATGTAACTCTTACCAATCCAAAAGATGTTTTACCTTTGAATTTACAAGATACGAACAATGAAATGATGCAGGTTCCAATTCAACATACCTCACTTTATCTATTGGGCAGAAAGTTTGTGTTATCTGGGTCTGATACGGTCACTAAAAAGATTACTATTCCCCCGGGTATACATAGATATTCGATAAAACTTACAATGAATGAAACAACAAGTGTTTTTCCAAATGACGGCTCGATTCCTGTTTTTCTTTCTGCGACTTTAACAAATCCAAATGGAAGAACTATTGCGTATGGACACAGCCCAGGCTACAAAAATAATGCAACATTTATTGAAACATTAATCACAAATCATACTGGGGAGTACACCTTAACGATATCGTTATTTCATGGATACCGTGGTGGTTATTTTTCACTGCGTGGATTTTCAGATGTAAAAACTAATCTGGAAATAGAGCAACATATGCAAACCCTAACTGATACACATTATCCTTTGATTTCAGGTTTATCCCAAAATGCAGCTTATTTAACTAGTGCTCATGGTGGAATCATTCTTGCAGATGAGCAATTCAGCCTCACAGATGAAAAGTATCTTGAAATTGCTGATCATCACTCAACAGGGCCATGGTATGATGAAACACTTCAAAAATATAACAATGAAAAAGTAAACTCAATTCTTTCTCGTTTACAAAAAAATCTCAGTTTACTCAAAAACCATGATTTATATCAGGGTTATATGAATGGAAGTGGATGGCTTGCCTTACTCGGTGATACAAACATGATTCCTATGTATTATTATCCAAGTAATCAAACTCATCTAGCAGAACGCGGTCTTCCATCCGATAATCCCTATTCATTAAATCATCGTCTTTCACCTGGCCGAATTATGTCGTATACTGCTAGTGATACATCATTATTAATTAGCCGCACCTTATTTTATGAACATTTATGTGGTCCACCAATACCGGAGGATAAATGGCATCGAAAATTTAATTTTGTCTTTGGAGAAGGATTTGGAGAAACTGGGGGGTTCTTTCATCAGATCCCTTATGCTAATGCCATAGAATCATATGGGTTTCTAACAGCGGTGTATGGTGATTTACGGAATAGTAGACAAGCAGCTGAACGATTGAAAGTGTATACGGATTCTAATTATGTTGAATACCTTGGACATGGTGATTGGTTTTGGTTTACTCCCTCAATCTATGGTTTTAATAGTATTGGACAATCAATTGGAGCTTCACAAGTGAGGTCATGGGATATTAATCGACCAAATGTTTTCCTTACTTCGGCCTGTTTAATGGGGAGAGTAGATGGAGTACCTCCACAAATGAGCATCGCATTATCATTTCTTTATACGGGATCTAATGCATTCGTTGGATCAACTCGAGAAACTGGACAAGAATCGGGATTAACCGTGTTAGAAGATCATTTGATTCTTGATGATTATAGTCTTGGTGAAGCACTTCGGGGTGAAAAGAGAGTTGATACGGTTACACCAACCTATTATGTTCGTTGTTTATTTGGTGATCCTGCTTTTAATCCTTACGATCCGATACATGGTTTTTCAGATCAAGGAAGGCCTTCAAGATAAAAAAAAGTAATTACAAATATGATATATCTCCAGTTAATATTTTTTTTTCCCCTAGATTAGTTTTCACGATTAACTCCCCATGCTCCCCAAGATTAACTGCGACACCCGTAACTACTTCTTTTTCTGTTGACACCGTGACTTTTGAACCAATAGTAGATGAATAAGAACGCCATGTATCTTTAATCTTTAAGATATTTCCATTGTTTAGTTCTTGATAGAAATATTCAAATGAAGAAAGAATACTTGAGAGTAGCAATACGGAGTCTACTGGTTTTTTAATTTCCTGTTTAAGTGTGGTACTTTTTTCTTTTAATTCGTTTGGTATCTTATTATTTACGTTAAGCCCTATTCCAATGATAAGATACGTTATCTCATCGATTTCAGCAGAGAGTTCAGTAAGAATTCCACATACTTTTTTACCATTAATCAAAATATCATTTGGCCATTTAATGCGAGGTTTTAGAGTAGTTAGTTCTGAAATTGCTTTAGTTACTGCGCATGCAGCACACATCGTTGTTAGCATTGCATCATTAGGAGTAAGTTTTGGTCTGAGAATAAGTGAAAACCATAATCCCTTTTCTGGAGAAATCCATTTTCGTTGTTTCCGACCTCGTCCACCGGTTTGTTTGTCTGCAATGATTAATGATCCTTCTGGTTCCCCTTTCTTTGCAAGTGTTTTGGCATAATCATTTGTAGAAGAAACAATGGGGAGATGATGGATTGATGATGCAAAATGTTTGGTTTTGATAACTTGTTTGATCTCTTCTGTGGTGATTGTATCTGGTGTTTTTAAGAGATGATATCCCTTATTTGGTTTGGCTGTTATTTGATATCCTTTCTTTTTTAATTGTTGAATATGTTTCCAAATTGCAGTACGGGAGATATGAAGTTGAGATGCAATGTTTTCCCCTGAGATCCAATCGTATTTTTTTAATAATTCAACAATATCAATGATGGTTTGGGTCATAACGAAACACGATCAATGGTATTAATGAAGCAATAAGTCCTATTAAAACTGCATAGTTACTCAATCTTGGAATTTGTAAACTTATAATTGAACTGCTACCTCCAAGAATGATGCTGTATAACGCTCCTTTTGCAGTTACCTTAGTTTGTTTTTGATATAATCCAAAAATAACAGGTAAGGTAAGACCTGCGGTAAAAACAGTATAAGCTAATTCTAACGTGTCAAGGATGCTTCCAAGTAGATTATGATAAATGGCGAGGGATAATGCACTCAATCCAACGATTATAATTCCAATTTGAGAGGTTTTTATCGAATTATTTTTAAGAATGTCTACGCTGAGAATGGTTCCTGCTGAGAGAAGGCAGGAATCAGCTGAAGAAATCATTACGGATAAAAAAGCAGCTAGAACAAGTCCAGAAAGAATAATGGGAAGTGTTGTTAATGCAATAGGGATTGCTAAAGCTGGTGTGCTTATTTGTTCTTGGATTGATGGAATTAAAGTAGCAGCTAATGCAATGAGCGCAATACAAATTGCAAAGACGAATTTGAAAAAAGCAGAAAGAATAGTTGCATTTCTTGCACTTTTCTCATTTTTTGCTGAAAGTATTTTTGCATAAATATCAGGGCCAACAATATGAGGCATCATCATCATGAAAAAAATTGATCCCATTGAAATAATACCAATGTTTTCATTAATGGGAAATGATACTTGTGAATATGAAAGAAGAGACCAATAGGGAGCAGCCTCAGTGAGTAGTAACGGAGTTGCAATAAAACAAATGCCTACTACCATGATGATAAATTGAATGATGTCAGTATAGACGACTGCAAATTGCCCTCCAATGATGGTGTACAAGACAAATGCTATCGTTATACCAATCAATAGAATTGTTGAATCTAACGGTAAGATAACAGAAAGTATGAAACTTGCTGCTTGAATAAGAAGAGCAACCCATGCGATTTCAGTGATGATGATAAGAATTGCTGCGATGTGTCGTGTTTTTTTATCATATAGTTTGTTAATGATGTCTGGTAGAGTGTAACAGTTGGTTTTTCTGACAAGTTTTGCCATTGAAATGCCAAGGATGAATAATCCGATCGCGCCTCCTAGATCGTACCAAATAGCGGGTAGTCCATCGGCAAAGATTCGCCCTCCAGCTACAATTGTTGCTGATCCGCCAATAGTGGTAGCAGTAATAGTTGCAGTCAGCGGAAAAGTTTTAAGACTACGATTTGCTAGGAAGAAACTAGTTGGTGATGTTACCTTTTTCCTTGCGTATAATCCAATCCCAGTTATGATTGAGATATAGGCTATTATAATGATAAGAAGTAACCCTTCATTCATTGTTAACCATCCCTCTGAGAATGGTTAACGTTATTTTAATTTTTTGACCTAAAAAAACACTAATCTTAGAAGAGCATGGATAGTTATATTATTGTTTTTCAAAATAAGTCAGATCAATATTGCTCCAATCATCATAATCTCCCCATCCATGACTTCCATCTGAATAATCAAAGATTCGATACGTATATTGATAATTCATCATACTCTTATAATTTCTAATTAGCCAAAACATAGGTTGCCACGGATATTTAGCAAACCAGTTATCACAACCAAAAGGTTCACCGAATCGAATACCAAAGTTATGTCCCATCTCATGCATCATTGCAGATCCATAAAAATTATCCAATGATTGATCCTTAAAAATTATCTTTTGTGTATTTTTTTCCATCTGACTACTTGAAATAACAAAACCATTCGTACCTGGAATATACCCCCAGTATGGTGGAGTATCTCCACTGAATCCATATCCTTTCATGTCACATAAATAAACCACGATGCCATAATGAAAAATACTTCTCCGAGAATCAAAGGTTCCATTATGCAGAAAATACGTTTCATAAATATCCAAGACTTGTTGTTGACTTGATTTTTCAATGAATGGAATTATTTCGCCTCCGTTCTCAATTCCAACATCAAAATGAAAAACGATATTTCTCCGATGAAATGGTTCCTTGATTCGTTCCAATGCTTTATCTGGAACGATACTTTTTATTCCATCTGGTGATTTTTCCATCCAATCAATTTCTAAAAAAATATCTTGTCTGAATGGATCAGAACCATACAAATCCCATGTTACGAATTCTTCCACATTAGTGATACTATCCGCATCAGGATCAAGATTCTTATGATCATTATATTCTTTTGGATGATAGCCAAAATACCATTCCCACTCAGTGGGAATCCCATCAGTATCATAATCAGATCCGGTATCATCAACGGTTGGATCAGTACCATAAACATTAGATTCAATCCATGATGGAATATTATCCCCATCTTCATCATTTTGCAAAATGGTAAAAAAAAGTTCAGCATCATCTTCATTTGTGTAGATACTTCCATCATCACAACCGTTCAATCTTCCATATCCACTAATATCACCATGAAAATCATCACCTGTCCACCATCCAGTATTTACATCATAACAAAGATTGATAGATTCTGAACCATCTGACGTATTCCCACTTAGATCACAACGAATATCTTGGTTGTTAACAGTTTTAAAAAACGAAATAGTAAGATTTATATCATTTTCTGATGTTGAATGAGTAAATGGAAGAGGCCAATCAATGTTTTTTCCAATTAATGATACATTCCATTTTGGGCTTTGAACTGATTCTCCATCAACAATACATTCAATCCAGAACAACGCATTCTCATCACAATCCTCTTCTAAATAACGGAATTTCTTTACTGTTAACACGATTTCAGATTGATTATCTGTTGATGTTTCACCCATGACAAATGGTATTATGGTCAATGAAGAAACAGCCATAATAAAAGCAAGAATAACACAAAGTTCCTTATGCAATAACATGTTTTGTCCCCAATTAGAATAACAAGTAATCTTTTATGTACTTTTTTCTTTATATTAAAAACAAGTAATATTAACTTAAAAAAATAGTTTTTTTACAAAAAAATCGGCAAAAGTCGAATAACTTTCCCATCCATCCTCATAATTTATAAACCCCTGGCCTTTATCCTACCCAGGGATGTGAGGCCATATGAAAAATAAAATCATCGATGAAGCAATGAAGTGGTATGAAACCCAAGGGACCAATCCACCAATCGAAGACTTTATAGATATTGTCATCAACAAAACAACAGATTCCATCATGGATCATGTTCGAGAAGAACTCGAACAAGAATTTTCCAGTGGAAACCTGAAACATCCATTCTTCATTTCAAATGAATACTATCTGGAACTCAAACTTAAAGATATCAAACATAAATACTTGCAGATCACTGATCTCTACCAACAAACAGATTAGATTACCTAGCAAGATTGTGAATGATCAATCATTTTTTTCTTTTCTTTTATCAATACTTTTTTTTTAATTACTAAAAAATGACAAATTGGTTTTTTCACAACTCATCTTTAAATAACATCATTCCCAGAATTTTTAGTAACATCCCATGAAAGGGAAAGGATGAGTGAATGAAAATGAAACGAAAATTGAAACAAAAAAGTAAAATTGGAAAATATGGTTATCGATGGGTGCCAGTTGAAGGTTACAAACATAAAAACGGAAAAAAAGTTCCAGCTCATTTAAAAAAAGTAAAATTTAAATGGAATGACAATTAAAAACGAAAAGTTTTCAAAAAAATTACTCTTTTCTTCCTTTTCAACCATTATGATTTATTAATATATTTTTTTTGGTATTAACGATGCATTAATTAACATCAGTTTCCTGCTAACTATAGAGGGATTATGAAAAAAACTGAGGAGAAAGTTCATAAACTAATCCAACATTTTTCAACAAAACTTCCACATTTCAAAGATGGGCGAATTAATTACACAACATCTGATACTGCACCAGTAATCACTGTTTTTATTGCATATAAAAACACGTTTCTTCTATTGAAACGTAGTCAAAAGGTTAGCACCTACAAGGGGAAATGGAATACTGTTGCAGGATATTTAGATAATCCTAATCAAACAATTCTTGAGAAAATACTTGAGGAACTTTCAGAAGAGATCGATATTAACAAGGAACAAATCTCTTCATATTCATTTGGAAAACAATATCAATTCACAGATGAAAATAACAAAAAAACATGGATTGTTCTTCCAACCTTGGTCATTCTTTTAGAAAAACCAGAGATTAATTTAAATTGGGAACATACGGAATACAAATGGATAACAATGGATGAAATTCAAGATTTTGATACCGTACCAAACTTAAAAAAAAGTATGAAACGAGCGTTAAAGCCCGCTCATAATGAATAAATAATCCTTTTATTTTTTCTTTTCATCGCCACGTAATTCACGTCGAATAATCTTACCCGATATGGTTTTTGGTAATTCTTTAACATATTCGATGATACGTGGATATTTATATGGAGCAGTCACGTTTTTAACGTGTTCCTGAAGTTCTTTTGTTAATTCATCTGATCCTTCATAGTCTTTTGATAAAATGACATAAGCTTTTACCAAGATTCCTCGAACTCCTTTAGGATCTGATACACCAACAACAGCTGCTTCAGCGACAGCATCATGTTCAACTAGTGCAGATTCCACTTCGAAAGGACCAATTCGATAACCAGAGGATTTAATAACATCATCATCTCGACCGACGAACCAAAGATATCCTTCTTCATCCTTGTATGCTTGATCACCAGTATAATAATATCCATGTTTGAATGCTTCAGCAGTTTTTTCTTCATCCTTCCAGTACTCTTTGAATAATCCGGGGGGTCGTTCATCCTGAATGTTAATCGCGATGTTTCCCACTTCATTCACATCCTTTTCATTACCCTTATCATCAATGATGCGCACGTCATGACCTGGAGTAGGTTTACCCATAGATCCAGCTTTGATTTTCATGCAAGGATAGTTTGAGACCACGCAAACTGTTTCAGTCTGACCAAAGAAATCATGAATTCCAAGTCCAAATGCTTGTTTCCATTTATTGATGACCTCTGGGTTAAGTGGTTCACCAGCACTCATGGAATGACGAAGTTTTAAATCATATTTTGAGAGGTCTTGTTGAATTAACATTCGATATACCGTTGGTGGAGCACAAAAAGTTGTAACACCATATTTTTCCATTTTGCTAAGCATGAAATCACTATCGAACCGACCAGGGGTTTCTGCTTGAAGAATTGTTGCTCCAACAATCATTTGACCAAACAATTTACCCCAAGCAGCTTTTGCCCATCCTGTTTCGGAAACTGTTAAATGTACATCATCAGAAGTTAAATCCATGGCAAATCGAGCAGTTACTTCATGGCCTAATGGATATTTATGAGTATGAAGAACCATTTTTGGATTACCGGTGGTTCCAGAAGTAAAGTAAATCAACATAGGATCATCAGAAGATGTTTTTTCAACATCATTTCTTGAGAGTTCATCTGATGCTTGATCCATTTCTTCTTCAAAACTCTTCCATCCATCTTTTGCATTTCCGACTACCATGAAATGTTTTAATGTTGGACATTCGTTTTTGATTTTTTCAACGATTCCGGTGTGTTCGCTATCAGTAATGACCATGGTTGCTTCTGATCGATTTACTCGGTACTTTACGTTTTTTTCACGTAATAAGACTGTACCGGGCATTGGGATGGCTCCCATTTTAATCATACCAAGCATGGCCTCATACCATTCAGGAATGCTTTGTAAAATAATGAGTACTCGATCACCTTTTTTAACACCGATTTTTTTCAAAACATTGGCGAATTTATTTGATTTCTTTTTAAGATCTTCAAAGGAATGTTTTGTATCTGTTTCCCCATCTTTATGAATGGAGATTAATCCGATTTTCTCAGGGTCTTCTTCTGCCCATTTATCAACAACATCAAATACAAAATTGTAATCCTTAGGAATATCCCATTTCCAGCTATTGTACATGTTTTCATATGAATCTTTTTGAATTGTTTTTGTTTCCATTTATCTCTTGCCTCCACTGAAGTAATCGTGAATAACTCCACGTCATTGAAAAAAGTTCATCTACCAATAGCGTAAATACTTTTGGATAATATATTTTCCAAGTATATGGAGTATTGTTTGGATTTTTAGTAAAAATTCGATCTATGGATTTTTTTGTTTTTAGAAGTTAACAAATTGTAAATTGAGAAGGTCATATTTTTGTAGTAAATCTCAAATAAATACTGTGAATTTTCATCCAATTATTAAATTACTTTTTAACAATATCAATAAATATAATAAGTGTTAACCCGTTTGGAATCATATATTATTCCCTGTTTTCAATGTGTGTTTGCATGGGAAGATACTATTAAGTGGAGGTAAAATAATGAAAAAGAAAAAAGTTTTGATAGGTATGATTGTACTCATGTTTATTTTTAGTACCATACCTGCATTCATTGGTCAAGCAGAAGATAGCATAGAATTTCAACAAAGGAAATTCAAAGAAAACAGAGACGTCGTACCAATTATGACTAAGGATGGGATGAAACAACTTCCTACAGAACGAGGAAAACCTGGTGTTTATGTTTCCATCACCAATCCAGTTAATGGTGATACGGTTAGTGGTTCCGTCACTATAACCATCGATTCAAATGATAATCCTACTATTATGATTGATGGTTCAACAGTTGGTACAGGGTTAAGTTATTCATGGGATACTACATCATATGCTGATGGTTCTCATACTGTTGAAGCGTCTGCAAGAGGGCACACCGATATAGTGTCTGTAACTGTCAATAATGGTGGTTCGTCCAATATTCCACCAACAGCAGATTTCACCTATTCTGTTTCTGATTTAAGTGTTGATTTTACTGATCAGAGTAGTGATAGTGATGGTTCTGTTGTTAGTTGGAGTTGGGATTTTGGTGATGGGGGTACTTCTGATTTACAGGGTCCATCTTATACGTTTGGTTCAGATGGTACATACACTGTTACGTTAATGATTGCTGATGATGGTGGTGAAACAGATTCTATTTCACAAGATGTGACCGTGTCAAGCGGCGGTACAACGGGTAGTATGCATGTTGATGATGTTTCATTATGGCTTGCAGGAACTGCTGGACCATGGGAACATATCGGTGTCGAAACAACTATTTTAGATAGTTCCAACGAGCCGGTTGTTGGAGTTACTGTCAACATTCAGCTTGAAACGCATGCGGGAAGTACCATTACAAATGTTGCAACAACGGATTCCAATGGGATAGCAAATATTGTTTTCGAAAAAGCAGCACGCTCTTCTGGTCTTTACACTGGAACAGTAACAAGTCTAACTAAATCGGGTTACACTTGGGATAGCTCAGATGATATTGAAACATCGGACGTGATTGATACGTCTGGTGGTGGAACTACCAATATTCCGCCAACAGCAGATTTCACCTATTCTGTTTCTGATTTAAGTGTTGATTTTACTGATCAGAGTAGTGATAGTGATGGTTCTGTTGTTAGTTGGAGTTGGGATTTTGGTGATGGGGGTACTTCTGATTTACAGAGTCCATCTTATACGTATATTTCAGATGGTACATACACTGTTACATTAATGATTGCTGATGATGGTGGTGAAACAGATTCTATTTCAAAGGATATAACGGTTTCTAGTGGATCGGGTGGCGTAAATAAATATGCTCTTGTAATTGGTATTTCTGATTATGATGGCTCTCAAAATGATCTAACGTATTGTGATGATGATGCAAACGATTGGAAGAATTTTTTGCAAAGTCATGGATATTCTGTAACTACACTTATTGATTCTCAAGCAACAGCAGACAATATAGAAACAGAACTTAATAATTTAATAAATGCCGAGGATGGGGATGACCACGTAGTTCTAACCTATTCTGGACATGGATCTAACTACCCAGGATATGGATCATGTATTCTATCCTATGAGTTGACCTATATGACACATGGGTTGTTTGAACAATATTTTGATATGGCAGAAAGTCAACATGTGTATGTTACGTTTGATGCATGCGAAATCGGTGATTTCCAAGGACTTGTAGAAACAAATCGAGTTGGTGCATTTGGAAGTAACAACGATTATTCATATGATGGCGATTCGACAATGAAAAACGGTGTCTTCACCTATTATCAGATGGAAGGATGGAACAGTTATGATGATTTTGAACAGGATGCAGACTATGCTATTCAGGGTATGCAAGATTGGGCATCATCAAAAGGTGTGAGTGTTGATCCATTCTTCGTTGACCAGTTCTCAGGAGCAATGTACCCATAAAAATCTCCTTCTTTCTTTTTTTTCTTTTTGAATTTTTTTCCATAATTTTTTGATGTTAGAAAAAATCATACTAGTGAGGCCATATTGAAAATGTAAGCTAAAATAAAGATTTGAGGAACAGTTATCAATGGCAGGAATAGTGCTGCTTTCTTTCCAATGTTATGCCAGATTAATCCTATTTCGGTGTAATCTGTGCTTACGCCAGCCATTAGAAATAAGAAGCTGTTTCCAAAGGCTCCTGTTTTTGAAAATATCTCAAATGCTAATGGAGCTGTTCCTTCTGAGCAGACTTCGATAATTGTTGCGAATGTAAGGGTAACAACTAATCCGAGGATTCCAGGACCCATATATGTTTGAAAAAGGTTTTGAGGGATGTATGCTCGAGCAAAAGATGCCATGAGCATGCCGATGATTAACCACCAAAGCATCATGTTTGCTAATGACCATGATCCTTGCAATGTTTTTTTCAAGGATCGTGTGATATTGTCCTTTGTCCAATGAAATGATTTGAATCGTTTTTTGATGTCTTTTTTTACTGAAAAGTTTCTTAATTCTGTATGGTACTTGGTATCGATTCCATTCGTGCAATGTTTACATTCGATGAGTCCTTTTTTCTCGAGTTCAATATAGATTATACCTGTTGTTGCCGCGATGAATAATGCACTGAAAATAATGAGAATAGCATTTATTCCAAAAAATCCAAATAATAAAATTGTTACTGGCAGATTTGCCCAGGGTGAAGCTAATAAGAATGCGATAACTGCTGAGGTATTCGCTCCTTTTTTATAAAGTTCCATTGATATAGCAAGGATTCCATGAGAACACGCACTCATTAGAAATCCAAGTGATATGGCATAAAAAATTGTTTTTCTTTTATGTAATGAAAGGTACTTTTCAATGTATGTTTGAGGAATGAAGTGATCGATGATTCCACCGATGAGAAAACCAAGTAGTATTGCCCACCAGATCATCATAAAATATTCATAAAATGCATCTGTGAATGGATGGAGAAATGGAATAAAGTAACTAGAGATAAGTGTGAGAATGGTGATGAGTGTGACGATGAATAATTTTTGTTTGTACCATGCTTTTTTCTGGTCAACATGACAGCTAGGGCAATATTTTTCGTCAGTTGATATGTGGTTTTGTTGTTCGTATTTTTCGATGCAGTGTTGACTGCAGAAATAATGTCCATGTGCTTGGATTGTTCCTTTCATTCCACAGATTGGATCTGTTTTATCGATGGATTCTGTGGGTTTTTTGTTATTTTTCATTTGAGAATCATTCCTGTTTGGGTATACCAAAGATAAAGATCAAGAGTTGCAAGTGATAATTCTGTTTCTTTTGCTATATCTTGCAGTTGCTTTTCGATTTGTAAGTATTTTTTTTTAGTTATTGTTTTTGGTTTTTCAATGATTTTGTATGTTTGAAGTGTTGAAAGGATGTGTATGTCAATAATTGCGTATTCATCGTAGCCAATGTTTCTGAGAAAATGGCTTGCTTCTTTCATTCCTAAACCTTTTATCTTGTCAATGAACCATTTTCTTCTTTGAATGGTATCGAGGGTTGTGAGTATTTGTTTTAATTTGTTTTTGTAGGGTTGAGCTTCAATGATGTATTGAGATCGGATATTTGGAAAACGATAATGATGGTTTTTTAGATGTTTTTTAATTTGGTTCTTTGTTGCAGTTGAAAAAGAGTGTGGAAATGTTTTTTGGATGTTCATACAGGTTTGTGCTTGACAGTTTGCAGTGAGTATGCAGTAGCAGAGTTCTGAGAATAATTCGTTGTTTGTTGCTTTTTTGTATTGCTTGAATGTTTTTATTGTTTGGTTAATTGTATCTGTTAGTTGTGTGTCTTGTTTTAGGGTGTTGATTTTGGTTATGAGTGGTGTCATAGTGAGTTACTCCAGCTAATTATTGTGTTGAATATATAAGGTTAATAATTAACGGGGTTAATGGTTTTTTTTGTTTTTTGGTGGGTGGTGGGTGATGGAAACCGTTTTTAAAAAGAGAGGGAAGGAAGGCGAAATATTTCAGGAGGAATTTATGAGAAGGAGGTATTTATCCTTCTTTTTTCCTTTGATTTCCACCACGTTTTTTAAAGTTTGTCCCCTTTGATAAATCAAGGTCTGTTAATTTTTTACCTTGAATTCAATTAATTATACACTCACCCTATTAACATATGTTACGTCCATCTGGTATAAATAATTTTCTATCTTTTTGTGCAAATAATCTCAAATAGATCAAAAATCTCAGTACCATGATCATATCGCCTATAAATTAAGGGGCGTTAATTTTAAGTATATTGAATGTATTTATTATATATATGAAACAAACTCCGTGTGAATTCATGGTGTGGAGTGGACTCCCCGTTATCCGTCGGGAAATTGCTGAAAGTCTCATCAATGATTACGAATTAAATCAGAAACAAACCGCGGAAAAACTTGGAGTAACACCTGCTGCAATCTCTCAATATTTATCTGGAAAACGTGGAAAAATTAAGATTATCGATGAAAAAATATTAGCAGAAATCAAAAAATCAGCCGGGAGAATCTTTGAGAACGGAGCGATTAAGATTCTTCCAGAAACCTGCCGTATTTGTAAAATCATGCGGAAAAGCGGCATATTCTCATTTTACTGTGATGCGTGTGTCGTAGAAATTGAAGACTAATCAATACTAATATTTTTTAAAAAAATATTTCCTCGATTCAGTGCTTTTTCTTCAAAAGCACTAATAAAAGATTGCTTCTTTTTTTCTACAATAAAATCTGATACTTCATTTTTCAATTGATATAAATGCCGTTTTTTATCAGCCGGTGTTAATGGTTTTTCTCCCTGTAATTTTTGACCTCCTTCAAAACCCCCTTCTGGAAAATACCAATCCTTGAACCAAGTACAACCATACGTATACATAATAAAACCAAGACGAGAAAGAACCATCGGAATATTCATCATTAGCCCCCTCCGAGTTTCATCATCAGAATCATACGAAACAAATAATTTTCCCGCAGGCGGAAGAGCATCACAAAAAAGACGAACCAATGTTTGTTCAATATCTGAACTAAAATAAAGAAAAACCTTTTGATCATCCATTTTTAAATCATACGTGTAAGTAATTTCAATCCATGGGTGATACCAGGGTTTAACCCCAACAAAAAAAGTAACATCCATTAAATTGACGAAGTCCTTATCTTGCTTAAGAAAAACCATCGCTCTTTTTTCATTTGAAGACCTACCAGGTAATATATCCGTTATTCCTATTATTCCATCATTACTTGCTATTCCCTTAGATAATAAACTCAAACATTCTTCAAACAAAGAGAGGTCACCACATATTATATATCAAATAATTCAATTATTCATCGCATCATTTTGATTCAATTTCTTCATCACTTTTTTGCACAGGTTGCCAATAAGGATGGGAAATATCCTCAAAAGATGATGTTGCCGCAGTAGCTCCTTCACCAACAGCAGTTACAATTTGACGAACCCCGCCTGTAATATCACCAGCTGCATACAACCGAGGAATATTCGTTCGACCGAAACGATCAACCCGGACATATCCAGATTCATCAAGTTTCAATCCAATTTGTCCAGCTAACTGATTCATTGGAGTTTCACCAATGGAGACAAAAACAGCATCAGTCTTAACCGTTTCAGTCTCTTTTGATTGATTATTAAACAATACTACCTTTTCAACTTGTTTTGATCCACTGATTTCTTTAACTTCTGAATCCCACAATACATTAATTTTTTCTTGATTGACTGTTTGTTGCAAATGATGTTCAGCTCGAAATTTACCATGCCGATGGACAATAGTCACCCGTGCTCCAATATTATGAAGATACAACGCATCAGTTAATGCTGAATTTCCACCCCCTACAACAATAACCTGTTTATTTTTGTATAAATATCCATCGCAAGTTGCACAATAACTTACGCCACGACCATACAAAGATTCCTCGCCATGTACACCTAGTTTCCGATGTGTAGTGCCGGTGGATAAAATCAATGCTTTTCCACGAAACACTCGTTTTGAAGTAATGGCTTCAATGTGTTTTCCAACCTTGATTTCATGAATTGGTTCGTTCTCTAAGATTGGCACGTATTCCTTAGTTTGCGCAGTAATCATTTCCATTAACTCTCGACCAGGTATGCTTTTAAAACCAGGCCAATTCTCAACAATAGGGGTGATAGATACTTGACCGCCGATATTTCCTTTTTCTATGACCACAGTTTCTAGTCCACTTCGTGCTCCATAAATCCCTGCTGTTAATCCAGCTGGACCAGCACCAACTACGATCAAATCAACTTCTACTTGTTGTTCAGTTGCATGGTCATCATAGCCTTTCTCTATCTCAACTTCTTTAAGCGTGATCAGTTCTTCGATAAATTTTTCTTCAGGTTCAAGTCCTTTACTAATTGATTCTTCATTAATTACCGTGTGTGGAACAGCTCCCACATTGAATTGTTGTGATAGCTCCATCTGTTCAGATGCATCTACACATTCAGCTGAGATTAAATCAGGGCGTTCAATTGCTGCTTTGAATCCATTGATTACTTGGCCCGGGCAATAAGGGCAGGATAACGTAACAAATACCATCACATGACGTTTTTCTTTTAATTCAGCAAGCCGTTTCTGAGATGCTTGTGAGAGTCTACTGTCATTTTGCGATACCATTAAGACGGCATCAATAAAAGAGCGTCCTTCTTCACCAAAAGGTGCACCAATATACCAAATATGATATTTTTCAGGTTGGATTATAATAGTTGGTGAACGAGTTATATTGTATTTTTTTGCTGTGTCATCTCCAATGGTGTGAAAGTCTACTGTTATCTTCTCTGAGATTAAAGATAGTTCTTTAACAAATAATTGAGTGATCTGGTTGAATTCATCATTTTCACCCTTTTTGGTAAAAACGGCAAGGTGAACAGATTCATCAAGGTCCTTAAACCGTTTGCTTAAAACCTCTTTTGTTTCCTCTGGCAGACTCCAATCCTTTTGATTTTCCTTTTTCATAATTCTATCCCATCCTAATACAGTTATGATTAACGATACATATCCATTGAAAATCCAGACTGTGGCGCAGTCGGCTTTGATTCTTGCATGAATGATTTAATCTTTTCCTCAATACGTCCCGCTTCATCATATAATGGCTTAGGATCTAGTTTAATGCCGGGAAGCATAACTTCTAAAACCTGGATAAGTTCTGCTGCTGCTCTTGAATCCGGGAATTTCGAATGCGCTTTTGAAAGCAAACACATCATGTTTTGATTTTGCAAAGCAGTTTTATATAGTAAAACACCCGTAACACCAGTAATCATACCTTCCCCCATTTGAGGAATGTTAAATTTCTTTAGAACACTTTGCATATATTCATTACTTGCCACACCAAAGACCGTATTCTCTTTTTCATCTGTCTTATTTTTCCCATGAGATCCCTCAAAAGAAGTGATTACTCGACAATTTTTTTGTTCTGCCCATCCAAGTATGGTATCAACTAATGAACCAATGATATCATATGGTGGCATAAACTCAGACATAATCACTGCAATTTGATCACAGCCATCTTTTGGTCCACATTTCTTTTTTCCTGCGTAAATCCTAACTGGAGGGGAGGGATATTTATCATGGATGATGGTAGTGGGCATAAATTTGTTTGAAACGATAGCGCCGATTTCTTTTAGTTTTAATGAATCCACGATATGATGTCCGGCTATTGAACTTACAAGTCCAACTGTTGGAAATGATACTGCAAGCATACAATTCGATAAATCCATTTTTTTATGTTCAATGATTTGAATATCATTTGTCATAATCTTTTCACCATAAAAATGAATAAACTAAATTATTAAAAGATTGCTGACAAGAAAAAAAGAAGTATATGAACATATGATAGAGTAAGGAACTTAGATTGTACTAGGAGTTATAATCTCCTTGATAATATCTTTGATTACTCCCAAGATTATAATCACTACGTTAAAGAGAATTCCAACCAACCCGGTTATCACACTTGCAATAAGATCTAAGACGCCACCAAGGATTGCACCGAGATGAAACACTTGTTTAATAACACTAAAAATTAGATTTATGATGATGCCAATAACCGTATTCAGTAATCCGGAGATGAGGCTGAGAATGGTTATTAATACATTAAGAACAAATACGATGATTGAAATAATAATATTCAAGATAGATCCAACTACAAAAAGAATATTTTTTTCAGAATTTAACGGTGATTTCACGTTTTCTAGGATCTTAAAAATCGTAACTTTTTCATCAATTCGATTCTGTTTTGTGTTAATGAGTTGAACCAATTTATTTTTGTTTTTATCTTTTATCCCTATTGATTCTGCTAATGACTCAATGTTATGGTTTTTGGTCATTGTGTAATCTATTGCCGGTATCTGAGGGATCATGAGAAATAAAAATGTTGATAAAATAGTTAAAAATATTATCTTTCGTTGTTTCATAAAAATCCTTCATAAAGATATGGTAATTGTTGTATAAAAATATTATTATGATGTATTATTTTTTACTATATTGATTTTTAGGAATATTAGTTTGTACTTTTTTGCTGCTCCCAATATGATCGTTCTTCTAACAAATGCTCTTTTAGATCGACAAAGGGCCAGGAAATATTATGCTTGGTTAATCCACAAAAAATTGGTCTTTTAACCTTAATTGGAAAAACTTTAAGGATTTGCTGAATTTCTTCGTTATTAATACTAATGAACATGATTATTTTTGTGTCCTTTTCTTCAAATTTGTTTTGATGCTGCTGATCAATTAGTGAGTTAATTGTTTCTGATTCATTATCAATTGCACTCGTTACAAAGATTGGTTTCTGTAATGTCTGAGTGATAGATTCATAAATGACATCTGCATCATGTTTATCATATCCATAAATCAAAATTCCTGGATTCATATAAATTCAACTCAAATAGGTAGTAATAAAAAGAATTATATTTCCTTTAAAAAATGTACGTTTCTTATACTCAAAAATATTTGTTTGTTAAATGTTGAATTTAATGATATTAAGAGGGAGAAAAGGTTGGGATGTCAATTCAGATGGGTATTTCTGAAAAAGTGTTATCCCTTTTCCCCGCATCTCATTAATCTAAGGAACAAAAGTGCTTTTAATAGTCTTTTTCGCAAGCAAGACTGCACTTACATTACATCATGCATTTATTCCTGCATACTCACATGATTTTTTTAATGTAGGATTGGAAATGTTTTTAAACACTCATCTGCATAATTTAATTACAAGAGACTACCAATTGATTAGGGGACATTTTATGCAAACAAATTTATTTCATCAAAAAATAATTGCAATTCTTGTGTGTTTGTTATTAACTAGTATCATAATTCCTTTGAGCAATGCGGATGATGATTTACTAAAGATTGATACTTCAACAAATAATGGATATGAATATTATACGTATCCAACAATGACCGCATTACTTCATAATCTTTCAGAAAATCATTCGGATATTATGACACTATCTTCATTAGGTAAAACCTATGAAGGTAGAGACATTTGGATGGTAAAATTGTCGGATAATGTAGATGTTGATGAAGATGAACCGGGTGTATTATTAATGGGTGCACATCATGGCAATGAAAAACCATCTTATGAAGTATTGATTTTTTTTATTAATTATGTTCTTGAATGTTATTCAATGGACAACGTCGATAATGATAATGATGGATTAGTCAATGAAGATATCATTGATGGAATCGATAATGATAATGATGGAGAAATTGATGAAGATCCATCAGAAGAACGAGTTCGAAACGCGGTTGATAGTACACAAATATATATAATTCCAATGGTAAATCCGGATGGGGTAGCATATAATTGGCGAAAAAACCGGGCACCAAATTATGGGTCAGATGGAACTAATGATGAAATCACCTCCTATGGGGTTGATTTAAATCGAAACTATGGATACATGTGGAATATTGTGTATCTGTTCCCTGAAAACTATTTTTTAGAATATATTACCAATGAAGAAACCTGGGTCTATCGGGGAGAAGAACCCTTTTCAGAAAAAGAAACCCAATCTGTAAAATCATTTGTAGAAAACCATGAGGTTAGTATTTCACTATCATATCATGATTATGGGGAGTTCATGATATTTCCCTGGATGCATACAAGTAGACACACGCCGCATGAAACACTTTTCCGATCAATTGGGGCGGGTATGTCAAAAATAAATAAGTATGATCTGAAAATTTATGGGCAATATGGAGAAAGAGAATATCTTATTCCTCGTTATCAAGGCACGCCAGGATCCTCAGAGAACTGGTTGTATGGTGAACATGATATTCTTGCATTTACCATGGAATTATGCAAACATCGTCCTGAACGCTATGAACCATACGTTTTAGATGCCTGTTGGAAGCATGTAGGAGTGAATTTGTATGTTTGCGAACGAGCACAAACCGTGGAAGAGGAAAAATTAGAATTTAAACAAGAATATACTCCTTTTTTAGAAAGATTCTTTTCACAAAATTTGTTATCTGAATTTATTTCAAAGTATCTAGATTACACTGAGAGTAAATAAAAGAAAATTGGAATTTAAAAGAGATTTTTCCTTCTTTATATTTCATTATTTTTAATTTTTGTTTTAAGATCTGCCCATTCCTGCATTGTTAATTTGCACATGTTTTCTTTTTCTCCGATTTCAACGTAATCGTTATTAATATCAACACTTGGGCAGCATCCTTTTTCCCCACAAAGATATACCTTCATCTTTTTTTCACCTCCATATCATCTCTAGATTCACTAAACGATTGTTAATTATTTCAGTTTTTTGGTTTAACTCTAAAATAATATATTTGTGAAAATCCTTCAAGAAAATATAATTTTAGTAAATATAGTGAGGTCAGAGCAGAGAATTAAGTTTCCTTTAAGGGGGCAATCAAGGAGGCTAATTAACCTAAAAAATTGTAGTTGTTTTTATCCTCCGCTCTTCAATTCATATATTGATACCTTTATTTAAAAAATGATTTATGAATTTTTTGTTCATAATCCAAAATTATACTATAAAAATTATGTATTAGATAAAATTGGTAGGTTAAAAACTTTGGCTCTTCTCCATTTTTAGCTTGGGAAATCTGCCGATTTCCTCCAGATGGAATGAAATATGGATAATTGATCTAATTGTGTACTCAAAAATTTAGATTATTGAAGGTAATTACAATCAGATCAAAATGGATGTCTCAATAATCCTCTGTTAAGGATCGAATCATTAATAGAATCAAAGAACACAACGGTTTCTCGAAGAAATTACGCCAACCTAAAAATGGAGAAGACTCAAAAAAATAGAAATATGTAATTGTGATTAAACCAACAGTTTGATAATAAGTATTAGGAAAAAATAATATAGTATTGGGCATAATATAGTTTAAATATAAGATTAAAGGTTAATTTACGAAAAATTTAAGGAAATATATGGAGATGAATTAATGAAACTTTTTGGCTTATTAATAGTAATAATGCTTTTTCTTATTGGTGCTTTTTCTGGTTGTATCAATAATGATCCGGGTGAACCTATTGATGTTGTTGATGAGTTAGATGCTGTACAATATGCTGGATTATGGTATAGTGTCTATGAACTCCCTGTTTTTTATGGATTATATCCATTTGGATATTCCTCTGAAAAGTGTGTTAATAGTACAGCAACATATACAATTGAATCTGAAAATACAATTCACGTCTTAAATAAATGCATACTTAGAGGTCGAGAACAGCAAGTTGAGGGAACTGCACGATATGCAAATAGTTCAAATAAAAATGGTGCATTAATTGTCAACTTTTTTGGTTTCGACTCAGATTATAATGTGATAGGTTTGGATGAAGAATACCAATGGGCGGTTATTGGTACTAAAAATCGAGAAAGTCTTTGGTTATTTTCACGGACGCCAACTATCGATGAACCACTCCTCGATGAAATGAAAGATATCGCTGAAGCAGAAGGATTTGATACCTCACAATTATACAAGGTAAAAAGAGAAAGATAACATTGTATTTTGAAGTTATTTCTCAATTTGAGAGTTTGTGATACGAGTGTAATGATCTATTAATCATTTCAAAAATTACTAAGATATTCATCACAATAAAATTGTGTATTTTTCAATAGGATTATTGTTCTGTTTTGAATTTTCATTTTTTATATATCAATTATTTTTACCTCTTGAAAATTTTCTACGATAATATAGTTCTCAACATTAATTTCTATCATTCTGCAATCATTTGAATCTGTAAATTCTTTCAAGTAAGGATGTTTTTCAAGAAATACATATTTAATTTCACTATCTTTGATAACGCTAGTTTCTCCAATTGCAGTCACAGTCATTGCATTTTCAATATCAACTGGTTCATTATCACGATTATCAATTAAGATAGATACTCTAGAGTGTCTAGATATATTTTTAAATTTCCTCGCATTTTTTAAAGTTGGAAAATAGATTTTTTTCAAATCTTTTCTAACTAAAAAAGAAACAAGATTGGTATAAGGTTCATTTTTTCCTTGAGTTGCAATTACCGCAAATCTTTGGTCTTCGAACAATTTTTTAATCTTTTGCTTTAAAACATCTATCATATTTAACTATGTTTGTTATGGTACTTCTTTTATTAATCTTAACTGCCTTTTTAGCTTTCAATACATTATATTTCTTTACTAAATCTACCACTTAATTCCATTACTTTTTAACAGCATTTATGATTTTGGTCATTCGAACTTTTTATGATTTTTTCATACAATTTGAAGATTTATAACTTTCAGATTTCTTAAAAGTAATCTTCAATGATCGATTTAGAGTGTAGTAAAAAAATAAATCCAACTAATTAGGTGCGGAGGGGGGGTCATCTTTTTAGATTATTTAATATAAGATAACAACAATAGATATCTATAAGTAAATAATAAATTTCTTGGGGTTAAAAATGTGTTATTAACTCATTTGAAACAATTCATTAAACTAACGAGGGCACATATTGGTATTGCAGTTCTTCCTTCCTTTTGGTTAGGATCACTATTCGCTCTTGTTCTTGGTTATGAGTTTAATATATTTATTTTTCTGATTGGTTTTTTGATTATTTTTCTAATGTATGCTTCTGCTTCTTATATTAATGATTATTATGATTTTGAGGCAGATAAACATAATAGACAATTTGGTTTTTCAGGAGGAAGTGGCGTTCTTCAAAAATATCCGGAATTAAAAGAACCAACTCGATATCTAGCACTGATATTTATTATTACATCCCTGATATTAACCATTTTTTTAGCAAGTATCTCGTTTATTCCTTTTTGGTCTGTTTTATTCATTGGAATTGGATCTTTTTTTTCTTGGTTTTATTCTGCACCACCTGTTCGTTTATCATATAGGGGTGTTGGAGAATTCCCTCATTTTATCGCAGGTGTAATGAACACTGCTTGGGGTTATATGATGCTTACTGGAACAATTGATATGGTATTGATTATTTTTGCCATTCCTCTTTCACTTCATCTTTTAAATGTCATATTACTTTTTGAAATCCCGGATAAAGAAGCAGATATTCATGGTGGAAAAACAAATTTTATTGTAAATCATGGTCGAAAAAACAGTTTTCTCTTAATAACAATACTATTTTGGTTTACAACTATCTATTTCTTTTCTCTTGCTTATATCGGATGGTATTCAGCATTCATTAATTTTTATTTGCTAGCAATCTTATCTTGTTTTCCATCACTTATAGCAAGCATGATGTATCTGAAAAAACCTTTAGAGAAGAATATTGCGACAAAATCTGCAATAAAAACTGCATTATCTTTATTTATTTTTTCAATTAGCATGATACTATATTTTATTATTTTAAAGTTTTAATAGAAAGTATGTGCTGGTGTGGATTTGAACGTCTAACAATCTTTTTCATTAAGGACACTGATTAATAAATGATTTTTCTGCCGTTGAAAATGAAATAAGTTCTCCCGTTGGGATGTGAGCACGAATTTACATGTAAGAATAATGGTTTTTTTCTTTATGGTTATATTTCCATTCAATTTTTTCGGTTAGGATCATAGGTCTGCATATGGTAATATTTAACATTCAAAAATAGTTATACTAGTTTCATGGGTGAAATAGAGATATTCAAAGCGTTAGGTGATGCAACTCGATTGAAAATTCTTGAATGCGTGAGAAGCGGTGAGAAATGCATATGCGAAATTATTCCAAAGACTGGAAAATCACAGCCGACTGTTTCTCAGCATTTGAAGATTCTTAAAATTGCAGGCTTAATCAATGAACGTAAGGATGGCGCAAAGATAATGATTAGAGTTGCCCATAAAGAAATTTACGATGTTATTGAAAAGGTGAAAAAAATACAATCCGACTGAAAAACATTTAGTTATAGTAATATTTAAATATTCGAAAATACCTATGTTTATTTATGAGTGAGGTTGACGTATTCAAAGCCTTAGGCGATGCAACACGCTTAAAGATACTTGATTTAGTAAAGAATCAGGAAAGATGCATCTGTGAAATTATTCCTCACACGGGAAAATCACAACCTACGATTTCACAACATCTGAGAATCCTGCGAAATGCCTGCCTGATAAAAGAACGTAAAGAGGGCACAAATGTTTGGATTTCAGCTGCGGATAATCAGATTTACTCTATTATTAATAATGTGAAGGGGATGGATGAGTGACCTTGATTGAAATTCTTTTTGCAGGGTTTAATATGCTCATGGAGTATCTTTCTGCCCATGTGCTCACCTGTCTTGTCCCCGCGTTTTTCATTGCAGGCGCCATTGCTGTTTTTGTTTCTAAACAAGGTGTGATGAAATACTTTGGAACACATACTAAGAAATATTTGTCTTATTCAGTGGCTTCAGTTTCCGGTGCTATTCTTGCCGTGTGTAGTTGTACCGTTCTTCCTTTGTTCACTGGTATTTACAAGCGTGGAGCAGGGATTGGCCCAGCATCAGCATTTTTGTTTTCCGGACCGGCTATTAATGTTCTCGCCATTGTTCTCACCGCACAAGTCCTTGGATATGATATCGGGCTTGCCCGAGCAGTTTCTGCGGTCATTATGGCTATCGTTATTGGTTTGTTGATGGCATTTATTTTCAGGAAGGAGGAATCTGAAAAAAAGAAAGAAAACAATGGCCTTTTTTCAGGTCAAAACGATACTGATGGCCCGAAACGTCCGCTTTGGGTTTCCCTATTGTTTTTTATTTCACTTGTGTTAATCCTGGTCATTGGTGCTGCAAGCAGTAGTTATATTCCTTGGATACCGAAACTTGCTATGGTGTACGTACTTACTTTGATTGTTTCTGGTATTCTGATTTTTTATTATTCGCGGGATGAAGTGAAACGGTGGGGCCTTGAAACCTGGAATCTAACTAAAAAGATCTTTCCGATTCTACTCATCGGCGTGTTTATCGTTGGGATAATCGGCGGCGTTGCTGCATTCTTTTTGCCGGATGCAAATCCAGCGAATGCTGTAGGTGTAGCCGTTGCACCATATATCGGTTGGAATAACTTGTTTTCTTGTTTCCTTGCGTCTGTTATCGGAGCGATACTGTACATGCCGACATTGTTAGAAGTTGCTATTGTAGGAGATCTTTTTGGGTATAGTGCTGGTATTATGGGTGGTGGTCCAGCATTGGCGTTGCTTCTAGCGGGTCCTTCCTTAAGCCTTCCGAACATGGTGGTTATCACAAAGGTTATGGGGATGAAAAAAGCATTTGTGTATTTCACATTAGTGATACTTGTGGCAACAATTGTAGGGTTTGGATATGGTATGATTTCAGGCTAAAGAAGTTGATAATAATGAGGTGTTTGGAATATGAAAATAGAAATATTAGGCACAGGATGTGCGAAATGTAAAAAAACTGAAAAAGTCGTCAGACAGGTTGTTGATGAACTTGGCAAAAACATTGAGATTGTCAAAGTTGAGGATCTACAGCAGATCGTGAATCGTGGTGTGATGATGACACCTGCTGTTATTGTTGATGGCGAGGTTAAGATTGCTGGGCATATTCCCCGACCGAATGAAATTAAAAAATTATTGGAATAAGGGTAAAAAATTATGAGATTGCTTGAAGAATGGTTCCCTGAGTTTGCCATGATACTCAAGGGATGGAGTTCACCTTGTTTCCGGAAGCATTTCAAAGGTGCACTTGAAGATGGTGCTATCCTGAAGAAGCTTGCATATATTATGGCTCTTGTTTTCCGTGAAAGTGCAGGGAATGATGACTGCGGGGTACATGATATACTAGCAGATTACCAAGAATTGATGATGAGTAATATGCAATGTTGTTAGAATTAGTTGTGATATAATGAGAAATCTCTGTGTTGAATGGAAACAACGGGAAAAGAACGGTATGTTCCCGTCGGGATGTGAGCACGAATTTACCAGTAAAAATTACTGTTTTTTCCTAATAGTGAAATCGATTTTGCCGGTTTTA
>Ga0209925_1000113_pt1 | contig 39786 bp, 31 predicted proteins | sample SalPonR2_A_D1_MG_FD_185702 | JGI IMG/M metagenome (GOLD analysis project Ga0209925, IMG submission 185702) | Salt pond soil microbial communities from South San Francisco under conditions of wetland restoration - Salt Pond MetaG R2_A_D1_MG... ... | reverse complement strand
ATCTCGTAAAAAGTCTATTTTAGATGGCAAAGAAAAAAGTTCAAGATCAAGGCGACGCAAATTTCGAGGAATGCAGCGTACATAGGAGTACGTGAAATTCCGAGAAATGCAGCGCAACGCAGATATTGGACTTTTTACGAAGCCATCAGGCCTTGTAATAAGGAGATACCATCATGCCCATACATGAATACGTTTGCGAGAAATGCGAAAAAAAATTCGAGGCCCTGATCCGGGGAGATGAAAAAGCGCTCTGCCCGGACTGCGGCTCGGGAACCGTCAAGCGGCTTCTTTCCGCCTGCGGATTTGTCAGCAAGGGAAACGGCGGGGAATCGGTAAGCGCCTCTGCCGGCTCTGCCTGCAGCGGCTGTTCATCCTCTTCCTGCGCCAACTGCGGCGTATGAGCGTAAAAACGCTCCGAATCGGCACCCGCGGCAGCCAGCTTGCCCTGTGGCAGGCCTATTGGATCAAATCCCAACTGGAAAACCTGTATCCGGACTTCAGTATAGCGCTTGAGGTGATCAAAACCAGCGGGGACAAAATACGCGATGTCCCGTTGGCCCAAGTCGGGGGCAAGGGCCTTTTTGTCAAAGAAATCGAGCAGGCCCTGATAGACGGCCGGATTGACCTTGCCGTCCACAGTATGAAGGATATGCCGGGCGTTCTGCCGGAGGCCCTCTGTATCGGCGTGATTCCCAAACGGGAGACGCCCTATGACATCCTGATATCGCGCGGCAACAAACGGATCAAAGACCTGCCGGCGGGCGCCCGAATCGGTACCAGCAGCTATCGGCGGGCATCCCAGATGCTTTACCGGCATCCGGATTTTAAAATACAGCCATTACGCGGGAACCTGGACACCCGGATCAAGAAATTAACCTCTGAAAACCTGGATGCCGTCATACTGGCTGGCGCGGGGGTTAAGCGGCTAAACCTCGAACACATGGTTTCAGAATATATCGACCCGGATATTATCATGCCGGCAGTCGGCCAGGGCGCCCTGTGCGTGGAAGTTCGCAAAAATGACCCATCCATCCATGAACTGATCGCTCCGCTGGATCATGAGGCGTCCAACCGGATTGTCACCAGTGAACGGGCATTTCTCAAACAATTGGAAGGGGGATGCCAGGTACCGATGGCGGCATTCGGCCGGATTGAGAGGGACGTGTTAACCCTTGCCGGCATGGTGGCAGAAACCGACGGCTCGATCATGTACCATGATACGGTTTCCGGCGCGGTATCCCGGGCCGAAACGATCGGCCGTGATCTGGCAAAACGATTAATCGAAAGGGGGGCGGGCCGAATCATCGCCCGGCTAAGTGAAGAGGCACACCCATAATGAACGGTAGCGTCTATCTGGTGGGCGCAGGCCCCGGTGATCCGGGACTTATCACCACAAACGGCATTGAGGCCGTTAAGGCCGCGGATGTCGTGGTCTATGACTATCTGGCGTCAACCAAACTTTTGAATTACGCCCGGGAAGCGGCGGAGCTGATATATGCCGGCAAAAAAGGCGGGGATCACAGCCTTTCACAGGACGAAATCAACCGACTGCTCGTTGCTAAAGCGCTTGAAGGCAAGACGGTTGCCCGGCTGAAGGGGGGCGATCCGTTTGTCTTTGGCCGCGGCGGAGAAGAAATCGAGGGGCTGATTGAAGCCGGCGTCGAATTCAGCATTGTTCCCGGGGTCACCTCAGCCATTGCGGCCCCGGCATATGCCGGCATCCCGCTGACCCATCGCAAATATGCCTCCACCGTCACCTTTATCACCGGACATGAGGATCCGGGCAAAAAAGCATCCCGCATCAACTGGGCCTCCCTTGCCAGCACAGGGGGCACGCTTGTTTTTTTAATGGGGGTTAAAAACCTTCCCCATATCACCGGCCGTCTTGTCGAAAACGGGATGGATCAGGCGACACCGGCGGCGTTGGTCCGCTGGGGGACAACGCCGGGGCAGGAGACCGTGACCGGGACGCTCGCCACCATTGTCCGCAACGTCGAAGCGGCGGGACTGAAAGCGCCCTGCATCATCATTGTCGGCGATGTCGTCTCCCTGCGGGAGAAAATGCAGTGGTTTGAAAACCGTCCGCTTTTCGGCAAACGGATCGTGGTAACCCGGGCCCGGAAGCAGGCCAGCGATATGGTCTCACGCCTGTCTGCGCTCGGCGCTGAATGCCTGGAATATCCGGCGATTCGAATCGTTCCTCCCGAGGATTTCAGCGACCTGGACCGGGCCATCGAAAGGCTGGCCGCATATGACTGGCTAGTATTTACCAGCGTCAACGGGGTGGACATGTTTTTTAACCGGCTGTTTGCCAATAAAAAGGATGTGCGGGCACTGGGCCGCATTCAAACAGCCAGCATCGGCCCGGCTACCGCCCAGCGGCTGTTTAGCTACGGGGTGTTCAGTGATATCATCCCGGAAAGCTACCGCGCAGAATCGGTGGTGGATGCCTTCAGAAACATCCCGATTGCCGGCAGACGCGTGCTCCTGCCCCGAGCGGCGGAGGCCAGGCCCATCCTGCCGGAAGAGCTGACCAGAATGGGGGCCAATGTGGATGAAATCGCCGCCTACCATACCATTTCCGCCGATGAAAACCGGGAGGCGCTCATTAGCGCGCTTACCGATAAAACGGTGGACATGGTGACGTTCACCAGCTCATCCACGGTCAGCAATTTCAAGGCCCTGCTCCCGACGGAGCGTTTCGAAGAGCTTGTCTCGAATCTTGCCATCGCCGCCATCGGACCAATCACCGCCGATACAGCCCAAAAATCCGGATTTTCCGTTGACCTTGTTGCCGGCGAGTACACCATTGCAGGCTTATGCGACGCCATATGCCGATATTTTGAAGGATAGCTGCACACCTTTTGGCCGTTTTTACACAGTCCCCTGTAAAACCTTCCGCTACATAGATTGTACAAATGGCGCTTTCCCTTTAAACCTTACACCTTATACCTTACACACCTTATACCGTGGATTGCGAAGACCATTGACCGCAAGTTCCATGTTGGTATATAGATAGGCTTATGAGAAGAAATGTTTCTCCAGCCTCAAACAGCATCCAATTGGGCGAAGTACTTAAAAAACTCCCGGTTTTCGAGGAGCAGCTGCGCGCCATCAAGGAGACCATTATCTCCAATATTCTGCTGATCGGCCAGGTGCCGGCCCCCACGTTTGAGGAATCCAACCGCGCGGAGGTTTTTCTGGAGCGTCTCTCGGATTCACAAATCGATATTTGCGCCACCGACGATTACAGCAACCCCATCGGAATTATCAAAGGCAGGACCGGCGGCAATAAACCGCCCATTTTCCTGGTGGCCCATCTGGACACATTTATTGCCGGAGATGTGGACCACAATTATACCATCCGGAAAAATTCCATCACCGGCCCGGGGGTGCTCGATAACTCCGTGAGCGTCGGCGTTCTTGCCTCTATACCGTTTATCTGCCAGAGCCTTGACCTCTCGTTTGAATCAGATATCGTACTAGCCGGCGTTACCCAGTCCATCGGCAAGGGCAACCTGCAGGGAATCCGCCATCTGCTCAAAACATGGGAGGGCCCGATTCGGGGAGCCGTAATTATGGAAGGCGAAAAGCTCGGCCGTCTCAACTACTATTCCGAAGGTATCATCCGGGGGGAAATCGAATGCAAGATACCGGCTCCGGGCAACTGGGAGGAGCGATACAAACCCAACGCCATCCTGATATTAAACGAGGTGATCAATGAGATCCTTGCCATGAGTCTCCCTCAGCGTCCCCGCTCCCGCGTGATTATCGGAAAAATCGACGGCGGCTTCAAGCACGGCGTGATCGCCTATGATGCCCGGCTCGGCTTTGAGATCCAGAGCGACTCGGATCCCATGGTCAAACAGATGTATAATGAGATTAAGGATATCGTCGACGGCATCAGCCATGAACACAACGTGGCCCTAAAGCTAAACCCCATCAGCACCCTAAACGCCTGCACGCTGAAATACCGGCATCCGCTGGTTAAATCCACCGTCGCCATAATGAAGCGGCTGGGGATTACGCCCGTCAGTGAATCAAGCGAGTCCGAACTCTCTATTTTTCTGGCCAATAAAATTCCGGCGGTCACGCTGGGGCTCACAGATGGAAAAAACATCCATCTCGACCACGCATCCATGAAAATCGACCCTGTTTTTACCGGTATTGCGCAGGTACTGGGCGTGATTATGGCCATGGACCAGGGGGTGTGCGATGAACAATGACTGGCTTTTAAAAAACACCTTCCATCATACGGCGTTTCGCGATTTAAGCCGGCTGGCGGCGGCCAAAAACGAGAAAAACCTGACCATATCCCTGTGCCTGCCCACATTGAACGAAGAAAAAACCATCGCCAAAGAGATCATCATTATGAAATCGGAGCTGATGATACGGTTTCCGATAATTGATGAGATCATCGTCGTCGATTCCGGGTCAACCGATAACACCAGGGAGATCGCGGAGAGCTACGGGGCGGCGGTATATGATTCAAGCAGCATTCTGCCGCACCTTGAAAACTTCACCGGCAAGGGCGAAAACCTCTGGAAGGCCCTGTATATTACCCACGGCGATATTATCGTATACCTTGACGCGGACATCAAAAACATCCACCACCGCTTTGTCTACGCCCTGTTGGGCCCCCTTTTGACCACTGACACCATTAAATACAGCAAGGCCTTCTATGACCGCCCCCTTACCCTGGATCAGCAAAAGACCCGTCCCACCGGCGGCGGACGGGTGACCGAACTGATCGTAAGACCGCTTTTCTCGCTTTTTTTCCCCGAACTCACCCAGATCCTGCAGCCCCTCTCCGGCGAGTACGCCGGTTACCGGGACCTTTTTGAGAAAATCCCCTTTCCCATCGGCTACGGCGTAGAGACCAGCATGATCCTGGATATTTACGAAAAATGGGGGCTTGATGTGATCGCCCAGGTGGATCTGGACCAGCGGGTCCATCGGAATCAGGATAACAAGGCGCTGGGGCAGATGTCGTTCGTTATCCTGAAAACATTTTTAAACCGAATCGAAAAACTGGGTCATATAGAACTGCCCAAACCGGTGTATAAGGAAATGATCCAGTACAATCGGATACCCGGCGAGTATCAGGCCGAGGTATTCCGCATTGAAGGCCATGAACGCCCTCCCATGACAACGATTGCCGAATATTGCGAAAAGTTTAAAAAACCCCTTACCCCTGCAGATTAAACTATGGAAATCAAGAATACGCACCTGATCGATCGATACAAACGAAACCTCAACTACCTTCGGATATCCATCACCGACCGCTGCAACCTCAGATGTCTTTACTGCAGGCCCAGCGGGGCCGGCTATAAATTAAAGCACAGGGAGATCCTGAGATACGAGGAGATCCTGCGGATTACCCGGATCGGCATCCGCCTGGGAATCTCAAAAATCCGGATTACCGGCGGAGAACCCCTTGTTCGCAAGGATTGCTGTGAGTTCCTTGGCGCCCTCACCCGTCTGCGCGGGCTAAATGATATCTCCCTTACCACAAACGGCGTCTTGCTGACGGATTATATCGACCCCATCGCCGCCGCCGGGATAAAACGCCTAAATATCAGTCTGGACACCCTGGATCGGAATAAATACAAAGAGATTACCGGGGTAGACGCCTTTGAGCGCGTCTGGCAGGGAATTGAAGCGGCCCGCACCAAAGGCATTGATCCGATAAAAATCAACGTGGTGGCCCTAAACGGAATAAATGATGATGAGCTGACCGACCTGGCGGCCCTCTCTTTTCAGTACCCGTTTCATATCCGTTTCATTGAGTATATGCCCATCGGCCATACCCGGCTCTGCGACAAGGCCCCCCTTCTTTACCCCCAAATCAGAAGCCGGCTTGAAAGACTGGGCGAATTGCTTCCGGTTGCCCGAGCCCCCCATGACGGTCCGGCCATGCGCTACAAATTCAAGGGGGCCATCGGTGAAATCGGCTTCATCAGTGCGGTAAGCCGCCATTTTTGTAATGAATGCAATCGGCTGCGGCTTACCGCGGATGGACGTATACGGCCCTGCCTTCTGGCCGATATCCATGAGGATATTAAAACCCCCCTTCGGGCCGGCCGCCTGGATACCGAACTGGCCGATGTTTTTTTCCGTGCCGTCAAACGAAAGCCCTTCCAGCATCCCGTCAAACTTGACCCCAACGCCATCAATGGCGAGATGGTCCGTATCGGTGGTTAAGAAAAAAGGGGAAAGGGGAAAGCCGGGTAAAAACACTGAGGGAGAATCGAAATTTGATGGCTTCGTAAAAAGTCCAATATCTGTGTTGCGCTGCTTCCCTCGAAATTTCACGTACTCCTATGTACGCTGCATTTCTCGGGATTTGCGCGCCTTGATCTTGAACTTTTTACTTTGCCATCCCAAAATCGACTTTTTACGAGACTGTTAAATTTCAAATCTCAAATCTGATGGCTTCGTAAAAAGCGATTTATTGCGCTGGCGCCCCATTTTTGCAGAAAGTAACTCTGAAAAGCGTCCGCATTGTCATTTCGAGCGGTAGCGAGAAATCTTTAACAATCAAGATTCCTCGTCGCTTTCGTTTCTCGGAATGACAGCAGCGGAAGCTTCTAAGATAATATTACCTAAATTGAGGGTTTCAATTTTTTGAAGATTTAATTTTTATTTTATTTTTAGGATATTGGATCATTTTTTAAATCAAAAAATTTGAAACGCTCAATTTAGGTTTAACAAACAAGATTCCTCGTCACTTTCGTTTCTCGGAATGACAGAGAGCTAAGCTTCTGGAATATTAATATATATTTTCAAATTCCTTAGAAGTCCTAAAAAATGGCCTCAAAAACTGATTGACAACTCAGTCAGTTCGGCGTATTTTCAATATCTCCAAATTTTAAGTTGAAATAAAAACTCCATCAAACTACTGGGGATCATTATTGAGCCGCAAAGAAGCCATCATTGAGGAAGCCACCCGGCTGTTTGCCGAAAACGGATTCCATCAAACCTCTACCCTGGATATCGCCGAATCCGCCGGTGTGGCCCACGGCACCATTTTTTACCATTTTAAAAGCAAAGAAGGCATTATATATGAAATCTTCAGGCGCTCCGGGCAAACCTATATAACCGACCTGAAGTCCGAGGTCGGCCGGCACCCAAAAGGCATTGAAAAAATAGAGGCGGTTTTGCGGTTCAACAACGCCTTCTGCCGGACCCACGCAAAACAGCTGTTGATCTTTCTCAGGGACTTTCCGGAAAAAAAGGACTCAAAAGAGAACAAGCTGAAAGCGCTGGTGCAATCCATCGGCGAGCAGGTTATTAAAATCATTGAACAAAGCCTGGAAACCGGCGTCGCTGACGGCAGCGTCGATACATCAGACATCAAAAACACCGCGCATATTTTAAACGCACTGGTATTCGGACTGATACATATGAATCTGTTGAGCCCGCTGGAGATCCCTGAGTTAGAACCCAGTGCCAGCGAGTTCTGCCGTCGTGCGCTCTGCGCCTGTAAATCCTACCGAGAAACGGATTGAATTGGAATAATAGGGGAAAGCATGGTGTCAATGCATCGCAAAAAGTGGCGGACCGGCTTGGGCTTGGCCCTCCTGCTTTTTCTGGCCGGCCAGGCACTGGCCGGCCAGGACCAACAAAATATAGGGTTTACGTTGGATCAGGCCTATGAAACCGCATTGGACAAAAACGAGCATGTGGCTATTTCAAGAGAAGAACTCCGGCAGGATAGAAGCGAAATTGCCATTGCCACTTCCAATCTGTACCCCCAGGTCTCCGCCGTGGCCGCCTACAATCGGGAAAAGGATATGACAATCACAGCCGATGGCAGGGATTTGGGCACCTTCGGCAACCCCGATGAGTACGGCACCCTCACGATAAGACTTGACCAGCATATCTACCAATTCGGCAAGGTCTGGTCCGGCAGGAAAATGGCCCGGTATTATTTCAAAAGCTCCAAATTCAGGCATGTTCGGCGGCTAAAAGAAATCCTGTTCAACGTCAGCACCCGCTATTATGAGGCGTTGCTGGGCCGAAGGGCCATAGAGATCGCTGAAAATGCTCTGAAGCGGGCCAATCGACAAATGGCGCAGGCTAGGGCCCGCTTTGAGGTGGGCGTATTAACCCAAACCGATGTTCTGCGGGCCCAGGTACAGGTCGCCCAATCCCAGGAGCAGCTGGAGAGGGCCAAAAACCAATACGACATCGCATTGGAAAATCTGGCGTTGGAACTGGGGGTGGCGTCAGTGCCGGGCGAACTCGCCGAGCCCCCTGAAAAAAATATCAGACCGGCATCGATCCCGGTTTTGTATCAAAAGGCCCTCACCCACCGCCAGGATCTCTCTGAGGCGGAAAATCGGGTCAACGCCGCCGAAGAACGGGTGGACTTTGAACAGGCTGATTTTTTTCCAAATTTAAGTATAGAAGGCCAATACATAAGGACCGAAGAGCCGGATATGTTCTTCGACGAGGATGACGACTGGCAGGCTGCCCTTAAACTATCCTACCCCCTGTTTACCGGCTGGAAAACCAGCGCCGAAGTCGGCAAGGCGAAATCCCAACGCGACCAGGCGAAGGCCGCCATTTCCCGATTAAGAAAGGAAATCCGAAACCAGGTGAGAAGCGTCTACCTGGATATTCAAACCCAGAAAAAAGTAATCCAACAACTCGAAAAACAGGTCAAGGCCGCCAAAAGAAACTACCGTCAGGTCACCGCCCAGTTTAAACAGGGCGTGGTGACCGCCGTCGACCAGGTGGACGCCTTTACCGCTTTAAATGAGGCGGAGAACCGGCTGGCCCAGGCATATTATTCCTATCAGCTTGACCAGATCCGGTTAGAGCTTGCAATGGGCACCTTTCAGACCGATTTACTGGCAAAGGAGCTGTCCAATGACAGAGCATATTAATTTTCGGTTAAAAACCGCGAAAACGATGTTTATGAAGCCGGAAAGTCGGCGGGATGATGCTTTGACTGCCCGGTCGGCCGTTAGCGCAGCTATGGCCGCCATCCTTTTCTTGCTTGCCGTCGTTTCGACAACCGGATGGCCGCCCGTTTCAGCGAAAGCGGCGGACAATAGTTGTATCCCGGTTGAAACCGCAAAGGTGGTAGAGATGGACCTTGAACGGACCGTTCAGGGTATCGGGACGCTGGAGGCCATTCAGCAGGTGATGATCCGGCCTGAAGTCAACGGCGTTATTGAATCCGTTCATTTCCGGGAGGGCAGCCGGGTGAAAAAGGGCGATCTGCTTTTTTCCATGGACGATAATAAAATTATAGACCAGCTTCAAGCCCGGCAGGCCGCTCTGGCCGAAGCCCGGGCGAACCTCGAAAACGCCGAACTGGTCTATAACCGCCGTGAGCGTCTATACAGGCAAAAGCTAGGGACAGAAGAAGCCAGGGATGAAGCACGGGCCAAATATAGAGCGCTTTCCGCCACCATCGACCGAATTAAAGCGGAGATTGAGGGCATCAAGGAAACCCTCGCCGACACCAAAATCAAAGCCCCGTTTGCCGGCATCATCGGCGAGCGGTATGTGGATCCGGGGGAATGGGTGGATATCGGGACCCGGTTGGCCCCGCTGGTAGAAACCGACCGCCTTAAAATCGCCTTTACCATTCCGGAGAAATACCTGGGGCAGGCCAAAACCGGCCAAACCATAAAACTCCGCACCCCGGCATTTCCAGACAGGGACTTTATCGGCGCCGTCTATTTCGTGAGCCCCCTGATCCGAGAGGATACCCGCAGCCTGATGGTCAAAGCGTACGTGGACAATCCGAATCTTAGGCTGTCTCCCGGCGGATTCGGCGCCGTTGAGTTAATTGTCGATATCCTCGAACAGAAGCCGGTGGTCCCGGAGGAGGCCCTGGTGCCAACACGCACCGGTTACATGATCTATACCATAAAAGACGGCAAAGCATTGGGCCGCGATGTTAAAATCGGGCTCCGTCATCCGGGAACCGTGGAGATCAGAAAAGGCGTTACTCCCGGGGAGACGATTATTAAATCCGGGCACATTGCGGTCAGCGAGGGCGATACGGTTTGTTCACAGCAATAAAACGCGCTTCCCCTGTTTTATGGGGAATAAAATGGAATAATTCCCTATGATCTGGAATTTATGCATCAGACGGCCGGTTATGACGACGGTGGTATTTCTGGCCCTGTTTATTTTCGGTGTATACGGCTACCACCAGATGCCTGTCAGAGAGTTTCCGGATGTCGATTTCCCCATCGTAAGCGTCTCCGTTATACTGCCGGGGGCGGACCCGGAAGTCATTGAAACCGAGGTGGTGGAACCGTTAGAGGAAGAAATTAACACCATTGAGGGAATCAAAGAAATAACATCCACCAGCCGGGAGGAAGTAGGCATTGTCACGGTAGAATTTGAGCTGTACCGGGATATCGATTTTGCGGCCCAGGATGTCCGGGACCGCGTCACCCGGGCGCGGCCGGAGATGGCCGATGACATCGAAGAGCCGATTATCCTCAAAATCGACCCGGACGCCCAGGCCGTGATGTGGATTGCCCTGCGGGGGGATAAGCGATGGGACCCCGTTCGGATGACCGACTATGCCGACCGGGTGATCAAGGACCAACTGGAGCGCTTGCCTGGCGTGGGGCAGATCCTGATCGGCGGGGAACGTATGTATGCCGTTCGAATCAAGCTGGATCCGGACAAACTGGCCGCCCACCATCTAACCGTTCAGGAGGTCATCGGAAAAATACAGGCGGAAAATGTGGATATTCCCTCCGGCCGCATCGAAAGCAGGGAGCGCGAGTTCCTCATAAAAACCGAAGGCCAGTTTGCGGAGGCCGAGCCTTTCAATGACATCATTATCACCTATAGAAACGGGGCGCCGGTGCGGTTGGGGGATGTGGGCACGGCATTGGACGGGGTTGAAAACGACCGCAACGTGGCGCGATACAACAAGGGAAAAGCCGTCGGCCTGGGGGTTGTCAAGCAGTCCGATGCCAACATGGTCGAGGTGGTGGAACGGATCCAATCCGAGTTGGACCGGATTTCCGGAGAGTTCCCGCCGGGGCTGGAATACGCCGTTGCATCGGATGACTCGCTGTATGTCAAGGAAAGTATTGATGATTTGACAACGACCATTTTTATGGCGACCCTGTTGGTTGCGCTGGTCATCCTTGTCTTCCTGGGAAGCCTTCGGGGCACCATTATTTCCGGCCTGGCCATTCCAACCTCGCTTTTGGCCGGGATGGCCATGATCTATTACTTCGGGTTTTCATTAAATGTCCTGACACTGCTGGCCTTTATCCTGGTGGTCGGACTGGTGGTGGATGATGCCATTGTGGTCCTGGAGAGCTGCTACCGGCACATGGAATACGGGGCGGAGGCCAAGCCGGCCGCACGGACCGGAACAACGGAAATCGCTTTTGCCGCCATCGCCAATACCATGTCATTGATTGCGGTCTTTATCCCTGTGGCCTTTATGCCGGGCATGATCGGCCGCTTCTTTTTTGAATTCGGTATCACCGTTGCTGTCACCGTTATCGCCTCGACCTTTACCGCATTAACATTAACCCCCATGCTCTGCTCCCGGTACCTCAAGGCGGCCACCGGAACCGGGAGGCCCTTGCTCCTGCGGATAACCGAACGGGGATTTAATAAAATAGAAGGCGGATACCGTATGATTCTGACCGGCGCCCTGAGATGGCGCTTTCTGACTGTAATGATTGCCATTCTGGCACTTGCTGCGGGCATTTTCTTCTTAAACCGGATGGAATCGGAGTTTGTCCCCAATATCGACAAAAGCCGGTTTATGATTTCATACGAAACCGTCGAGGGGGCGACGGTCAGCAATACGGACAAATATGGCAGCCAGATAGAGGATATCCTGGCCGGCATTGATGAGGTCCGTTCCTTTTTCATGGCCATCGGCCTATCTCAGCAGGGACCCGGCAAAGCCAATGAGGGTTTTTTCTTTGTCCGCCTGATTCATCATACCCAGCGGGAGCGGAACCAGGAGGCCATCATGCAGGAGGTCAGGCAAAAAATCGCCAAAATTCCCGGCGTCCGGGGCTATGTGCTTGAGTCATCAGGGCCGGTAGGGGCTGAAGCGCCCCTGCAGGTCGTGCTGGAAAATCCGGATATCGATGAGCTGGCCAGGCAACAGGAAACCGTGATGCAGTGGATGCGCAGCCAACCCGAATTCGTGGGCGTGCATTCAAACATGAAGCTTGACAAGCCCGAAGTCCGAGTCGCCGTTAACCGCCAAAAAGCCCAGGAGATGGGGGTAACGGTGGCGGAAATTTCAACCACCCTGCGCTATATTTTCGGGGAGCCGGACATATCGGAGATCGATAGACAAAGCGAGCGTTACGAGGTCATTCCCGAGATCGAAACCGAAGAGAATGTCCCGCATACCATTTACCGGCTATATACCCGGAATCAATCCGGACAGATGGTTTCTCTGGAAAACCTGGTTGAAATAGAAGAAGGGGTTGGCCCCAGCGAAATCCATCATTTCAACCGGGGGCGGGCATTGACGATCATGTCCCAGCTGCCGCCCGGCGTGGCCCTGGGCACCGCCCTGGATAAACTGAACAATTACCTGGACACCCAGCTGCCCGCGGATTTCAATACCGACATTACGGGGCGTTCCCAGGATTTCAAGGAATCCTTTTTCTACCTCACCATGGCCCTGGTTTTTGCCGTCATTTTCATATTCCTGATCATGAGCGGGCAGTTCGAGTCCTTTCTCCATCCCCTGACCATCCTTATAACGCTTCCGCTTGCGGGCATCGGCGCTTTCGGTGCGCTCTACGCACTGGGGATGACCGTGAACATTTTTTCATTTATCGGCATTATCATGCTGCTGGGGCTGGTTACCAAAAACGCCATACTGCTTGTGGACTATGCCAATGTACTGGTAGCCCGCGGATACACCGTCATGGACGCGGCCCGGGAGGCCGGCATGGTTCGGTTCCGTCCGGTTTTGATGACGGCCATTTCCACCATCCTTGGCATGTTGCCCATTGCATTAGGCTACGGCGCCGGCGGGGAGGCCAGGATGCCCATGGGGGTATGCATTTCCATGGGCATGTTTGCGGCGACCGCCTTGACGCTTCTGGTGATTCCGACGGTGTATACCCTCTTTGACGCGCTCCAGAAAAAAATTCTGGCGCACAAGACCGTAAGCGCACTGATTGCTTTTCTTATTGTGGCTCTGGTAGCCGTCTATGTATTGGTTTAATACGAGGGAATGCCCATGAAAATAATGCACATCACTATCCATTTCGAATTTTCGGATACCATTGAAAAAATTCTGGACGACCATGAAATTGATAATTACGTCCGGTATTCGATGCGGGAGGGCAAAGACCGGGACGGCAAGCATTTCGGCACCCAGGTATTTCCCGGAAACACCACGATTTATCAAGTCCAGGTGCCGGATGAAAAAGTAGAAGCGATATTCAAGGATTTAAAAACCTTCAAAGAGGCCAAGCCAGCGCACCGGCACCTTGAGGCTTTGGTAATCCCTGTGGATCAAAGGCTGGAATAGCAGGGTTAGAGATGGCAAAGCAAAAAGTTCAAGGTCAAGGCGCGCAAATTCCGAGGAATGCAGCGTACTTAGCTGTACGTGAAATTCCGAGAGACGGAAGCGCAACACAGATATTGGACTTTTTGCGAAGCCATCAGGTATTGGGCGCCAAATACTTCTCCAACATCTCAAACAACTCCTGGCGCTTAACCGGTTTGGCGATATAGTTGTCCATCCCGGCCGCCAGGCACTCATCCCGGTATCCGGCCAGCGCATGCGCGGTCAGGGCGATTATAGGAATAGCCTCAAAGCCCTTGCTACGGATCCGCTTGACGGCCTCGAATCCATCCATTTCCGGCATTTGGATATCCATCAGTATAAGCGTAAAATCATCCGGGCATCCGGAGAATTTCTCCACCGCATCGATCCCGTTCTCCGCTATTTCGACCGCATAACCGGCTTTCTCGAGCATCACCTGGATCAGCTTCTGGTTGACGGCGTTATCCTCGGCCACCAGAATCCGTTTATTTTCGGCAGATGATGATGCGATTTGATCCGCTTTCTTCGCCTCAGACGTAGCGTTGTCCGTCCTCTGCCCGGTCCCGATCAATTCGTTTAACAGTTGAAAAAGTTTTTCCCGCCGAACCGGCTTAATAATGGACCTGTCAAAACCGGACTGACTAAACAGATCCGGGTCCCGCTCGGTGATGTAGGACAGCGCAATCAAGGGGAGCCTTTCGATATCCTGATTTCCGGACTCCCGAATTTGACGCGCGACTTCATAACCGCTTATCCCCGGCATATGGATATCAATCATCGCACAATCAAAGGGGTTGCCTGCGACCAGGGCACGCTCCAGGGTGGGCAGCACCTCCATCCCGTTTCTTAGATCGGAGACTTTCATTCCGGCTGAACTGAGGGCGTTTACCAGCATGTCCACATTGACCTGGTTGTCATCGACGACCAAAACCTGCTTGTCCACCAGCGAAGCGGTCAGATCCTGCCATGGGGCGGCTTTTTCCGATTTTTCCAGCCACCCGGTAAAATGGAATGTGGTGCCCACCTCCGGCTCGCTTTCCAGCCAGACGGTACCATCCATGAGCTCGGCCAGCTGCCGGGAGATACTCAACCCCAGACCGCTTCCACCGAATTTTCTTGATATGGAGTTGTCAGCCTGATGAAACGGCTCAAAAATCGTTTTCTGTTTGTCTTCCGGAATCCCCACGCCGGTATCAGAAACACTGACATGGAGCTTAATCTTTTCGTCCTGACGGGTCTCCATCCACATGGAAAGCGCAATCTCGCCGGACTCGGTAAACCGGGGCGCATTGCCCATCAGGTTGGTCAAGATCTGTTGGAACCGGAACGGATCCCCTCTCAGGTGGGCCGGAATGGATTCATCGATTTTGCAAACCAGTTCGATCGGCTTATCCCCGATTTTCGGCCGAATAATTTCACAGACATCATAGGCCAGAAGCTCGGGCGAAAAGTCTATGGACTCAAGTACGATCTCTCCGGATTCGATCTTTGAAAAATCCAGCACATTATTGATCAGGGAGATCAAGGTTTCCCCGCTGGTCCGGATGATCTCGGCGTAGTCGAGCTGGTTATCGTTTAACGGCGTATCAATCAGCATATCCGTAAAACCCAGAATCGCATTCATCGGCGTCCGGATTTCATGGCTGATATTGGCGAGAAACTGGCTTTTCGCCTGATTGGCGGCATCCGCCTGTTTGGCCAATTCTTCGGCTTTGGCTTTTTCGGCGATTAACGCCTCATTGGCCTCTGTTAACTCCTTAGTCCGCTCCTTGACCATTTCATCGAGTCGGTCGCGATGCTTTTTAAGTTCCCGGGCCGTTTTTTTGTGGCTTTCAATCTCCTGCTCGAGGACTTTGTTTTTTTCCCCGACCTCTTTGGTCAACTGCTCGTTTCTCTCGAAAACCCAGGAAAAGCGGCGGAGCAGATTCTTTTCAAGCTGTTTATGGTGGGTGGCTTCGGCCGAGTCCGCCTCCAAGTCTTCAATCTTCGAATACATCCGGTCGATCGTATGAAACCAGGGCTGCCAGCTTTTGGGCACGCTTCGCAAGGGTTTTCGGGCGCCGGTGCGGTAGCGCGCCAGGATAAACCATACCATCTGCTTGGCCGGCGCAATAAACCAGCGATACAAAAACACGCACAAACCGATAACCAGAAGAATCGTCGCCGACCACAGGGCGATGTCCAATGCCGCCGGGCCCGGCAATTGCCCCCTTCGGAGGAACAACAAGCCGGTAACCGCCAGCATGATACCGGCGATAAGAATCCAGAGAATGATTTCATGGGGCCGCTGAAAGCTGGACAAGCGACTGGTATTAGCCGCCTGCTGGTTGGAATGATTGGCCGTCTGAGGATCTTCCATTGATATACCCGTTTTTATAACCCAGAAAAGAAGGGGTCATGCCCCGCCGTTTTCATCCGGCGCCCCCCCCATCATTTCATCGGCGCCGATTTCCTGTGTCTGTTGGCTGCCCGGCTGAATTTCTGATTTACAGTAGTAAAACTGAAGGGACGCAGAGCCGACCTCTATAATATCGAACTCATTAAGCCGTACTTCCTTGGAGACAGGCTTATAATTGACCTTGGGCTTTCTGGAGCCTCCGGCAAAGCGTAACACATAGCTGTTCCCTTCGACCTTTGCGATCTCGGCCGCCGTATGGCCGACCATCCATCCCTTGACGACAATGTCGCAATCCGAGGATTTGCCGATTCGAACCACGGATTCGGACAAAACAAGGGAATCCCGATCCCCCTTGAGACACTCAAGGCAGCCGACTTTGCCTTTTTTCGTATCCGGTTCGGCCATTTCCGACAGGCTCCGGGCAAGCCGGGAACGATGATCCGAGGTGTCAATATGCATGGTGGCCTGGCTGGTCTCCGGAGAAGAGGCTTCGTTTTCCTCCCCCTGCAAAAAGCCGAAAATTAACGTATAGGGGGGGATGGTAATCTGATCCCCGTGATTGAGCTGCCGGGAAATGACCAGCTCTTTATTGACAAAGGTGCCGTTTCTGCTCTGATAGTCCGTAATAAAATATTGTTTTCCCTCACTTTCAATTTCAGCATGGTAGTTCGACACCGCCGGGTCGTCGAGGACAATCGTATTTTTATCCAGACGCCCGATGGTCAGCGCCCCCCCGGGGTTCAGACGGAAGGCTTTCAGTTTCTCTTTACCTGCATATAGCGTCAGTACCGGCATATATAACGGGCTCCATAAATATCGGGTGATCGGTTAATCCATTCAATAATCATATGAAAACCCGGAATCCGGGTCAAGCATATTACTGGCGGGCCGCCGGCAAAGCAGCCCATGCGACACCCCCCCCTTTAAGAAAATCCGGGAAAATCCGTTTGACTCCAGTCAATGCGAACAGTACAGTAAGTAGCTTAAGGACTTTGCTTAAACCTGGTTGACATCATGTCTGATACTGAAAAAATTGTAAAATATTTTTTGAATATATTCCGGTTACAAACCGAGTTTGCCGAAGGGCAGAACGCCAGATGCCATTTCCAGAGGGTCGTCGATCATAGCCGGGTGGACCAGGTATTCGAGTTCCAGGCCGAATGCGGCGGGAAATGGAAGACGCGGCGAATGAGCATCCGACAGCTCGGTGAATCGGTGGAAAGTAAGAGCACCTGTTTTAAAGTCATCTACGATGACCTTCTGGTGATAAAAATACCGCCCCGGGCATTTCCGAGTTTTGAGGTGTACCTTAAATTCATTCAGACGGAAAAGGCAATTGCCAATCAACTGGCTCCCGACGTCGTCTGTCTGTCGCCTACGCTATCCGTCATCCTGAAAAAAATTCCACAAACCCAGCAAAGGCAAAGGTATATACTTAAAACCGAGGAGGACTATATCCGGATGCTGACCCATGAGCCGGGCCTCCAGAATTATCTAAAAATCGGGGATCGACTGGCATTTTTTATGGATCTTTCCCGGTACGTATTTTTGAACCAGGTGCTGTTTTCCATGCATGAGAAAAAATCACGCATACCTGAGACCATATATAAAAATCGCGAGGCATTGTTTGACCTGGATGCCTTTGAAACCATTTATGGCCCCGAAAATGATGACATATTCTTCGAGATCAACCGGTTATACGGAAACTATCAGAAAACACTGGATCGCGTGGTCGAGTATACCGAGGGGCTTATCTCCATTCCCGATTACCTCAAGGCGGAATGGTTTATGGACGAGTTAACCGGCCATGCATCGGATATTCAGGCCGCCGGTTACTCCGCCGTCGCCGCCGAAAATATTGAAAACGCCCTGCCATCGGTTATAGGCAAGGGCAAAAACGCCATCACCCGCTATAAAAAGATGGTGGATGCCCATGTCATGCAAAAAATCTTTGAAAACAACCGGACGAAAATGGGGGCATTGATTATCAATACCCTTGAACTGGTCTGCCGATTAAAAGAACAGGCGGTGTCGGTTCGCGATTTAAAACCGGATAACATCTTTGTGGCGACAAATTTTGATGGGGCGGATCATATACTGGGCGACCCGTCGGGCTATTCCCTCGGATTGATTGATCTGGAGACTGCGATATCGTTGAAAACCGCTCAACCCAATGCCCTTGAGCAGCCTTTGATGGCGGGCACCCCCTCTTTCATGACCCCCTCCCAACTGTTTTCCAACCCGGTTTTAAAAGAATTATTCGGGAGCCAGATATTTAGAATCCTTTATATGCAGGACTGGTATGCCACGCTGGGAATCATCTTCAACATCGTCACCGGTCAGCATCTGTTCTACCGAACGGCCAAACTCGTGCCGGAAATCATTCGGCTGAAGAAAAAAAACGCCGGCAGGCTAACCGACGTTTTTAAACGGGTCAGCTGGAATTTCTGGCAAACCGCGTCAATCGAACTGGCCGAAAGGCTAGAGGCGAATCAATACCGGCTGGAGGGCCTTCATATCAATTTAACCCATCATATCCGAAAAACCCTTTCCGCCGAAGCCGTTCAGGAAAGCGCCATCCTGACTGAAGCCATCCATCAAATGGTTTACAGCCAAAAGTTATTCCCAAACAACCATGAATCCTTGATCAATGCAACTGCAGAGAGTATCCGCAGGCATCGATTGAAACGGGAGAAACAGCAGGCCGCCGCAAAAAACGCATCAAGGCTGGAGACACGCATCATATCGTTTTTAAAAACCCTGGAAACACTTAAAACGCAGGTCACCCGATCCCGCTCCCTGATGAACTTTCCGCTGGAACCGGTTACTGCCGCTGAATTGATGAATCTACTGTTTTACCGGACGTTTTATGCCATGTACAGGCCAACCTGGTCAGAGCGGGGGCTGCCCACGGCGGAAGCGGACTAGGCGGGTCAAAAGCGCCGCTGCTACTTTCCCAGATACTGATTCAGAAGATCCTTCAATTCACCGAATTCCGCCTCAATCTCTGCATATATAGGGAATGCGTCGGCAAGGTCTCCGGATTTGGCCTTCATTTCGAGCCGATAGGCCTTCTCCCGCAATCGGTTGGCGGAGATATTGGCGGAAGATCCCTTCAATGTATGGGCGGCATTGGCCACAGCCTCCGGTGATCCCCCCTTGATACTTGTTCTGAGGTTTTCAAGGACCTTGGGCGCATCCTCCAAAAATATGCCCAATACCTCCCGAATTAGCCCCTCATCCCCGTCAACGCGCTCGATCAGCTCATCGAGGGCAAAACTTTCGGTGTCCGGTCCGATGGGTCGGTCCTGTTGCATAGGGCTCAAAGATTCGATAGTTTAGGTTCGTGCCCATCCATAAATGGCTAATTTATGGACAGGCACGAGGTTAATGTTGGCGAAAACGACATAATAAAATTATAATAATACTAATACGAATATGATTGGGGGTAAAGCATAAAAGCGAAAAAACACCGGCGCCCCCTGATAAGATTAATAGGCGGGCGCTTACAGCGAGAGAGGAAGAATTATGGCAGGTTCTCAGTTTACGGAAGATGCGCTTGAGCAGATTAAATCCCATGGTTTAAGCGTTGATGAGGTGAACAGGCACATTGCGGTGTTTAAAAAAGGCACGCCCTACCTGAATCTGGATCGCCCCTGTACCATCGGCGACGGCATTAAGAGGCCAGATGACCGCCTGAAAATGCGTTGTATTGAAAAATACCGGGAGGCTGCCGTCAAAAGACGAATGCTAAAATTTGTTCCCAGCTCAGGCGCCGCCACCCGTATGTTTAAAACCCTTATCAAGGCCAATAATCGTTATGACCGGATTACCGCCGATGATATCAAGGCAGGCATCCTTGATGACGAATCAGAGGCCTCGGAAATCCGCACATTTATAGATGGACTCCGACGGTTTGCCTTCTACCCGGCGCTGGCCGATACAATGCAGCGCGATGGGATAAGTGCCGCCAGTATTTTAGAAAAAGGAGAATTCAAGCCATTTTTGGACTACCTGTTGACCGAGAAGGGTTTGGGCTATGGCGGCAAACCCAAAGGGCTATTGAAATTTCACCAATATACTGAGGCGGCCCGAACCGCGTTTGAAGAACACCTGGTGGAGGCGGCGGGCTACAGTAAAACCGAAGCCGGCGAATGCGCGCTTCATTTCACCGTTTCCCCGGAGCATCGGCAGGATTTTGAATCCCTGCTCGAGTCGGTCCGAAGCGGGTTTGAAAAACTTTTTGATGCGCGTTTCACGGTTGATTTTTCCGTCCAGAGCCCTTCCACGGACACTATCGCTGTGGATATGGATAACCAGCCATTCCGCCGGAACGACGGTTCACTGCTTTTCCGACCCGGCGGCCACGGCGCCCTGATCCAAAACCTTAACCGCCTGACAGACGATATTATATTTATCAAAAATATCGACAACGTGGTTCACGACCGGTTCAAGTCCGAAACCATCGAATGCAAGCAGATTCTTTGCGGCTATCTTTTGATCATCCAGGAAAAGATTTTCCACTATATTGATGCGCTGAGCCAAAATCCGCCCGATGAGCCATTGATTGAAGAGGTTACCGGATTCGTCGAAACCGAACTCTCCGTAACCCCCCCGAAGGCTTTTTATAACGGTGACAGGGAAGACCGGCGCCGTTATCTTGTGGATCGGTTGAATCGCCCCTTGCGTGTCTGCGGAATGGTCCCCAATTCAGGAGAACCGGGGGGCGGACCCTTCTGGGTGAAGGACAGGGACGGCCATCTTTCCATCCAGATTGTCGAGACCAGCCAGATTGATCCGGAGGATGACGGCCAGCAGGCCATTCAGCAGGGGTTGACCCATTTCAACCCGGTGGATCTGGTCTGCAGTATCCGTGATATAAACGGCAATCCGTTCGATTTATCCCGATATGTCGATACCGAGGCCGTATTTATCGCCTATAAATCAGAAGAAGGAAGGGACTTAAAAGCCCTTGAGCATCCGGGGCTTTGGAACGGGGCCATGGCCTACTGGAATACGGTATTCGTCGAAATCCCGCAGATCACCTTCAATCCGGTTAAACGGGTGACGGATCTACTTCGCAATCCGCACCAGGCAAAAGATCAATAAGGTATAAAGTATAGGGTATTGGGTATTGGGTATTGGGTGTAAGGTTTAAGGTATAGGGTATTGGGTATAAAGGGTATAAAGGGTATAGGGTTTAGGGTGAGAGGGTAGTTGAGATGGCTGATGAACCAGAAGATATGAAAAAAAGCGCGGTCGGGCACCTGCCTTTTCCGGATTACTCCCGGCCGGTGTTTCAGGTGCCTGAAGACAACCGGTCGCGCATCCTTGATAAACTGACCCGGATTTACGGCCAGGCCCAGGGCAGGGCCGCCTATACCGAAATTGAACGGCTCATGAGGGTCTACTATGCACACAAGCGCCCCGAACAGATAGCGGCAGAAAAAAGTTGCCATCCGGAAGCTCGCTTCTCTGAAAAAGATATCATCCTTATCACTTACGGTGACATGATCCAGGGCGAAAACCGGGCGCCGCTTGCCCAGCTATGCCGCTTTGCAGAGACCTACCTCTCGGATACTTTCAATACCATCCACATCCTGCCGTTTTTTCCGTATTCATCGGACCGTGGCTTTGCGATTAAAGACTTTGAGCGGGTGGATCCCGCACTCGGGGGCTGGTCGCACCTCGCCCGGATCAAGGGGCGCTTTAACCTTATGGTGGATCTGGTCCTGAACCATGTATCGTCCGAGCACCGCTGGTTTCAGGCGTTTTTAAACGCCAATCCGGTTTATACCGACTTTTTTATCGCTTTCCCGGATGAAGATGCCATCCCGGCCGATCAGCTGAAAAAAATCGTCCGCCCCCGAACATCCAAGCTGCTGTCTACGTTTGATGCCCTTGACGGCCAGAAGGCCGTATGGACCACGTTCAGCCGGGATCAAATCGACCTGAATTACAAATACTGGCCGGTTCTCTCCCGCATGATCCGACTCCTGCTTTTCTATGTCCGACACGGAGCGGACGTGATCCGGCTGGATGCGGTCACCTATCTGTGGAAACAGCTCGGAACGGCCTGTGTCCATCTCGATGAAAACCACCTGGTGGTCAAGCTGTTCCGCGACATTCTGGATACAGTAGCCCCCCATGTGGCGCTGATCACTGAAACCAATGTGCCCCATTCGGAGAATATCTCGTATTTCGGAAGCGGCCGTGACGAAGCGCAGATGGTCTACAACTTTGCCCTGCCGCCTCTTCTGCTTTACACCTTTCTCGCCGGCTCCGCCGAAAAACTCACGGACTGGGCCCGGGGGCTTGAAAAAATATCCGATACCGCCACTTTTTTCAATTTCATGGACAGCCATGATGGCATCGGGCTGCCCGGGGCCAGGGAGATCCTGAATAATGAGGAAATCGAGTGGATGGTCCAAACGGTAAAGGACAGGGGCGGGCTGGTTTCCTACAAGGACACCGGGGACGGCACCACCAGCGCCTATGAGCTCAATATCACATGCTACAGTGCGCTAGATGACAACCGTCGGGAAGCGTCGGAAGAAATAAAAATCAAACGATACCTCGCCCTCCGCTCCATCCCCCTCGTGCTGGCCGGCGTACCCGGCATCTATATACACGGCCTGCTGGGCAGCCAAAACGCCGTGGCGGCCGTTGAGGCCGACGGTGTGGCAAGAAGCGTCAACCGCGAAACATTGCATGCTGAAAGCCTTCAGGAGGAGCTAAGGGGTAGAAATACGACGAGGGCTAAAATCTTTTATGCGTTTTCCGAGCTGATCGCCAAACGCCGCCATGAACCCGCCTTTCATCCCAACTCCGCCCAGCAGGTGTTAAACCTCTCGGAAAAAATTTTTGCCGTGATTCGAACGACGGGGGAAAAATCCGGCAGCCTGATCTGCCTGACCAATGTAACAGAGACCCCGCTTGAGACGGCGTTGGCGCTTTCCGCCGCCGGCTTGCCCGGCCTCTCTCTGACAGCGAGTTTCACCGATATCGTCTCGCACACCGCATACAAGGCTAAAGACGGTATTCTCAGCCTGTCTTTGGCGCCTTACACGCTATTATGGCTAAAGCCGGATTAAATACACACCGCATATAAGGATTAATCTTTTTACATTGACAAAATATCCCCTCTTCTCTAAAAATTGGGGTTACGTATTTTACGCATATTTTAGATAGGAGGGCATGAGTTTAAATCTTTATCCGCATATATTCCCGTTCTGCCCTGTACAACAACAAACCCAGCCGCACAGGGATGTTAAATGACGATACTTGTTGTTGATGACCGACGCGAAGTAAGACACATTATTCAGGCCTTCCTGGAATCCGGAGGCTACAATAACATAATAACCGCGGCATCCGCCGAACGCGGGCTCGAGATCCTCGGCGTGGAAAGGGACGATCCCGTCAGCCAACCCATTGACCTGATACTGATGGATATCGTACTTGACGGGATGGACGGGGTTGAAGCCTGCCGAAAAATCAAGTCCTATCCCGCCCTATCCGATGTGCCGGTCGTGATCATGACCGCCCATACCGAGCCCGAAAATATTGACAAGGCCTTTGATGCCGGCGCCATTGAGTTTCTGTTAAAACCCGTCCAGAAGCTTGAATTGCTCGCCCGCGTCAGATCCATCATGCATTTCAAAAGCCAGCTGGACCGGCTGCGGGAACGTGAAAAACAGTTGACCGCAATTACCGATGAGTTGGAAACCGCCAACGCGCGGCTGGAACGCATGTCCCATGCCGACGGCCTGACCGGTATCCCCAACCGCCGTTACTTTGATTTTATGTTCAAAAAACTCATGGCATCCGCCACCCGTATGTCGATTCCCCTATCCCTGTTGATGCTGGATATTGATTTTTTCAAACCCTACAATGATACCTATGGGCATCTGGCAGGCGATGATGCGCTGAAAACGATCGCCGAGAACCTTCATAAGACGATCAAACGGGAAAGCGACTTTATTTCCCGGTATGGCGGCGAAGAATTCGCCATTGTACTTTTCGGAAATGATCTTAAAGCGGCTGAGCGGCTGGGCGAAAACATACGGCAGCAGGTTGAGGCTTTGGACATCGCCCATGAGGCCTCGGGTACCAGCGACCGGATAACTGTGAGCATCGGCATTGCCACCTGCATACCGGAACCCCATATCAAGCCCGAGAACCTCATCTATTGTGCCGATCAGGCGCTTTATGAGGCCAAAAGCACGGGGAAAAACCGGGTGGTCACTCGCGACTCCGAGTATCTCGACGATCCGGCGTTAAAGAGGAACCATACCTTGATGGCCCGGCATTATGTTTAAAACCCCAGCATCAGGGCGATGATTCCGACAAGGACACAGTAAGGCGCAAAATAAAAAAACTGACCGTGGCGAACGATTTTTATCAGCGTACTCAAAGCGATGTAGCCGACCCCGGCCGAGGCGGCGGTCCCCAAAGCGATTGATAGCGTCGAGATTTCCCCCCATCCATCCGCTCCGCAGGCCAGGCTCAACACAAGGGCGCCTAAAATCGCGGGAATGGCCAAAAGAAATGAAAATCGGGCCGCCGTATCCCGTTTAAGCCCCAGACACAGGCATACAGCAATCGTGGCCCCCGAGCGGGACACGCCGGGGATTACGGCTACCCCTTGGGCGAGGCCGACAATCAAGGCCCCAAAAACCGTAAACTCGACCATTCCCAATTCCCCTGGCTTTACCAGCCGGGTTCCCACAAGCAGTGCGGCGGTAAAAAAAAGCGACAGGCCGACAACCCACAGGGAGGTAAATAGATGATCCGAAATTTGATGAAAACCAAGTCCCAAGGCGGCAGTGGGCAGTGTTCCGGCCAGAATGAGGCCGAGCGTTTTCAAATCCGGATCATCGGTCCATCCAAAGGGCCGTTCGGCTTTCGGTTTAAGCATCTGCCCGCCAAATCGAAGCACCGATTTTAAAAGAGCGGCGATATCAGAAAAAAAATAAACCGCCACCGCCAGCAGGGTGCCGACATGAACGCTGATGTCAAAAGAAAGCGCCGGCTCCCTTAGGTTGAAAAAGTGTTGAAACAGCACCAAATGCCCTGAGCTGCTGACCGGAAAAAATTCGGTGAGCCCCTGTACGATCCCCAAAATAACGGCCTGAACCGGATCCATCGATTGGCTCCAAACTACCTAAATTGAGCGTTCAATTTTCTGAAAATTTAATTTTTATTTTATTTTCAGGCTATTGAATCATTTTTTAATCAAAAAATCCCCCCCGGGATTTCCAATTTCAGCGCGGCTCCCCGCCCTGTGTCAAATGATCCGCATCCGGCGCCGCCTTTCGAATCACTTCCAACACAATGAGATCCGTCGAATAGGGGTTTTCCAAACAGACATCGGCGTCGGCATCAATGCACAGCATATCGGGCGGGCCGACTTCGCGTTTTTCATCGTCTATTGAAAGCCAGCCCCCGCCGGCGATGAAAATCCAGGAAAGATTGCCATGACCATGGCCGGAAAACGCGATACGTCTTTTGGGGCTGATCATAAGCTTCCGAACATACAGTTCATCGTTAGGATCAACGATCTCAGCCCGTCCCCAGGGGAGATATATCCAGGGATGCCTAACCGCCTCCCGGCGTCCGCTTTCCTTCAGATGATCCACAATGTGTTTGACCGCCTGGGCCTTTTCCATTGACGCCACCAGCACGGCATCCGACGTTTCCACGACGACCTGGCGGGACAGGCCCACCCCGGCGACCAGGCGTTGGCTGGAAAAAATCAGTGAATGATCCACATCGGATACCAACACGTCCCCGGAGATAACATTCTCATCCCCATCCTTTTCACCCACTGCCCAGATGGCGGCCCATGAGCCCAGATCATCCCAGCCGGCCTCAAATGGGATCATGACCCCGCGCCCGGTTCTCTCCATAACCGCGTAATCAATGGAATCCGAGGGGCAGGCCCCGAATTCTGCTTCATCCAGCCTGAAAGCGTCGCCGTCCGCCCTCCCCTTTTGAAACGCGGCTTCACAGGCATTGACGATTTCCGGAGCAAATCGTTTCATCTCCGCCATCACCGCCCCGGCAGCGAACATGAACATACCGCTGTTCCAGCAATAATCGCCGGAGGCCAGATACCCGCGGGCGGTTTCCAGATCCGGTTTTTCCACGAACTCGTCGATATAAAAGCCGGCGCCGTCACCGCCGCCCCCATTTCCTTCTGATACGGGGGCCGGCGCGCCTTTTCGAATATAGCCGTATCCGGTTTCCGGTTTATCCGGAATAACGCCGAATGTAATCAACGATCCCGCGGCCGCGTAATCGGCCCCCGCCCCAATGGCTTGATGAAATTTTGCCACATCATTGATCAGATGATCCGCCGGAAGTATCATGATCAAGGCACCGGGATCAATGGAGGCGGCTTTCAGCGAGGCGACGGCGACCGCAGGCGCCGTGTTCCGCCCTACCGGCTCAAGGAATATGGCCGACGGCAAGACCCCGATCCCTTTTAACTGTTCGGCAACAATCAGCCGGTGCTTTTCATTGCAGATCACCATCGGCGGCGCCATATCCTTGACACCGTTGATCCGAAGCAGGGTATTCTGAAGCATGGTACGGTTATTGGTCAACTTGAGCATCTGCTTCGGATACAACCGCCGGGAAAGCGGCCATAGCCGCGTACCGGAGCCGCCTGCCAGAATTACCGGGATAATCATCGTCGGGTCCTTTCCAGAACAGATTCACGGTTCAGGGTAAAAAAATCAAAAGCTTGGCGCATTAGCGCCTCTCACTGCCGTCATTCCGGAAAACGAAAGCGGCGAGGCATCCTGTTTGTTATAGATTTTTCGCTTTGCCTTCGTGTCATACCGCATAAGCCTTGATCAGCCTTTTAGGCGCCCGTGTCGATATGAATCGGCGTCTGCCGGCAGATCGATCAAATAATCCCGTTGCCGGCGATGGCATCTGCCAACGCAAAAGGCTGAGGGCAGGTGCCGTTTAATTTCGCGGAAGACTTCCGGGAGGCAGGTAAACAAGAGCTCATAGTCCTCGCCCCCGGCGAACATAAATGCGTGGGCCGGAAACCCATACTTATCGAAGAATCGGGCAAGCTGCGGATCGACCGGCATTTGCCCGGCGTCAAACGCAATGGTCAAGCCCGAGGCTTCGGCAATATGGGCCGCATCACCTGAGAGGCCGTCGCTCATGTCCATTACGCATGAAACCCCGTGCGCGGCCAGAATCTGCGCGGCATCAAACCGGGCTTTCGGATGTTTGAAATGATGGATCAGATCCGGAAATGCTTCATCTCCGGTTTCCAAACACTTAAGGCCGGCCCGGGCAAGCCCCAGCGGGCCGGTCACGTAAACCCCGTCCCCCGGCCGAGCGTTTTTTCTTAACGGGAAAATGTCCGATCGCCCGCTGCCAACGGCGAAAAGATCAATCGTCAACTCCCCTGCGGCGGATATATTGCCCCCGCCGGAACATGCCGAGTGCCGCTCCAGGCCCTGCCGGATACCCCTGTACAGCTCAATAATCGATTCCTCTGACATGTCGCGCGGTATGCCGAGGTTGACAAACAGCACCTGGGGCCGGGCATAGGACGCCGCCAGGTCACTGAACGTAATTTCAACGGCTTTTTGCCCGAGCTCCGCCATTGTCTGCCACGACCTCCGAAAATGGACGAACTCCCGCTGGGTATCAGTGGTAGCCACCGGATGCGCGATCCGGTTCAAAAGAGCGGCATCATCACCCGGCGGGACCCGGACAATGGATTCATCCATCGGTAAGGACGGCAGGAGGGAGTCAATCAGGGAGAACTCGTCCTGCCAGGCAGACAGGAACTTACGGGAGCGGGCCCCGCACGCCCGGGCGAACCCAACTGCGGCCTGTGCTGGGGCTTCGGCGCGGGTAATACCGCTGATCACCGCCCCGCCGGCAGCCCCATGGCCCATACAATCGGCCACATTTTGCGCATTGACACCGCCGATGGCGACTACGGGAAGGGGGGCTTTTTCAACAACCGCCCCTAGCCCGGAGAGGCCGATCACCGCCTTGGCATCCGCCTTTGTCCCGGTGGCGTACACCGGGCCGCTGCCGATATAGTTGCAGGGCGTCAGATCAGCGGCGTCAAGCTCGGCGGGTGTGGATACGGACACACCGATGATCGCCGACGCCCCCAAAATCCGGCGGGCGACCGACGGCGGCGTATCCGTCTGGCCGAGATGGACCCCGTCCGCTGCCACCGCCTTTGCCAGAAGCACGTCGTCGTTGATCACGAATGGCACAAAGTGCCGCCGACAGGCGTCGCGAATGGCCTCTACCTCCGGTATGTCATTTATGGAGAAGTGTTTGTTCCTATACTGAACAAGGGTCGCGCCGGCTTTAATGGCTATCTCCGCCTGCTGAAGCGGCGAAGTGCCGGGCGCCTGGTCATCCGTGATAAAATAGAACCTTAGATTTTCAGCAAAACCGGTTCTCACAGGCCCCCTCCCGCCTGGATGGGGCCGGTCTGCCCAATCCCCTCGAATTGGGCCGCCCATTCAAGAAACCGGTTAACCTTATCCGGGCCGTATCTCTCAATGTTTTTTACCACGGATACGAATTCCAGCGGCTTGCCGTTGCGATGCCATTTTTTGGAAAAAAACTTGTCCGCATAACAAATGATCCGCTCTTCCAGCGTAACAGGCAGCATATCCCGTTCAGGGAGCGGCAGTTGGTGGGCCCTGATTTCGTGGGCCGTCAGCCCCACCCCCACATGCCGTTCACATACCCGCGCATGCCGGGATAGCCCCCTTTCTTCCAGAATTTGCCGGCCGAGATAGCCGTGGCAGATATAGGGATAGGCCCCCGAACATCCGATGGAGGGGGCGTTGGTTAAATATATGCCGATATCATGGAGCAGCGCCGCCTCTTCAATGAATGCCATGTCCGGGTTGAGATGCCTAAGATTTGCGGCAATGCCCAGTGCCCGCCGCGCCACGGCCCTTGAATGGGCGACAAGGATTTCATGCGCTTCGGTTCCCGGCGGATACAGCGCCTGGATGATTTCTTTGGGCTGATTAGCCATTGTCCCCCTATCAAAATTGATGGCTTCGTAAAAAGTCCAATATCTGTGTTGCGCTGCATCCCTCGGAATTTCACGTACAGCTAAGTACGCTGCATTCCTCGGGATTTGCGACGCCTTGATCTTGAACTTTTTACTTTGCCATCCCAAAATCGACTTTTTACGAGACTGTCAAAAACTAAAATGATAAATATCCATCCAAGACAGTATGCTGAAACTATCAGGCCCCTTATGCGGCCACTCGTTCGCCATCCGTCTGAAAGTTGGATTTGACAATGGACGATAAAAAAATTTATTGCAATAATAAAACCTGGTGTCAAGCTGGAAGGTCCGTGTGGTTTTCTGTGGATTAGGGGGGAGTGCCATAAATGAACGTATCTGTTGTAACCGTGAACTATAAAACGCCCTTGCTCACAGAGGCGCTGGTCCGGCAACTGTCAAAGATCAGCCTTATATCCCGGATTATCGTTGTGGACAACAGTGCCGATCTGTCTCCGGAGCTGTTTGAGGGCCTGCCCAAACCCATTCTGGTCCGCAGCCGGGAAAACATCGGATATGGAAGGGCGGTTAATCACGGCATAGCCCATGTAGAAACCGAATGGGTGCTGGTGATTAATCCGGACGTCCGTCTGGATGAAGCCAGCTTGGCCCGGTTGCTTGAAGCGGCCGCTTCGTATGGGGCGCCGCTTGCGGGGCCTCGGTTCTATTGGGATGACAGCCATACGTTTCGTCTCCCTCCGGCCACGGGGATGTCTTTATGGCATTCTATCGGGGCCCGGACGGCCCAATCCTATATGCCGGATGCGCATCTGTTCTCGTTTTATTGGCAGATTCGGCATGACCGGTTCTGGCAGGCTTCGGAACCCTTTTACGAACCGTTTCTATCCGGTGCCTGTTTGCTTATAAATATGGACCGGATTTTTCCATCCGGCGGCCGGCTCTTTGATGAGCGTTTTTTCATGTATTACGAGGATACGGATCTTTGCCTGCAAACCTTGCTCGGCGGGCAAACCCCTATTTGCGTGCCCGGGGCCGAAGTCGTTCATTACTATAACCAGGCGCCGGCAGCCGAGTCTCACAAGCAGGCGATGATGCAGGCGTCGGAATCGCAGTTCTTTCAGAAATATTACGAGGCGCTGCCGGATCTTCATCTCGGGCGCCAGGAGCCTTTGGTTGACTGTGAAGACCTCGGCACAATCGAGGCCCCGCCGGCATTGGCTTATTCGGGAAATCCGGCGGGCGGCCGCCGGAGAGGCGGGTTGTTCTTTGAGATGGCGTTCAACCCGTTTTTCTGTCCATTCGCCCAGGCTGTCGTCGAAAATGACGGGTTCGCCGTTCCGGCCCATATATGGGAACAGCTGCCCTCATCAGCCACCTATTTCGCCAGGTTCAGAAAATTTCAAGGACCGGCGGGGAAAATTTGGAAATGGATCAAACGATAACCCTGGACTCGGGTCAATATGGTATCCGGCCGTATCAGCGCGCCGACAAAGAGGCGGTCATCAGGCTCTGGGAAACCGTCTTTGAAAAGCCGCTTAACCGGGATTACTGGGATTGGAAATATTTCGCCAATCCATACGGCCAACGGATCATGCTGGCGACATCCGAAGCCGGGGAGCCCCTGGTTTTTTACGGCGGCATTCCCTACCGGGCGAATCTGGAGGGCAGAACCGTTGAGGTGATCCATTTGATGGATATTATGTCGCACCCGGCGTATCGAAAGACCGGGCTGTTCGTAAAAACGGTGGAGGCGTTTATCGATCGGTTCGGCGCCGATGACAGGGCGGTGCTTTTCTACGGATTCCCCGGACAATACCATTTTCAGATCGGCAACAGGTATCTGAAATATAGGGAGCTCTCCGGTGGCGCCAATTTTTGGACGGCGGATCCCCGAGCCCTGTCGTCACATGGCGACCCGCCCGGCGAGATTTTTGAAATTGCCGGCGACGCCGGGGCGTTTGATGAATTATGGCTAAAAAATGCAAAATATTACCCATTCTCCATTATCCGGGATGCAAAATTTATCAATTGGCGTTTTAAGTTGAAACCTGAAGCATCATATGAGATTTATGGGTATCGGGTGGAGCCCGGGCAAGGAAGGGCCCAAGGAATGGCCCAAGGAATGGCCGGATACGCCGTGTTTGTCCGAAATGCGGACGCCGTCGTGATGGCGGACATGCTGATGCCGCCGGATAAGGCAATATTTCAGGGTTTTATGACGAAAGTGGCCGATAGATGGGTCCAAAAAGGCATAAAAAGGGTCGAGACCTGGCTGCCGGCCAACCATTTTTTGAATCGCCTGCTGTCCGAAACCGGTTTTTCCAGGCTCCCCGAGCCATTGGGGTTTATTCCGACGGGCCGGAGCTTTGCGTCGTTTCTGCCGCTGGATTGGGTCGTCAATCATATGTATTATAGCATGGCGGACGCGGATCTATTTTAGGCGGATGGATTTTATGCCGTTTTTCTTACCCACCATATCTTAAAATTTCTGAGATGCAGCCAGAGAACGCTATCATTCCCTACCATGCCACTGACCCAACCGGCAACCGGGCCCTCGTTTTTGCGCCCCACCCCGATGATGAGATACTGGGGTGCGGGGGCTGTTTAGCCCTTCACGTCGCAGCAGGGGACGCGGTTAAAATCGTGTTTATGACAAACGGCGCCGCCGGCGACATCCAAAAACAGTGCGACAGGGCCGACTATATTCAAACAAGGCAGGCGGAGGCGATTCGTGCCTGCCGCCAGATCGGTATCAGGGACTACGAATTTTGGGATTTTGAGGACCGCCAACTTTTTGATTCCCCCGGGGCGCTGGCGCTTGTTTTAGACGAAATAGCGGCGTTTGCCCCTGAACTCATCTACGCCCCCTCTGCGTTAGAGTTCCATCCGGACCATCGGGCCGCCCATTTTTTGGTTTCATCCGCGGTCTCAAGCTGCCAAAACAGGTTTGATGTCGCCTTCTACGAGGTTAACCAACCGCTCGCCCCGAACTCTCTTGTGGATATTACCCCTGTGGCGTCAAAAAAATTCAGCGCCCTGGAGGCCTACCAGAGCCAATTGAGGGAAAGGGATTACAGGGATATCGCGGAAGGATTGAGCCGATTCCGCAGGCTGACATTGCCGGATGGCACTTTTTTTGCAGAGGCATTCTATAGGGTTAATGCCGAGGCCCTAAGGGAGAGCAGCTTCATCTGCATCTACCAGCAGGAGGTGAAAAGCCGGATACCCGGGCTTGAAACCATTGGCCCCCTGGTGTCGGTCATCATAAGAACCAAAGATCGGCCCGCCCTGTTGGCCAATGCTTTAGCCTCCGTTGCCGGGCAAACCTATCGGAATATAGAAGTCGTGCTGGTCAATGATGGGGGGGAGGATGTCGGTTCACTGGCGGATCGGCTTTTGCCGGATATGCCGGTCCGATATACGGACCTGCCGACCGGCAGGGGGCGGGCCGCCGCCGCAAACGCGGGGTTAGAGGCGGCCCGGGGGAAATATGTCAATTTTTTGGATGATGATGACATTTTGTATCCGGAGCATCTTGCTACATTAGTGGCTTTTTGTTACGTCACAGATAAAAAAATTGTTTATTCCGGGGTAAAAAATATATACTTCGATGGCTATTCCGGAAACCAGGCATCAACGCCCGGTTATGAAGAAATTGTCTATAACTGTAATTTTAACCCGGACGCCTTGCTTTTTTTTAAATACATCCCGATAATGAGCGTCCTCTTTGACAGGCGGGTTCTCTCTGATGTTCCGGGCTTCAATGAGGCTCTGCCGGTATTTGAGGATTGGGATTTCTGGATTCGTTTATCCCGGTGCCATACATTTAACCATATGGATAGGATTACGGCGGAATACCGTTTTTATTCTTCAGATGCCCGGGAAGTATATTGGAAAACGGATAAAACCACCACCCGATACCGTGACCGGGTATTTAAATATGCGCTCCCCCATATAGGTGAGCGGGCATGGGGGGAGTACCTGAATTTTATCATTGCAAACGGCCGGACGTTTGCAGGCAAGGGGGCGGATTCTAGCCGGCGATTGAATAAGCTACTAAAACTATTTAAAAAACAGGCTAAACTGTATTGCTCTCGAAGCCACCCGGCAAACAAAGGCGCCGAGGGCTTCAAAAGGGTCCGCCTTGTGAAAAGATTTCTCAAACTAAAACAAGGGATTAAGCTTTTACTGGATTAGCAAAATATCTGTCTAACTTTATAAACAGCTGTCGGGGTCATAATGAAAATACTGATCACAGGGGGTGCCGGGTTTATCGGGTCCCATCTGGCGGACCGTCTGATTGAAACGGGCCATGAGATCTATATCGTCGACAACCTGTCCTCCGGGAGTATGGACAATGTCAAGCATCATCAAACCAACGATAAATTCCATCTCATCGTCGATACCATTCTCAACCAGGAGTTAATGGAAAATATCGTCAGGCAATGCGACCAGGTTTACCATCTGGCGGCGGCCGTGGGGGTGAAGTTGATCATGAATCGTCCCGTTGAAACCCTTGAAACCAATGTGCGGGGAACGGAGATGATTCTAAAGATGGCCAATAAATACAAAAAAAAGGTGTTCATTACCTCCACCAGCGAAGTGTATGGAAAGATAATGAACGGGAAAAACTCCCCCCTATTGCTGGAGGATACCGATCGGTTAATGGGCTCGACCACCAAGAGACGATGGGCGTATGCCTGTTCAAAGGCGTTTGATGAATTCCTGGCGCTGGCCTATTATGAAGAGAAAAAACTACCGGTCGTTATTGCAAGGCTTTTCAATACGGTGGGGCCCAGGCAGACCGGGCAGTACGGCATGGTGCTGCCCAATTTTGTCCAAAAGGCGCTGATCGGGAAGCCGATTATTGTTTATGGCAACGGCAGCCAATCCAGGAGCTTTCTGCATATCGCGGACGCGGTGGAGGCAATGATTTGTCTGATGAACGAGTCCAACGCTGAAGGGGAGGTCGTCAATATAGGCAATACGGAGGAGATAATGATCAAGGATCTGGCCTTTATGGTCAGGGAAATGGCCGAGAGCTCCTCTGAAATTGAATATATTTCCTATGAAAGGGCCTACGGGCCCGGCTATGAAGACATGCTGAGGCGGACCCCGGATATTTCGAAGCTAAAACGCCTTGCGGGTTTTGAGCCCCGCCATAAAATCGACGAAATCGTTCGAAGCGTAATCGACTACTATAAGATATGAGCGGATTCTTAATTTTTGCGATAACCTTTTTTCTGGCCTGCTTACTGACGACTTGCCTGACACCTGCCCTGAAACTGCTTGCCCAAAAAAATAACATTGTTGCCAAACCGAAAAAAGACCGGTGGCACAAAACCCCCAAGGCCCTGTTGGGCGGTGTGAGTATTCTTTTTGCCACGCTGGCGGCCTGGCTGACGGCCCTGCTTTTTTTTGCCGATTTTGCAGCCGTCGGAAAGCCGATATGGATCGTTGTCGCGGGCAGTATCGGGATTTTTGCGCTTGGGCTGATAGATGACGTATTGGAAATCAATCCGCAGTACAAACTGATCGGCCAGGTCGTCATCGTTTCCTCCCTTGTGTTTCTGGGAATAAAGGTCAGCTGGTTTGACTCCCAGACGGCCAATATTTTAATCAGTATCTTTTGGATCGTCGGCATCAGTAATGCCTTCAACCTGCTGGACAATATGGACGGCCTCTCAGCGGGCATCGCTTTTATCGCCGGGGTTTTTCTTTTCATATGGCTTTCGATCATACCGGTTGAACATTTTCTAAGTGTTCCGGTTCAGCTCTTGATCGCGGGTTACCTGGGCAGCCTGGTGGGCTTTTTGATCTTTAATTTTAACCCCGCCTCGATTTTTATGGGCGATGCCGGCAGCCTTTTTATCGGGTTTATGCTGGCCTGCCTGACGGTCATTGTGAAGCCGCCGCCCGGTGGAGAGGGCAGCGCCTTTTTCAGCCATGCGACCATGATTATCATCCCCTGCCTCATCCTTTTCATCCCGATTCTGGATGTGGCTTTTGTCAGTTTTATGCGAAAACTGTGTGCCCGATCGATTTTTCAGGGCGGCAAGGATCATTCCTCGCATCGCATGGTGGCCGTCGGCATGTCGGAGCGCAAGGCGGTGCTGGTGCTTTATTTCTTTGCCTTTATCTCAGGCCTTATCGCCCTGGCCACATATCCGTTGGAGATGGGCGTAAGTATTGTGGTTATTGCGCTCTATTTAATTTTTGTCCTTCTGTTCTGGCTGTATCTGGCCAATGCGGAGGTATACGTCGACAGTCCGGGCGATAACAACGGCCGCCGCTTTGGTGGAGCAATATTTAATGAATCTAACTATTTAAGGACATTCTTGGCGGTTCTCTTCGACCTGATCCTGATTACCGTCGCCTATTATGCGGCCTACCTGCTGCGGTTTGAAGGCGATATCGGCGCGGATTTCTCAAGGTTTTTAATCTCTTTGCCGATACTGTTCGCCTGCCAGGTCCTCTGCTTTTATCTGTTCGGGGTCTATCAGAGGCTGTGGTGGGGATCGCGCCTCGGCGATATCGGCGCCTATGTTAAGGGGGTGACCGCCGGTACCATCATGGCCGTATTGATACTGCTGTTTTTATATCGTTTCCAAAGTTTTTCAAGGGCCGTCTTCGTTATTTACTGGGGGGTGATGCTGATTTTTGTATCGTTCTCCCGGTTTTTCTTTCGAATGCTGGATGAATGGATGTCGCATGAGAATAAAAACGGCAGGCCGACGCTGGTATACGGGGCGGGCGTCGGCGGGCAAATGGTGGCCCGTGAGATTGAGACCAACAGGGAGCTGGACCTATCGCTCGTCGGGTTTATCGATGATGATCCGATGAAAAAAGGCAAAAGGATTCATGGCTATCCGGTTTTCGGCAATAAGGAAAAGCTGGGAGAAGTGATAAGAAAAAATAACATTAAAGAGATTATCGTGTCCTTCAGAACCAACGGGTCTGAAAAAAAGAAGGAACTCGAACGGCTGCGGATGCTTGAGGGGCTTGATATATCGATTCAGCAGATGCGGCTGGTGATTTCGCCATAAGCCGGCAGGCAACGGGAGGGCTGTTGAAAAAGGGGCTTCTGATATATTTGGGTTTTTTTATCGTTTTTGGCTGCTGCCATGCTGCCGGCGCCTTTGCGGTAACCTTGATTATTCCGTCGCTGGAGGCCAGAAGCGGGGGCTATATCGAGGTTCCGGTATTGGTGGACCGGGTGGATAACCTGGCCGGCGTCAAACTGACCCTCCGATATGATGATGAAGTGCTTCAATACGAGGATGCGAGGCCATCGGAATGGACGGATGCTTTGATGCACGTGACCAACAGGAAAACGCCCGGATGCCTGATCGTCGTTATGGCGGGCGCTGAAGGCGTAAAGGGAAAAAATATGCCTTTAATCTATATCGGTTTCCGGGTCAAAAACGGGCTCAAGGAAAAACAGTCCCTTGCCCTAAGAATTTCAAATATCCAGTTGGTCAGCGATCAGTTAAAGAATTTAAAATCCGATACCGGCATCCATCCGCTGACTATTTTGCCCGAATCGGATAAATCCTGCGAAAATCAATAAAGATGGCTTCGTAAAAAGCGATTTATTCCGCTGGTGCGGTATTTTTACAGAAAGGAACTTTTGCGACAGGTTAAAGGCACTGAGACGATTCATCCAATTTTGTCATTTCGAGCGGCAGCGAGAAATCTTGAACAAACAAGATTCCTCGTCACTTTCGTTCCTCGGAATGACAGCAGCGAAAGCATCTAAAATAATATTAAATATTGTCGAGTTACTTAGAAGTCGATTTTGGGATGGCAAAGAAAAAAGTTCAAGCTCAAGGCGCGCAAATCCCGAGGAATGCAGCGTACTTAGCCGTACGTGAAATTCCGAGGGACGGAAGCGCAACACAGATATTGGACTTTTTACGAAGCCATCAATAAAGAAATTGACTTTGTATAAATAATATCGTATAAATAGATAGTTATAAATATAATTTTACGGTGACAGGGGCGCGGTTCGGTGTAATGCCCCGGAACTTATGGTATATTCCAGGTGATGGCGGCCCGCCGCTGTCTTTGAGCCCGCATTATGAAAAAGACAAGATGGAAAAATATTTGCACCTTTATCTTTATGGGGATTTTTTTGCACGCCCTTATTCCTCTCCATCTGCCTGAAGACATTAACAGGGACCGCCAGATCAATATCCAGGATGCCGTTATTATGGCGCAAAACTTGAATTCCGCCGACGATCGGGGGAGTGAAAGCAAGTTATCCGATTTTATCTCGACCGTTCAGGTAGTGGCGGGGCTAAAGACGGTGATCCATTCACAGGATAGCGACAACAGCGCACAGGGTGGCGGCGATTTGATCTACATTCGCTCCAACACGCCCTGTATCATTAAATGCCCAACCGCCTCGAAATTTTATTTTGTTGAGGATCATTCGGAATCCGTCCGCTTTGCTCCCCCCATTCCGCCTCCTGTCAGAACTGATCAAGCCTGATGTTTCACATGTGATAAATGCCAGTGCCTGATCGGGCGCTATTGAGAAGCAAAAACGCCTCTAAAGAAGGGCCGATACCGCCCAATGCTTTAGAAAGGCTGATATAAAAGGAGCACAATCCAATGCATTATATAAATCGCGTCATATTATTTTTTACCGCGCTGTTTGCGTGTTTGATTCTACCGCTTTATGCCCAGGCGGCGCCTATGCTAACGATGAACGATGGCACAGGAGGCGGCGATGACACCCTGATCGTCCAGGTTAAGGTGGATAACCCTGACCAGCTGGCCGGAGCTTCATTTACCTTCAAATATAGTAAGGCCTTAGAAGTAGACGTAAGAACCGGTTTTTTTGATCATATTGAAACCTGTAATCACTATACGACTGACGATGTGCACCAAAAAGTCGCCACGTTAAGGGCGTTGGATGGGTCCGGGCAGCTAGAGGAGCGATCTTCGAATATTATTTTTACTTTAAGGGTAAAGTTAAATGGAGTGGCCGACACCTACCCCATCAAAATCATCCCAACCGAATTAAATAATGCGGAGGCGGGGTATGATAATAACGAAAAGATCGATCTGCTTTACGGCATCGATGCCAACCAGGAGGTGGTTACACTTCTTAAGTATAAGGACTATAACAACAATGTATCTGGCAGCGTTACATTCACATCAGATTCAAGCACGTATGACAGCGGCAGCGGGGATACCGGCACGGGCGGTATCGGCAGTGGCGGCGATGGCTGGTGGGGCAGCTTTCAAGATGGTTTCACTGGCGGCGATACCGGCACGGGCGACAGCGGCGATACCGGCACGGGCGATAGCGGGGATACCAGCACGGGCGACAGCGGCACAGGCGATGGCTGGTGGGGCAGCTTTCAAGACGGTTTCACTGGCGGCGATACCGGCACGGACGACAGCGGCGATACCAGCAGCGGCGATACCGGCACGGGCGATTCGGGCACTGGCGATAGCGGTACCGGCGATAGCGGTACCGGCGATACCGGCACGGGAGATAATTGGTGGGAGTTTGGCGGCAATGGCGGAGACAGCGGCACGGGAGATGAAGCGGACGAAGCAGATGCTGACGCCGATGGCGTCGCCGATGATTCAGACAACTGTCCGGACATTTACAACCCAGAGCAAAAGGACTCCGACGGTGATGGTATCGGGGATGTTTGTGATGACGAGATCGTCCCCGGCATAGCGGCCAATAATTCGCCAGGCTATATAAACATTACCTCGATCGAAAATCTTCGCATCACCATTGAATTATGTCCCGGCAGTCATACAGGCGAGGATGCGGACTGGTGGCTATTGGCGAATACCCCGTACGGCTGGTTTCACTATAAACCGGGCAATGGTGCCTGGGTTGACGGGTTTGAGTGCAGTTTTCAGTGTCCCTTATTTAATCTGGATGAATTCCCTGTCTTTGATACGGCGCTTCCTCCCGGGGTCTATACGATCTATTTCGGTGTTGATACGGATATGAATGGTTCATTGGATATGGACCAGGCCTGTTATGAGACGATAAAACTGAATATAGTAGACCCGGATGATGCGGAAACGATCTCCAATTCCCTGGGTATGGAGTTTGTCCGAATAGAGCCGGATACGTTTAATATGGGCAGTCCCCCGGACGAATACTTCCGCTATGAAGATGAAACCCGGCATGAGGTCACGTTAACGCAGGCGTATTACATGCAGAGCACCGAGGTCACCCAGGGCCAGTGGGAGGCGGTGATGGGGAACAACCCGTCTTATTTTAACGACTGCGGGGACGACTGCCCGGTGGAACGGGTCTCCTGGCAGGAGGCGCAGAATTTCATCGATAAACTCAATGCGAGGTGCGAAGGCACCTACCGGCTGCCTACGGAGGCCGAATGGGAGTATGCCTGCCGGGCGGGGAGCGAAACGGCATTTGCCAATGGTAAAATAACTGAGGAATATCTGGTGCCCGATGCCAATTTAAATGCCATGGGTTGGTACTCCTACAACTCAAACCGCAGCATCCATCCGGTGGCGCAAAAAAACGCCAATGCCTGGGGATTGTATGATATGCATGGCAATGTGTGTGAGTGGTGCCAGGATTGGTATGATACGTATCCGGCCAGGGCGGTGACGGATCCCAAAGGCCCTCCAGCCGGGGCCTATCGGGTATTTCGCGGCGGCAGCTGGCATGGCAGCGCCATCATCTGCCGCTCGGCGTATCGCGAGCATGGCGATCCAGGCAGTAGTGATAAAAAAATCGGGTTCCGGGTGGTCCGAGTCCTGGATAAATAGCATCGGAAACCGAATACCTGAAGTTACTTAAAAGGGGAA
>Ga0209925_1000112_pt1 | contig 39862 bp, 52 predicted proteins | sample SalPonR2_A_D1_MG_FD_185702 | JGI IMG/M metagenome (GOLD analysis project Ga0209925, IMG submission 185702) | Salt pond soil microbial communities from South San Francisco under conditions of wetland restoration - Salt Pond MetaG R2_A_D1_MG... ... | reverse complement strand
CACGTCTCGTTGATTGTCTGACCGCGGCATGCGCAGTTTGATGGGTTCAAACTGGAAAGTCAAGTCGTACCCGAAGGTCCCGTACAAGCCCAACTGTGGGTCCCCGTCGCTCTGAAAAAAGTCCACCAAGGTGCGGATTACGCTAAAGATGCTTGGCTGCCGCGAACGCTCTTCTTCGGGGAAGTATTCGTCTGACTTGGGCACTTGCCCAGAAAGAACCGTCCCGCCATCTTCACCAGCTGGGTGACCGGTGCGTTCCAAGCTGGCCAGAGCCAATGACGAGTCCGGCCGCTCGAGCGCGTCTTGAATAACCTCCAACAGCACCTCTCCACGTGCATTCAATGCCTTCACCTTAAAGTTTAGACCCCGGCTTTCAATTTTAAGGGGAGGATCGATGAAGCCAATGGTCCATCGCGCATATCGGCCGGGGAATTCATAAGAGGATGCCAGCAGCACCCCCTCATGAGAGTCGAGGCCCTCTAGCAAGGCGTCGACCTCCTTGCCAGTGTCTGACACGTCCTCGACTTGACATGTCACTTGGACACCCCCTTTCGTTATGAATCTGCCCGAAAGCGGTCTGTACCGAGGTGCCCCAAGAGAAAGCCGACCCTCCTCACCCTCCATCATCGTCATCGACAGGTCTCCCTTGCGGCCGCGCTTGAACTCGCAACTGCCTCTTATTCTCTCATTCTCACCACTTTTCCAGCAACGATGCTGTATGCTTAAAGGGTCTTCGAAAGAGCGGTCGGTCCAACTCCTTAGATGAGAGTACGAGGAAGAGCAGGGGCCGTGGAAAGACAAGGGCGCGGATGGTGATCTGAGGGAGCCGCTTGCTCTTCTTGAGCGGCAGGTTGGGCCAGCGTGAACTCCCAATTGGATATGTAGAAAAATTAATACTGATAGTGCTAACACAGCACTTTTCAAACGTGGTGGTCTCAAATCATGCATATGTATTGGTTATGCTTTGTACCGCAGCACTCCGGTCGAATCGACTCTGGCTGTAGGGGTACGGTCCTCCAGGGTCGAGATAGTGTCGAAGTTGCAGCAAGTATCCGGCAGGACCGCTACGCAGAGAAGAGCACCGGTCCTGATGTGATGAGAATTGAGACATGGAAACTCAGCCACCAACCATGACAAGCCGATTAAGATCATCGCAGGGCGAGGCGGCGACTCGCCAGCGAGCTCACACAACTGTGCCGCCGCTTGCTCAAAGTTCTGGTCGCGCACGGCCCCTGGGCTACAATTCAAAGTAGCCCTTCAACATATCGGCACGAATTTAAAAAATATATGTTCCAATGCGATATAATGAAGTGACATGCCTCGTTCTAATTCAATGTAATGTTTTACAAAAATCAAGCTGTACACGACATGCGTTGCAGCGCGTGGACATCTATGAAATCTCCGCCACAACCTTCTGTTTGCGCTCTGGCACAAATTTACTATCTTCGCTATCTTTTCTTGCATGCTTCCTGCGATTTTGAGCTTTGCGTCGTTGGCTCTCTTGTTGCATGTGAAGCGTCTCGCGGGCCTTCATAATGGCCTTCGGCACGTGCCGGTGTTTAGCGATGCGCCGCACCTCAGGCATGTGTTGATAGCGCTTTTTCAACGCTTCCTCGTACTCCAACTTCTTCTCTGCCCGAGGAACTTTCACTCCAAGTTGCTGTGAGGCTTCTGCCTTCCATATTCGGAGGTTGGTGTCGTCAGAGCCCGTGAGCACGAAGCGGCCGTCCCCCGAAAAATTGACGCAGAAGACGCGCTGCATACGTTTGGTGTGATAAACCTCACGGCTCCGGCCTTCTCTGTGACCAAAAATACGCACGGTGCGATCGTATGAGCCGGTGACGAATTCTTGACCTGTAGGTGAGAAGGCGAGGTCCATGACGGCGCCCACGTGATCCTTGTGGATGAGCTTGGCTTGGTCAAGCTTTCGGAGATCGAAAGTATAGAGATTGTGGTCCTCGCTGGCAACTGTGAAATTCAAGGGTTCTTGCGGATTCCAGGCCAGTGCGTTCGAGCGCATGACAAGCACGGCCTTCCGCATAGCCGCACCCTCGCGCGTGTCGAAGAGCGTGACCGCCCGGTCCGATCCCGTGCTGGCCAGAAGCGAGCGCTCAGCGGGATTGTATCGCACGCAGGAGATGGCATCGCATCCCCACGAAAATGATTGAACGGGATTCGAACGTGCATGGTCCCACACCAAAACGCGGGTGTCAGCCGCCGTGGCGAAATGTGCGTTGCGCCAGTGATGATCAATGGATGTCAGTGTCTCACTGTGGAGCCACGTATTGAGAGCCGCGGGTTCCTGTCGTGTCGATCGGCATATCATCGAGTACCAAGGAAATTGGTAAATTGACTATTTGAATTGAAATGGCGGATGCGTCGAAATCTAAAGCACAGACCTGTCTGGAGTCGTCTGCGACGCATAATGTCCATTGCTTGACTGTCTTGTCTCCGCAAGAGAAAAAAGTTCCCCCACCGGGTGCTACAGAAAGACCTCTGACGAAACCTGCGTGTGCATACGCACGCCACACACATTTGCGCACATTTAAATCCCATACTCGCACCTCACCGTCACAAGCTCCTGTTAAGAACTGAACCAAATTTCGTTTGCTAAGAGCAGAGCAAAATACACCATCTGTGTGGCCATCCAATGCACCTGTAAAAAATTCAAAGATGTAAAAAAAACAATTTCTAACTTGCGGAAGGAGGTATGACATTTTACACATATGCAGCTAACACGTTAAACTAGCGGACACTACATGCTGCACCAGCTAAGGTGCTAAAAATTAAGGATCAGGAGCAATCAAAATGTGCCATTGAAACTATGCTCCTAAATATCTCACCAAAGACATTTCATGGTCCGTCAACGTACCGATAAATGGTTTGGCAAACAGCTTATCCAGCTTAGTCGCTTGAAGGGCGCGAGTATATTCCCGGGCTTTGTCAAAAGGATGTAGGGCGGGATCCAGATTTCGAAAAACCTTGACGACATCTCCTTTGCACTCCCTTGTGAAAGTCTCTTCACATCGACTGAGTGTCTTGATCTTCATTGTCTTAGCACATTTGAAAGCGAGAAAATGAGATGATTCACAGAATATCTTTCCGCAACAGACGCTTCGTTATCTCAGTTATACCAAAAAAGTTTCCCGTCAAGCCTCGACGACATTCTCAACCCCAAGTGCCTTCTTTCCCACTTCTTATATGCTCAGCTAAACAGTGGTGTGCGGGCAGAGGAAATCATCGGAACCCTTTGAGTAAAGCGCTCGTCTCATTGGTCATCGCCGTCCCGCCCGTTGCCTTTACCGAGCCGTTAAGCCTCGACCGTTTCCGCCGGGTTTCCACCTTGCTTAATTTTCAGGCGCCTTTTTCTTTCAAATAAAATGGGCCGGCCAGAGCACTATTTTTCGCACTTCAAAATTTCAACCTAAAATAACGTATTGTCTTACCCCAATTACAGGAGCTTGGTGCCAGACAACCATTTCTTTTTAATTTCTTCACGATTTTCGAAGGGCCCTCCATTCGAGTTAAGAATACGAAAACACGTCAAGAAATACATAGGGAGAACCAAAAGCACCAGATGCACGTAAACGAGCATTATGCTTTTTCAGCAAGGTGAGTTATTCTCGTATTTGAACGTAAGATGCATGTAATTATCTAAAGGATTGTATCTTATGGCCATCACCTCTGCACACAACAAAATCTGTAGTCGATGTGAAGACTTCGTATACGTACCTAACGAGTCAACCTATTATGCTTGGTTAGACAACCAAACCAGAATAGTTGAAAAGGAATGCAATACTCCTATAGTCGTGTGGGGAGAGCCAGGTAAGGTAGAACCGGAACTCAGACGAAATTGTGTGCATTGCGTCGTGAAATTGATTACCAAAAGCCACCAATCGTCTGCCACCGCTCGTTGTACGTCATTTAGGATTTCGCGTGTTACCATAAAGTTTGTTCTTGAAGGAGACATTGCGGGGCATGTCGTAGAAATTTTTTCTCGCATTAACTTTTCATACCTGCCTGGTCAAACATGGCAGGGGTAGGTAAAAGTGCTCTATTGGCCAACTGGATCGAGCGCAGAAAGGCCCAGATGCAAGGAGGTGATCTCCTTTTCGAACACTTTGTAGGAAGTTCATCTAAAAGCCATCGTCTCGCAGACCTTCTGGGTCGCCTAATGACTGCATTAAAAGAACATTTTGAATTGCGTGAAATGGATCTGCCGGATACAGAAGACCGAATGCGTTGGACTTTGGTGCGATACCTGGAGGCAGCATCAAAAAAGGCGGCATCAAACTCATCGCAAATGCGGATTATACTGATTGTCATCGATGGCATAAATGCTGTGGCTTCAGAGGGTCCTTTTCAAGGCTCTTTGCATTGGCTGCCAGCTAATTTACCGGGCAATGTGCGTTTCATATTATCCATAACACGATCACCGAGCGCAGGGATAGTACTTGATGATAAGAGCATTGCAGTAAATGGAATAATTGACAATACTGATTTAAATCAATACTCTGATGACTTTGCTTACGATGATTGTGAAGCTCAGTCTAATATTAATAATGCCTATGAGCACCAGGCAAATTTAAAACGGATATTTAAATCGCCTTCGTATCATAGTGAAGGCATTTATCGAGAGTTGTGCAGACGAAAAGGCCAATTTTTGCAAGTGAGGCCATTAACATCCTTCGTGCGAGGACAAATCATCTTGAAGTTCCTTCATCGTCAGGAAAAAAATAAAACAAGCGAGCGGATAAATCGGAGGTTGCTCGTGCTGGAAGATAATCAACGTGCTCGGATCACTGACGCGCATAAAACCACTTCTCCATTGTTTCTGCGTATGCTCTTGATCGCGCTTCGTACAGGTGTGATGCTTTCAGGTATTAACGCTTTATCGGTCGATGAGCAACTTGACATCTATCTCGGGCATGAGTCATCTCCTAGTCGTATTGTGGTACACATGTTAGACATGGTACAACGCACTATTGAAGAATTTGGAATTAAAGGCCAGCATAGTAAGGGTCTTCTTGGTCATGTTCTAGCCGCCGTTCATGCAAGTCGACAAGGGCTTTCTAACGAGGAGCTGTGCGGAATTGTGGACCTCGCGGTGGGAATACAAGGTGTACCGGCACCTTGCATGGAGGCCATGTTTTGGTTGCTTGAAGAGATGACCATGGTTGTGAATGGCTTCCGGTAAGACAACGTCTAGTAAGGGGAAATAATAAAAATATCTTTCTTCTCAGGAAATTTTCATTTCTTAATGCAACAGAAGCTTTTCTCATGAGGTTTTTCGAAGGGTAATTTTCGATGAATTTCTGGGGACAAATGAAGCCTATATTCGCCAGCACGACCTCATGGCACGGTACTTTCAAAAAATGCCTACGTGCTCACGCAATTTTGAATGTCTTGCGTACCATCTCAAGGCCGCGGGATTGTGGACGAAATTGAAAGAAGCCCTTGTGGACATTGAAAATTTCAGGATGTGGTGGACGCCGGCGCACAAAAGCGAGTTTATTTCGTTGTGGGCGTCCCTGACATGTCGTAAAACTTTTGCGAAGTATTTTGCAACCGCGAGAACGAAGTCTACCAGCGATTTAAATCACTATCAGGTATGATTAGACCCTCCTTTACAATGCCTGTATCATAACACAGTGAAGAGTTTCTTTACAGCTGTCTTGTACATATCATCCATTTTCTAAAAAAATAGTGTTTCGAACTAAACGATTGAATGTCGTGCGTGTGTATGTCTTTCAGGATGCACGCAAGCCCCGCTGGCTCTTCACCAATTATTATAATATATATTATGTATTCCACATTCAATACCTTTCCGAAAAAGATCTATGATTTTTTGTGTGAAGCTATGCGAATTAGAGCCCTTAATTCGCCTTGCTGACAATCGCAACATATTAGGGTGTTCGGGCGTATTTCGATGTGGTTGATGAGTATGTTCGCAGCTTAGAATACTACAGAGAGAAACAGAACCCCAGAGATGAAGACTTGGCCGACGTAGTCTTACGCATAGCAGAATTTCTACTAGAATGTGCAATGTTAGGACATGAAGATTCGGCAGATGTGCCGACATTCCTCCATCCGACAATTTCCCATGATGATTTGAGGTCTATCGGGGTACCTGTTTTGGCCATCGATGCCAATGGAGAGGCGCGCCTCACCGAACCACGTTTTCAAGGTAATACAGAGGCCATTATGAGTCAAACGGCTAATGCGCCATTATCTCCCAGCGCCCTTGCCGAAATAGCAAATGACAGGAAGGCCGTTTCGACATATTTTTATAATCGATGGATGTGGATTCAATTTCCTTTGGTGGCTATTGCAAATTGCGGAGAGCGCTACAGCTTAGGTATTCGTAGCGTACGACACTTCGAAGGACAGGATCAGCCCTCTTCTGATGTTTGCATAGCCGAATCCGCGGATACTTTGATGGGTGTCGATGAAAACAAAGCTGTCAAGTCAGAGACCGAGCGAAAAATGTACTTACGTACTGGTGACGAGGAAAGCGTCCAAAAGGTATGTAGGATCTCGGATAAGCTGCCTCAATACGACAACATATGACTAGTCTATTGCACTTATCAACAGCGACGTCTGCAACAACAACAACAACAACAACAACAACAACAACAACAACAACAACAACAACAACAACAGCAACAACAACAACTACTACTCCTTCTACAACAACAACAACAACAACAACAACTACAACCACAACGACGACGACGACGACGACGACGACAGCAGCACCAGCAGCAACAGTATCACAAGCACAGACAGCAGCACAGATACGGCCAGCTGCCGAAAAAGGTGGAGCAGCAAAACCAGCAACAAGATCAGCGTCTAAATGAAGAGGCTTCTAGAGCCATGGACCGGATGGCGTGCGAACTTGGTGACAACATTCAATTGCACCGCAACGAAATCGATACGCTTGCGCAGCAAAAGGCATGGCAAGAGCGAGCTTTATCGCATTTAAGCAATGAGTTGGTCGACTTGGAACGCGTGGGTCTGGGATCGGTGAGCTTGGCTACACTATTCGTCAATCATTTTAGTACTTCATTACACCAACAACAAGAACAGCACATAATCTGGCACATTATTTGAGCCTTTACCTACAAAAAAAATCGCCTCTCTTTGTCTTTTTTAGGCTTTCATGCTTAATGATAGAATTCTATATTTCCCTAATAATGCTACGCATCCTCCACAGGTCAATGTCAAGAAAAAAATTGAGCTCACCGATGAAAAACTTCGCAAAACAGCAGACATGTACAATCAAATTCTGCTGTGCAATAAAAATCTTGCCGGTGTCTTGCTTATGTGCGAGCGTCATCCACCAACTTCTTTTACTCTGATTGACATGCTTGAGGAAAAGATAAATGTGTGTAAGACAACATGGTCAGGGGCAGTATTTTGTATACAACACTAACATTTGACTTTACGCAAAATAAATTTTATTGACAGCAAGAGACACTTTTGGCTTCGTACTTAAAATGCAAGATCTGGGGTGAAAAATTCGAGTATAAGGCATACCATTCAGGCTATTATCAACTTCGTTCCGCAATCCAGAACACACTTATCCTGCAGCACCAAGTATTACGTAGCCGTGCACGTCTTCGCCAGGTGAAAAAGCCCTGTAGTCCAATCGTAATATGCACTTTGCACGAATAAAACATATTGGTTTTTGAAAAAGTGCATCATCTTTTCCTCTAAAGATCCTCACCTCATTCCAAACAAAATATCATAATATAGAATCTAGAAACAGCCGCGGAAACCACATTTTCCATGTCAAGTCGAGAAATGACTCAGCTCTCCATACTTCCATCTCCTTCCCAGCACATTCGGAGAAAAGAGGAAAGCCCGTCCACATTTCACCGTGCTATGTCGTTGACATGCACAGATGAAAATAAGACACGAGCATGGTTGCATAAAGCTTCGATTATTTTTTCGAAAACTGGTATTTCTGAACCCCATCTTTTTTTCAAGAAGCTCGAAAACAGTCTTCTCCTTGATGATCACTTAAACAATTTTAAAGAGCAGTCTGAAATGAAATTAATGAGCTTGAAAATCGAAGGAACACAGCTCAAGAGAAACCTTGAAGGAATAGATCGTGGTTCCTTAGGACTCAACATGATGAATTCCAAGCTTTTAGATGCACACAAGTCGATGTTAAAAGAGACAGATTCTAATGCCGCACTGGAGCTTTCTAAACACGACTACCGATTTATCCACGAGAAAGTGGCAGAAAGCATTATCAAAGGAGACCAGGCAAAAGAAGGTCTCGAGCATCTAGCAGAGCTTTTAAGAATCATTAAGAGGGAAGAAAAATGGGAAATAGAAGACATCTTTGCGCACATTCAGATGAAATTAGAAGAGATAAAGCCTGAGCAATTAGCATGATTACGCTCTCAAGTTGAATATGAGCAACTACAAATGGAACCCCACACAATACGCGAATAAAAGAGCAACAGGAGGATTAGCAATGTAAGAAGTACACAACTCGTTCACATTCTCACATTTCGAACATAATGCTCTTTGTAGATGATTTTGGCAGGTATATTTCGCACTTCCGAATTTATTCTCATGTATCCATGGTATGGTGTTCAATCATGAAAAGGCCGGAAAATACTTTAAACATCTTTAAAAGCCCAATCCTGACTTCCTGTTGTATTTGTTCTATTAGTAGAGAAGAAATAGAAATGCGTCCCGTTGCTTTCATTGGATTCTTCGAGATTACATCCGGCACGGGAGCAGAATTTTCGAAGGTATCTGCTCTAGAGGTTTCTTTCATGTATGAAACGTGTCAAACTGCCTAAAACAGGAGAGGAAAAAATGTTTCTTAAATACGAAAACTTCATGACAATTTCTAGAAAAGTGGGATGTACATTTGAAGTTTCACGTCGAAATGATCGTGATTGCACAATGGAATACAGGAATGTCACATCAGGCTGGAGTTTCCATGATCTTTTTCGCATAATAAAATTGAAGCTTCGTCGCGAAGAATTTTAGAATATACATCACCGTGTACGGCTAGATTATGCATGAATAAACGATGCAAGCCATAACCTGTGACCTCCAACTTTGATTGAAATGATGCAAGACCAAAACAAGTCATGGCCTTATGAGCATTTTGGGCTTCCCCGCACATATATAGATTTGTGACCGCGGATATGCGCTCTGAAACCAAGTCAAACAAAGGACTTTTTGGTTTTGCAGCATTGTGAAGCATTCCTTGCAAAATGGAGGCTTGAGCCCCGCTGAAGACTGCTTCCTCTTTTTTGCAGATCTGTCTCGCACATTCAAGCACCTCCTCCATTAAACAAGAAAGCAGAACGGTATTTCCGACTCCTTGTAAAAGAACGTACAACCTGGTCTCCAGTGCAAGAATGGTGGATCCCATACATTCGGATTGATGAGAATTCAATGAGGGACATTGTACACTTAAAAACTGACGCAATAAAGAAGAATAGACCGCAACAAGCGTGATTCTATCCTGCTCGTCCCGAAATTTTGTCATACGTAATCCGTCATAGCGTAGCGTCTCGGGAAGGTTACTACAGATTTCAATGCGTACTGGTTGTTGCAAGAGACATTTCATTGCTCTAGACAATAAGTTGCGATGAGCCATTGCATCGCCTTGAGCGATTGAAGATAAGTGCGACGCGTTTTCTGGACTTGCTAATACCTTTTTGAGCCATGCTTCAGTATTTAAAAGCCTCCATTGACCGGTTAGAAAACGCGCGGCAAATTTTTCTCGTTCGTATTCAACGCCATGTTGAACCAGATAAGGTCGAAGCATTTGTATGTGAGCGTCAGCAATGTCCCGTTGTGTCTCATCTATACGTGCAAAAATACCTCGAAACACGCGAGGGAGCAACGCAACGAAGGCCGACGGGATATACTTGGCATGCTGCGATGCAGACATGGATGCATGTACTTCCTTCTCAAAGCCCGAAATCCAAGACATCGTCTCTGCAACCCTAACAGGAGCCTGAAGCGCCATGAGATGATCAAATATGTACTTTAACAACTTGTAGATCGCGGGTGCATCCAGGAGACCTTGAAGAGCCATTTGGCTCAAGAGTTTTTTGTCTAAGTGGGCTCGCAGCTCCTCCGCCAGGTCGATACGTCGAGGTGTCAAACTCGTCAGTTTCTCCCGCACTTCATCTACAAGTGCCAGGAATGGCTCGTATTCCAATGGATCGTCTTTCAAACGAAATTGATGGATCGGCCGTCGTTCTTTGACGCCATCAACCAAATACTCTATGTCGACGGTTTCATCTTCATTTACTGCTTCAACTTTGCATGCAAAAAGTGAGCCCTGTCCGCTTCCAAAGCGGATCTGCGCTATCGAACCGCTTGTAAAATCGCTTGGGCCTTCTTGCAGGGGAGGTGTCATGGCTTCTACCAAGCGATCCCAAAAGATCTCCTCCATAGTGTCGCGTATGTGTCCGAGGTCTTCATTCCCAAATTCTCCTCTGACTGCGGACATTGACGCTTTCTCCTCGCTGATTGAAAATGTTGGGTTAAGTATGATTTCATGGGCCAGTTTTTCATTCAGCAGCATTGTGGATGAGGGCTGAGTGTCGATCGAAGTTTCTCCGTCCTCTGTTTCAGCCTCAAATTTTGCGGCCGTCGTAGGTTGCGTAATAGCGCTGGGGGGATTTTCCACAGCCTTCGCGTCGGAATTTGTGGTGGCCATCAGCCTCCTGGCGGTGCTGATATTTTCATTACCACCTTCAGATCTCGGAGGCAAGGTAGAACTTTTTCTTTTTTCCGGGCCCAGGCCTGGAGAAATGTCATAGCTGTTTCCACTGGTACTTTTCAATCCTACCATAGCCAAATCATTAGAAGAGGAGGGTATTTGAGCCTTAGAAAGGCTCGACATTCTCATAGGCGGCAATGCTACAGTCATGCCCCAAGGCATCAGCACAACATTCTTTCGTCCCGTGTCCATGCCCTCTTCTACGCTTCGGCAGTGTTTCTCCGCAAGCTCTCGCCCCAGCACTTGGCATATGCCCACATGAACCTTATGTAGGCTATGCCGTGCTGCTTCAATAAGCCCTTCCTCTCCAACGCGCTGTGCATCTTTAAAATTCCGGTATGCTTCCACATACGAGGTCAAAAAAGATAAAGAAATACTGCGCGCCTGGCGATTTTGCAGCGTGGTCAAGGATGCGTTCATAAATGTACGTGCAAAGTTGAGAGTGTTGAGTCGGAGACGAAGTAGGCCCAAAGCTCCTGCTTTGCGTCGAAATGGTGTGTAACCTGTCTCCAGGTCACCCAGCATGTTTATGAGGCAGCTCGCTGAATCCAAAACCAGATTTGCGGCAATGCATACGAGTTGGGCTTCCAACTCCGCCATACCCATTTCTTCACCATGGTCTTTGCTGCACGTATATGGATCTGTCGTTATGACATCTCCAGGATGCAATTTGATCATAACTGCGGTCAAAATTTTGCGCGCCTGCTGCTCCTGAACCCGATGGAAGAACTGTTGTGAGTCTTCCATCCCAGGGGAGCCCCTCTTTTTGTCAGGCCCCTGGATTGACACGGCATTCAAGAGACATGCGATGCTCGCTATAATATTTTTGTCTCTGATCTTGCTAAGGACGTCCTCAAATCCGGTACTTGATTTCAGCATCAATACCTCATTAGCCTGTCTTAATTGAGAGGCTTGCGTGGTTAGGTAAACAGCTATTTTACCGATCGCACGATATCTTCGCCACCACATCTGCACAATTCTAGCAGCTTTTTGCAATTTGTGCTGCCCAGTGATCGAACTTGGAGAGCGCTTTGGTGTCGATGGCGACGTGAGGTCAGTGCACGTCAAGCCACATCTTCGTCCTTGCTTGTCTTCAGCGGACATATTCTGCCCCTCCTAATCGAGTGTGCACAGAACGTCAAAAGACAAGACAAAGATATCAAATGACTGTGTAGAAGAAAACCATGCAGTTGATTAGATGGTTTTAAAATATAACATTCTTCCCACGTCATGTAGTTTTCTCCCCTTTTTTGAACCAAAATCGATATACAAGGCCTAAATGACACCGGGAAACAAGAAGAGGAAACATTTTTGTACAGCACTACAATACTATGATCCATTGTGAAAAATTGCAGAGTTGCGTGCCAAACATTATGTCTCCGTATCGCGACCATTATCTGTCAAGTTGTTAGACGGCTCTTACCTAGATCTTGTGCCGTGAGAAGTGACTCCTATGAATACTTCTCAAAAAGTAGGATGAGAAATTATGCGTCTGCATTTGTAGGTGCAATTACTTCCAAGCGTAAGTGTAACTTTTGATATTTTTAACGCGTCCTTTGTTTAGGATACGGCCCTCTTGTTGATTGGTCGATCTGACATAGCTCGGAAAGGTATATCCGGCACTTGCGCTTTTAAAGGTTAGTTTTTACTGGAATTTTCAATTTAATCAAGCTTGACTCATATAGCAAGAAAATTTCAATGGGAACGCCAATTGAAGGACGCCCTGGATGCCTCAAATTCTAGCAGTGGCATGGGCCGGTAAACGAAACAACGGCAACCTTGTTGCACTTGCTCTTTCTTTTTCGTCCCAAAACTTTCCTCCTGCTGTCGCTGCACTGTCTCGGCTGACGGGATCTTGTAGGACATGGTACATGCAAATAACTTGTGCGCCAGCACGCCTTTGTGAGCGGCGTCAAGTTATCCTTGCGTGGCTTCCACCTCCAAGGCCGCGAGTAGACGCACGCATCCGGCAGCAAGGAAGGTCGCGGCCGAGCGAGCGAGCGGTCGGGCAGGCAGGAAGATAAGGCCTGTACAGTGAAGGAGGTAACTCAGCGTCGTCCTGCCCTCGCCCTGCTCTCCTAACACTTGTTCTATCACAAGATCCTGAAAGCTTTCAACACTTGTTTTACTGCTGTATTGACCCCAAGGACTGTTGACCATTGTAATGGTGGTCCTACAGGAGATCGAGAGCTCCTCCCGTGATCCCGACAAAGGTAAGTAAGTGCACACTGTATTTACGTAAAAATAATGCATATCTCACTCACATCTCTCGATCACTGTGATAATTTTCTATGGCAGATCGCACTGCTGTTGTGGACGATCTATATGATGAGGATGCGGATGGAGCAGACCAGAGATGGATTGACAAGCACTGGGCACGAACGAGGCACGGAAAGTTGTCGGCAGAGCAGCGGACAGATGCAACTTTGAGTTGCCCTCTTTGCTTTACTACTGTCTGCATGGCATGTCAGAGGTCTGTGGGGAAGTAAGCATTGCGATTCATGCGATTGGTAAAATTCAAGAATGCTTCCTGAGTTTTTCTGTCACATTCATACGTCGGAAGTTGGGTGCCAGAGTTTTCAAGCTGTGCGTCGCGGCCGATCTGCTTCATGTTCATTTTATCGTATCAGGATGGGTCACATTTTGTTTTTTACTTTTTTCTATAGATGCATGTATCCATTGTCTTCGCCCATCAAGAGCTTTGTATCATAGATATAGTAAGAGTACGCAGACTTGTCTTACTGCTATACGTCTAGGTTTTATAAAGTTTGAAGAGCGACTCAAGCTCGTTCCTCCTTACAATTCTTTCAATGATCCCGCCAGACACAGGACACGAAAAATAGAATATCGTGCCATCTTCGTGTCAAACTGTGTCTTTGGAAGGGCTCTGAACTCGGGCGACTGGTTTCAAAATAGAAGTCAAGTGAGCACGGAGGCGCCCTTTCGATCAAGTGCTACACTGACAATGAAATCAGAAGGACGAGGAGATTGCATGACTAGTGCGGATGCGGTGCCGAAAAAGCAGGAGTCTGAACGAACGGAAGTAAATTCGCAAGGCGAACAACCCCCGGCACAAACCGTCGCATGCGCTACCTGCGGTACGCTTCTCGGGGTTCAAGACGAAGAGGACATTGTCCATTTCTTGAATGTTATTGCTTCGCACTAACATTCGAAATTTTGGGCACAAAGCACGAAGAAATATAAAATAGTACCTGAACCATATTTTATCAAGCGTCATAAACTCCTGAAGCTCATGTGTCATATTTTATGTTATCTTTTACATTCAGCTAATCGTTCAGCTTATGCTATCAAACTTCATCAACTCAGACCTGTCCGACATTCCGGTCTTCTCTAATTCAAAAAACGACGGCAAGTCAGCCAGTGGGGTGACGGATCGAATAAAAGGTAAACCTCCCTTCGTAACGCCTGCTGCAGCAAGTGCAAACTTAAGACTGAGTGGAGCTAAAAGCCACAAACTAATACCAAACTCAAGACGCTTATCCCAGGTCTCGTGTTGTTCGTTATTTGGTAGACCCGGCCATCCCGCCAAAAATCCCTTTTAGTTGAAGGGAAATAGAATGCAGGCGTGATGAGCGCAGCGTCTTACACGAGCAACGCTTTACATGAGGTGACAGGGAGGAAAGCCAATGATTCTCGAGACTGCTGTCTCAGATATTGAAATGAATAAAATACAAAAATAAAGCCCGGTACACAATATGACCCTATCGAACTTACCGTCCACATTAGCGAGGGTAAACGAAAGAAAGAGTCAAAGAATCCACGCAAATTATCAGCGTGTTGCGCCATAAGGAATTCCCCGCCAAAAATGACAAAATCCCGCTATCGTGTTCGGAATAAATGTAAAATAAGGACATCGTTTCCGCATATCCTTTGGTGAGCAGAAAGACGGGATAATGACCGATATCTTCTGCTGAATCCAACCTCACCTGTAGCCGTGTGGTCCGAGTCCACACAGAATCGTAGACCGCCCGCGCGGCAGCATCCGGGTTGTATGAAGCCTTCTTGAGCTAAAAGAGGAGAGAATAGGTAAGAAAAGTTATTTTTTGAAAAAAAGTTAAAGTGAAGAGTAATTGATTTACAATGGAACGTGTTTCATCACAGGCTCGACGCATAGAATGTACAGTGTACTATAGCGCTCTACTCCAATGTACCTCGTCAGCGATCGCCTTCGCTGTAGGCCCGGCAGCAGCCATCGACCTGCATATCTGATATCCTGTCGCTGCATGAACGAGGCCCATCGCCCCTCCGAATGCCACGACTCGTTGAGAGCGGACAGGTATTGCTCCACCCATGGGAATGTAACAAAACTCCTCTTCTTCCACATTGAGTACTGTGGCACCCAAATGTTTCAACCGAAGCTCCATCCGCTTTTTGCACTCGTCAAAAGACATCGGCGGTCTGGCAACCAGCGAAGTTTCCTCGAAGAAAACTTTTGTCTTTTTGCCGTCCCTCGTTGGACCCATGGGCATGGCATACATGAAGGTTGGCTCGCGGGCAGCCGTCATCTGCACCTTTATGGTGATGAGGAATATCGGGAAACTTTTTGTCAAATCACTACGTAGCTAGGCAGTCCCTCCATCAGCCTTTTTGCCTGACCTCGGCCGCCTGATTGTCGAGATAGTCGGTGCGGTAATCCATCAACGTCATTGCGTCCTCTCCGTATGGGCACATGTCAACCTCGCACTCTATTCCGTAGGCAATCTGTTAAACATGTAAGTGCAGTCCGTTTCAATGTTTAGCCCATGTCTATCTTTTCATGCGTCCTTATCCAGACAAATATGATGCACGTACCTGCACACCAGGATCATGAGTTCCATCAAGCGTAACCAACCGAGATTGGTAGCCTGAACAATCAAGTAGAAAGCGTGCCCTTACACGAGTCCCATCGTCAAGACGAAGGAGTGATCCTTCCTCATCGTGAACCACTGACTCCGCATCCAATGCTTTCGCCAGCAAGATTGCGCCGCCATCCAAAGCGCGTGTTCGCAGCTCATTTTTAAGCGCCTTCATGAATGTATTCGTAAAATGAGTACAGCATGAAAGAGACATTTGCCAGTTGTGAATCGATGCAGGAGTACCATGGAATACGACATTGTGTCAACTCACGCCACTGTGTTCTCTCTTTGCAATGCCCAGAGCTCAACATCTACAGTCCTGTGTTTTATTTGGGTGAGTCTCACAATCTTACCGTCCGGTCGACCCTGCCGTAGGCCCTCTTTATTCGCAACCGCTCGTCTACCGGAATACCATGGCTGCCACCACAAAATAAATCAGTATTAGGCCAAGTCTTCATCAAGCAGCTTCTTAAACTGAAACCTAGAAGTTTCTCAAGAGCTATGCACGAAAGATTGATAGGGACTTTAGATGTTTCGTCCGCCGGGCAAACTATCGTGATACGACCCAGTTGGGGGAGGAGAAAAGACATATTCGAATCCGTCCTCTCGCGATAAAGAGAATCAAACTACGGCTACGCACCTTCCCATTCCTCGACCCAAACACCATAGTTGGGGATCCACCGTTGATCTAACTTGGGATCCATCATTACTACTTTGAGTTCATGCTGCTGTGCAAGTAAAGCTGCCATGACAGACCCAGCCGGGCCCCCACCTACGATAGCTACGTCACACACGATAGGCTTCATTGCGCTATTGGAGCACTCAATAGTTTCCTTTGCCGAGAATTGTGCATTGCTGCGTAAAAAATGTGTTTGTGACGATTCAGAAACCACAGGAGCAGGAAATAATGGAAGCTGCTTCGGCTTCCGCGCCGTCGGATTCCTATTAACCAGGCACGAAGGTTTATCGTGCTTGGAAACCAGGCCACGCGCCACCCATCCCATCGAAGCTCCACAAAACATAAAGCTGCATATGATATGCAGCCACATGGGCACTCGCGGCATATCTTGGTTGTCTATAAGATGTGAAACATTTTAGATAAATTTGAGGAGATATCACTTCCGGATTGAAAGAGAAATTCAAGAAAATCCCCGCATATTGCTTCGACTACCAAGCATTTGCAGGGGTCTACGTTCAAATGTAAGTTTCAAGCTCTTGTAAGATCTATAATCTGACGGGATAGGTATCAAGAACCAAAGAGAGGTGGCTTCGTGGTAGGTCCTGGAAGGGAAGCGTACCAGTAAGACCAAAGGTTTTCAAAAGAAGCTAGCTTGACACCGATTGGGCCCGTGTAAAAGTCATACATGTGTACCTGGTACAGTGTTTGGTCGAAAGACAACTACAACATATTGTTTGAGGGCTTTGATTTCACAGTAAAGGTAGTTGTTGCTCAAATGCTCCCCCGCCCAGAGGCTCGAGCCCGAGCCAAGACCCCCCAGGCCCGTATGCCTTTCTATTTCGCTCGGTGCTTATGTGATGCCTCACAATACTTTCGCACTCCCAGCGGTTTACGGGGCAGGCCGCGAGGTTCATGCTGATAGGACTGAGAAATAACGTTTTACAAGGAACGCGCACACTAAATACCAGGGCTCGACGGAACCGCGTCTTTCGGAGATAGGCGTCATATGAACCTCCCGGCCCCTTCAGGTCGCGGATGGGTGTTCATTTTAAAGAAAAGGATTTGGGAGGCACGCAGTGAACGAAAATGTTTTTGCAAATAAACAAGACCTACGAAAATGAAATTACTCATGTTATAATTCTTCGTCACATGAAGTCCTCCTCCATCTCGACCGCGGCCGACACGTCTGCTGTTGAACCCCATTTCTTGTTGGATTCCATTCCCCCGTCATTCATGAGACTCCTGTGAATTGCCGAGAAACGGTCACGTAGCATTGCGTGAAGACAGCAATCGTTATCATACGAAGAATCCAACCACCTGATTTCACAATATGTGGCAACCCCACAACCCGTTCTTACTCATAGCTTCGTAGTTTGGCCTCTTCTTCTCGTCTCTTCTTCTCCTCTCTCTCCTGTTATGATAGTTGACGAGTGTGATTATGGGCATTTTTACGATGTCATCTTTGTAATCATTGTACCTGTTTTTCTTGATCGCGCTTTGATGCCTTCTGAGCTGCTCTGTATTCGACAGCTCGAGCCTCTTGCTCAGCCTGTAGGTCAGGATACCTCTCCTACGTCGATTGCAGGGGGCCAAAAGAGCATTGCATTTTTGTCATATAAATATAAAACTATTCGCAGAATTCTGCTTGTCGCAACTCACTTCTTTAGTCTTGTTGAGCGCATTGACAATCGAATTACACTTCTGAACCTTGATGGTCCGGACCTATATACCAGAGGTGTTGCTGTAAAATTAAGAAAGTTGTATCGTCAAGACATGTTTTACGCACTCCTTCCCCAGCTATCACCTTGCTGGGGTCATGGAAGCCGATCTGGCCTGCTTCCATACTTTTGGTCTTCTTTAAGTTGCGCCAACGGGTATATACGACCTTCACTTCCTTCATCTTGCACCCCTCGATGGAGTTTGCCTGATAATGTGAAAAGGGGACCGTAGTGCGAATTAGAGTTCCTACTAAAAAATAGTCGGCAGGATGATGAAAATAAAGTCATGAAAAATGTCATGCCAGGGTACCTTGACGAGAGAGGAGCACTCGAGCAGCAGGTCAGAGCTGATGTCGTCCAGCTTTTGTCCAGGCTTCTGACGCAAGTACACGTGCGCTGATGACAAGTCATCAACGTGGAACCAGACATCTTCTGGCAATCCGAAGCGGATTAGTTCTTCATTTTCATATTTGTCTTTCTGTAAAGGCAAATTAGATGGTACAAAACTACGTCGGAATGTGGTCTTCACAGTGCGGGCAAAGCGCCCAGCATTTATTATGAGCTAGATGAATTGACCGAGAAGCTTACCCCCATATAAAGCAAATAGCCCTCTGGTCGCAAAGCGCGCAGACGACGGTAAATAGAGATGAAGGCAGGTGTGTTTAATGAAGGCTGAGCAACGAATGGCGACACGAGGAGGCCTCGGCCTTTTTCTTATGAGAAAAACTTAATTGTACCACAAAATACTTACCACTGCTCTTGAAAAAAAACATAGAGCTGGTCCTGTGAAGCCCAAAATTGCTTTGCGATTAGAATGGATATATATATATATATAAAATATGAAATGGTCTGCCCAAAGGAGAGGCCACTCTGATGTGGATGGGTAAGTATATTGGTCGATCGAGGCTCGAGGACCAGCCAGTGAATTTCTGCCTTCAGCTTGCGCGTCCATATCTCACTGTCATGTCGCCTGAAGTGGGTGCATCCGTTTGCCGGTTAGGCGAGGAGGAACAAGTAAGGCGCAAGGGGCCTTGCTTACCAAGTAGTAGGAGGTACTAACTACTCGGAGTATGTAAAAAATGGGTTGTCAGTTGTAAGAGGTAGAATGATGTTTCTTGATCTGAGGGTAGATCGAATCAGCGATAAGACAGTATGCGTCATCGGCCACTGTGCCATCAGGGGAGTCAGGGGAGAATCCCTAGAGATCATATTGCAAGGTGATAACTATATCTTTCTCTTCCTTGCGGGTACCGTCAAAAATGATAAACTACTATACTAATACTGGGACGGATGGCAACAGAGGGTGGGACTTTTGCCAATGGCTTGAACGACCTGCTGGTCTATCAGCCGACGACTGCGCGCTACCTGATGAAGAAACAAGCACGAGAGAGCCTCTTGCACAGTTCTTGTCCTTTGATCTCTGAATTTCACACAAAAATCACATGGGAATGCACAACACTTTCCGGGGTCATGTCCCTTATTCTCTGACATCACGCTGAGCGTTCGGTAAAGGAGGGCAGACCCACGTTTTAACAAGTAGGCGATGGCCCAATCGATCGCTGCCTCGACTCTTCGATCTTAAAACGCGAATTTTGCATACGGCAGAAAGGGACGAAGATGGAGGACAAGGAGGCTACGAGACACATCCATAGGAAAAGTATGTGCAAAACCCAGCAAGGATCCAGCAGCCAGGAAGGAGGAGATAGACAAAAGAGTCGCCGCGAGACGGCAGACCACTGCTACAGGAGGTAAGAACTTGAAGCCCGGACATGTTTTCTAGTTGTCCTGCAATAGACCGCAGCTACTCTGACAGGAGAAAACTTTCATCGTACATGTAGTTGAGAAAGAAATGAATGAACAAGAGGAGACAAGCAAACACGCGGTAGAGCGCAGGAAAACGAGCGGGTAAGCAACGGGGATTCGGGTGGTATTGACGCAGAGAGCGGCAAGCCACACTGACAGTCGTAGGCGGCGTGTGAATCATGAGTGAAAATTACAAATGTGATGTCTGGATAGGCATCAGTAATTTGCCATGTCGTTTATAAATGTATAGGATACGGGCTTCGAAAGCATGTTATCCACAAGGAGCACTTGTCTTGTGAAAGATGACCACCCGAGGGAAAGAAACAGAAAAAGCTCGCGGCAGAGCCTGACGATGTGTATAAATGGAATGTTGTTTGGCAGGCCCATGGACACATCTTTACGGAAACAATATTTGTCAGCGAATGGAAGATGCCCATTGAGTATTTGCATCTTTGGACGGGACACAAGACTCATCCCGTCACTTAGTAAGGGAAACGACAAATGGACACACTTCTCGAGCAGTGCCATGATGGCTCGTTCGCTTAATAAAAAGGACAGTTATTCATGGGTTTTAAACCAAGTGAATGTGTATGCTTGGCAGGGATGCTGAGTCATGTGGAATTAAGCAGGGCACTGTCATAATCGACGCCACGTGAGATAGGCTCGTATCGTGATTTCCTCGTGTCGAATCTGCATTTCATCCTGCTTTTGAGAGAATGACACCAGTATCGCCCGTCAAATGTAGTTTTCTCATGTCATGTTATCATTTACTTTTGTATTATTATTATCTTGTACATGGGTAAACTGAAAACCCAGCGTGTCTAAAATGAATATTGACGCACAGTTGACAAGAGCAACAAACAATCTGGTAGGCGATGACAAACGTGAGGCCTGAAAAGGCCCCTGTAGCGGTGTGGAGAGGGAGCGAAGCCTCACCTATTCCACAAACCTCACGATTTAGGAGCTAGAGGTATATTTGGTGACAGCCTTCGTTCCTTCAGAGACGGCGTGCTTCGCCAGTTCACCAGGAAGAGTAAGGCGTACTGCCGTCTGGATCTCCCGGGAAGAAAGGGTGGACTTCTTAGTGTATCGGGCAAGTTTGCCGGCCTCCGTTGCCAGACGGTCGAAAATGTCTCCGATGAAAGAATTGAGAATCGAAACGCCACGTTTGGAGATACCAGTGTCAGGATGTACTTGCTTCAACACCTTGTAGATGTACGAGCCATAGCTTTCGACACGGGTCTTTTTCTTCGTGCCTTTGCCAGCCTTCTTCGGGGCTTTCGCAGACTTCTTTGAAGGAGTTTTAGCCATTTTAACGGTGAAGCAGAAAGTTCTGTCATGATGCGCAAGTAAAATATATACCAGCGATTAAAATGAAGGACAGTAATAATAAAAAGAAAAAGGCATTAAATTTTGAGGCTTCGAAGAGCCAAAATTCTCAGCAGCATGTCCCAGTGGTAGGCGTTCCTCTCAAAAAGTAGAGAGTGTGCGTTTTGGCCATGGATGACGTAGAGTTATGCTTACAATATTTTGACGACGAAGTGACACACCACGCAGTACAGTCGTAAGGGCTACACGGGTAAGGAGGCGGACGACATAGCCTTGCAAAGTATCACTTGGAAGCATGTTCACGGATCGATCGTTTGAGGGTCGACAAGAAATCATGTACAAACCGTTTTTTTGCGGTCTGCCATATGATTGGTTGATTTACTTATTTGAAAATCATGGCGTCATCCTTTGACTCCGGGTATCCTGGCGAATCTCCGGGTATGTAATCGAATAACACATGTAGACGCTATCTTGGAAACATGATTTTGAAATAAAAACGAGGTGCCATATACCATACATATGCCATATATATATATTATATTTATGATTCGACATAAACTTTTTTTTAACATCAAGCATTCTGGTCGCTACCCTCACCCCTTATGTTATCTCCACGTATGCAACAGGAACAGCGCCTTCAAATTCTTCGTATGCAACAACGCTCTATCTGCTGCCAAGCACCTCACTACAGCAGCCAGTAAATTGGTGTATGGAATCCTACATGGAGCGTTTACCCCCGCTTCTTCAGGAACAGTGCAATATAGCCTAGAAGGACGGGAGCCTGCCTTAGATGAGCGGGATACGCCCTGCTTCCCCAATCCGCGCCTACCCTTGCTTGTGCCGACGTCCCCCAGCTCGCAGGTGATGCAACTCGTGACAATGAGAAGATAGAGTCGTTCCCCATCGCGTCTACTTGGCTATTCGCAACCATCAGCGGCTTAACAATTACAATGCGGCGTGACTACCGCTTAAAGCGTTGTCTTACCCATCATCCACTTCAGTACCTCCTTGCTTCTACATAAAAATTGCGAAGTAAGCCTTACTAGGTCTGCCTATTTCTGTTCATTGACTCGTCCGAGACATTTTTATGTACGTCATAAATGTCTTCAGCGCTGCTGCCAAAATCAAAAGGCTGCCAATATCAAAAGGGGAGAAACTCGGCAAGGGATCTGCTTCGCAGGACTATTGAGTACTTAGAGCGCATGCGATGTCTTGATATACTAAGTCTGCCACAAGTTCAGATAAACAATTCTAGGCCCTTCCAGGCCTTGCTGCAATGTGTCTTTCGCCACGTTATTTAGTTGGCAACTCAGTTTCTAGTTTTGTGTCATGTACTAAATGGAGTCTGAGTGTCCCAAGCCTGAAACAAACCACCCTGGTCCACCCGGTGGACTCCACCGTAGTACCCTGTTCGCGAGATAAGCCTCTGCGCGTAAGACGCTGCCGGATCAAAGGGAGCCTACGGTTCATCAACCATACATATATAAAGCATGAATGATTTTCATGCGCTGCAGTACTTATGCTTGCACCGAAACGTACCATGATGATGATGACATGAGACGGCAGATGAGTTGTTCTCAGTTCTGCTTCGGTGCTTGGTAACTTTGAAAGTTTAAACTTCCCTCAACGGTCACACAAGTCAATTATCTTCCTGGATGCAAAGACAAATATCGAATGGTGCAGATAGCTGTAAACCTTTCAATATCATACAATGATTCTCGATGTATAGCATTATACGTAGGAAAAGGAGGAAAGACGTGATATTTCTGGAGTGTCTGATGTCAAACGAAAACTAGGGCAATGGTACCCGAAAAACATGCTCCATAAAGGGACGATGAGAGGTTAAAATTCCACACATCGCATAAAGCGTTAATACTTAATCTAATTTGTGCTCAAGCAAAGTAGAATGTCCCTCATCACGAGCCAAGCCTCGTGGGACGGACGGTACACGGCACCGAAACATCGTGCGCCTGCTTTAGGACGCGCTTCAGACATACCGGTGATTTAAATCTTTAGTAGAGCCTCTCATTAAATAACAATATGATATGTTTGACTTCGTTACAATAGCCTACGTGTAATGCAGCTCATTCGAAGCGGTGACGCTGGTTCATTCCTCTTTTTCCTTCAACGCCTGGATGCCGCCAAGAACGAGCGGAAGACGCCTGAGATGACCTCGTCAAATCCACAGACTCTGCCAACCTTTTTCCGATATTTATTTCTTGAATATATCTTACAGGGATATTCCGGAGTTGGTGAATCGGTTCAGCCAGTTAATCGCTACTGTTAGACTTATCATGAGTCTAAATGGGGTGATAGGAGCAGAAGAAATCGACAAGAGGTTTGGCAGCGGGCATCAACCCAGGTCTCCAGCTAGAGATGATCAGGCCGAAGACAGAATTCAGAAAAGAAGGCTTCATGTAATTGATGGTGCTAGCCACGCAATTCGCACCGAACCAGTGACACAGACCAAAGGACGATTGAGCTTCCGCGAGCAAGAAGTTGTAATTCCATTTTGCCATTCCATTAGCGCAGCTGCGGGAGAAAGCAGTTCCGCAGCAGCTGTTGGATGGTTAAATGAAGCCCACTCACATGGTATGGACTGCGGATGCACAGCGGAGAAAGAAATTACATCTGATGCCGAAGACACAACGGCAAGGACGCCAAATAAAAATCGTAAGTCTCTTGTGCAAAAAGCTCTCCATAGTATGATAAGAGGTGGTTCATTTCGTACCGACTATACCGGTCAGCGCTCCCTGTCGAATACAATAAATATAAGCGCACATACAAAATTGGATATGTCTTTGTTCCAGACCAAAAGAAATGGATCCTGGGCGGCCCGTGGTGTGACAGTAGCTACGGATAACCTCAGCTATAAGGTGGGGGGGAGGATAAATATTTATCCGCTAAATAGCCTTTTTGGATGCTTGCGCATGTCACGGATGTTCTCAAAAGCAAATCAAGGTGCCGAGGTGAATAATGAGATCCTGAAAAGATTCAGTCCGACCACAGAATTTGACCGAAAGGAGTTGTTGAAACACATCACCATGACGGTATTGCCAGGAGAAATCGCTTTTGTCATGGGTCCAAGCGGAGCAGGCAAATCGACCCTTTTGGGTGCACTAGCAGGACGCATTAAAGATGGAGTCATGAGCGGCCACATATATTTCAATGGAAGGCCTCGATCCTCGGACTTTTACAGTAACTCAGCTTACGTTCGCCAAGACGATGTCCATATACCTAATCTGACTGTGGGAGAGACGCTTTTTTTTGCCGCTCAGCTTCGTTTAGGAGGGGAATATACCATAAATGAGAGGCAATCGCGTATCAAAGCCGTCTCTGACCTTCTTGGACTGAATTCATGCATCCTAAGCTTGGTTGGTGATGCTGGCATGCGTGGCATTTCTGGAGGACAGCTCAAACGTCTGAGTATTGCAGTAGAGATTATGAATATGCCCAGTCTCATATTCTTGGACGAGCCTACAAGTGGTCTCGACTCAGTCATGGCTCACGATGTAATGACATTCACCAATCGATTGGCAGACCAAAACCGCACCATCCTGGCCACGATCCATCAACCTTCTAGCGAAACCTATGCTCTCGCCAGCAAGGTGATCTTGGTAAGTGCTGGAAGGATAATGTTTTGCGGACCAGCTAATGAGGCACAATCGTACTTCATATCCCTTGGTTTTTCGGCTCAAATGTTTGGTAATCCTGCTGATTTCATCATCGCTGTTGTCAGTGGGGCAGAGCCGTCAAGTTCATCGACTACGGGAACAAAAGATACCGATGCCAAAAGCCTGAGTGACCTCTATGAAGCATCAAAGTATTTTCAAGTACCTGCTACTCGATCACAAATCCATTCTGGTGCGCGAAACATTGGTTCTCAACCGCACGCCTTTCCAACCAGTGTTACCAGTCAAACATATACACTTGTAAATCGATTTTGGATCGCGCAAAGCCGACAGTGGGAGTTTGTTGTTGCACAACTGGGGAAGAATGTGGTTGTGGCTTCAATATGCGGGGCAATTTTTTTCGGGCAAGGCCGAGAGAAAAGCCTTTCAACTTTTAGCAATGTCAGTTTTAATGTGAGCTCTCTTTGGTACTTCGCAATGCTCTACACGGTGCTAAGCTGTCTTCAAATCATTCCCCAGCTCTTCTTCTTTGGGGTACTCTACAACCGAGAGCGTAGTGCCAATGTGTACTCGACATTTGCCTATTGGGCAGCAAATGCAATTGTTTGCGTACCTTTGCTGCTCCTCTCTCACGTGATCTTCGTAGAGATCAGCTATTGGATGGTTGGGCTATACCCTAACGCAGCCTGCCATTTATTCGCTTTGCTTGTGACCTTTTTGAATAATCTTATTTCATTTTATTGTGCCCAATGTATCGCTGCCATCTCGCCAAGCGCCGAAGTCGCCTTAGCCATGTTCCCGCTTGTCTTTCTTTTCCTGGGTAGCTTCGCTGGATTTACTATCCCTCTTGGAGAGCTGCCACCAGGTACGTACTAAGCTATGAAGAAAATCATTTGTCTTAAAGCATGTACCGGGTTTCACAATAAATGGGCACCTTGTTTACCTTTTCCCTATTTTAGGCTGGAAATGGGCCTCATACATTTCTTATCCTCGCTGGACATATCAAGCACTGATCATAAATGAATTCCAGTACAGAGCAGACCGCACTGCAGTCCTGACATTTTACAGCTTTACAGGCTTCAACAAATATCTCGCCCTACCTATTTTGGCCGCTTTCATTGTGCTTATGAATGTCTTTGTATACATCGGCCTCTTGCCCAAGCAATCCCGTCTCCAATTTGAAAATCAAACATCACCAGCTGAATCCCCTAAAGATGATGCTGTGATTGTTGTAAAGAAACCTCCGGTGCTGCTTACTTCGCCAAAAAGTCTCACGGTGTGTTTTAACTTGTGATTCACGGGGCGTGGTTCTTCTATTGCGCTTCATATAACCCGTCGCTTTCACATCTTTTCTCATTTCATATGTCCACCTTTATATTTTATTATGACAATATAACAACAACAACAACAACAACAACAACAACAACAACAACAACAACAACAACAACAATGATCATCATCATTACCATTACCATTATCATCATCATCATCATCATCATCATCATCGTCATCAGTTGGATGACTTCAAAATACGTTCTGCGCAACGTTTTCCATCAACCACGGGCCTAAGCTTGATGTTTCGTGATTTGCAATATTCTGTCGGCAAGTCGCCTGACCGAGCGGCGCGCATTTTAAAAGGAGTAAGCGGGCACGTTTTCCCAGGACAAATGTGCGCTTTAATGGGTGGTAGCGGGGCAGGAAAGTCCACTCTTCTCGATCTGTTGGCACATCGGAAGACAGGAGGCTTCATCACTGGCGAATATTACATTGGAGGACAAGCAGAAAAACCCTCGTCTAAATGGTGCAGTTATGTCACACAAGACAACGTCCACATTTCTCTCTTCACAGTGAGAGAAACATTGGAGTTTGCCGCTCTTTTGCGGCTGAAGGAGGGAATACCAGTGGAAAAGAGGAGAGAGCGCGCCGAGGACGTCATGAAAATGCTTGGACTGGAAGATGTAGCGGACGTGCCAGTGGGGAATGCGCTTGTAAAAGGGATTTCAGGAGGCCAAGCTAGGCGGTTATCTATCGGAGTCGAAATTATGCATCTTCCCGATGGTAGGTCAATATCTGATATCTTGAATGCCTCCCTTGTCTCATTCTGTTTTTGATAATCAACAGTTTTATTTCTCGATGAACCCACAACGGGTTTGGATTCGCAAATTTCACATGAGGTGAGTCTTTCCATTTAACTTCCCGCCCTCTTTTCCACCGCCTCTATTTTTTATTTTTTTTTAAATCTTTTTTGGCATATTTAAGTGTGGAAAAAAATATTTTTTGGCATATTTAAGTGTGGATTTGTGTGCGAGTATATTTTTAGATAGCACCTCCATATATAAATCCATTCTTAAGCATTCTGTAATCCTTGCGTAGGTGATGTCCTCGGTTCGGAATATAGCCAACCATAATCGCACTGTCGTGTGTACTATACACTCACCTTCAAAAGCTGTATATGAGTTATTTGATTCCCTACTTCTTCTGGCACTCGGTCGACAAACTTATTTTGGGTCAGCGGAAGCTGCTCCCACCTACTTTAGTCTCTTGACTTTGGGTTGGTGCATGCCCATTGGGAAGAACCCCGCCGACTTCCTCATGGAGGCAAATCAAGGGCTGCTAGTTGCCAGTGATGGCACACGCCGCACAATTCGAGAGCTTAATCATCTTTTCTTGAACTCGCGTAACTGCATGGACATTGATGGACAGATTGAAGAAACTCTTCGTATCCGTCTTATTAATCGTCATCGATCGAAGGAGCAACAATGGGAGAAAGCAGTCGATCTTCCTCGAAGGATAAGGACTGATAGCATCTTTGCTACTCTGACCAAACCCGAAACCTATCCACGATCTACTGTGGCGCAGATGTACATTTTGACTATGAGACAGTTTCGGAAGGCATGGAAAATGGTCCGTATTGAACCCATTGAGGGAATGCAAATTCACGTAGGAAGTAATTACGTCCTTATAAATTTTAGACTACTTTTCCTCTCATTCTGAGTGCCATCCTACTCTCAACTCACATATACAGAGGCATGATATGTATTACACTTTGTTTCGAAACCTCTTGGTGGCCACATTTCATGGGAGTCTGTACACCAATTTATCATCAAAAGCTATCCAGTCTCGACTTTCTCTTCTCTTTTTCGCTATCATGTTTGTCATGATGGCAAGTCAAGCATTCATACCAGGGTAAGTCAATAGATTATTAGAGTATGAATTTATGAGGGAAGAACTCACGAGAAGATATACTTCCAACTACACACCATATAACAGCTTCTTTGATGATCGCTTGCTCTTTTATCGAGAACGCGGAGCTGGTGTATACGGTATAACGCCGTACTGGTTTAGCTCCTCATTGGCCTACATACCCCAATGCGTTGTGGCAAGTGTTACTTACTGTACAGTGGTCTACTTCATGTCGGGTTTGAACAATGCAGCAGGTGTGTACTGTCTGTAAGGACGAGATGATTTCAACGGTATCGTATAACCTCGAACACTTCTTTCTATCCAATATACAGGTGCCTTCGGCTATTTTACTTTGATTGTGACAATATGCGGTCTTTGTGGATTGTATTTCTGCCAATTGATATCTTTGGCATCAATGACCACTCAAGTTGCTGTGTCAATCTTTCCTGCAGCTCTCTTTCTCATTGTAGCATTCGCCGGATTTGTAGTTCGCTTACCTTCCTTGCCCAGTTGGCTTGGCTCATGGGTACCTATTATAAGCTTTGCTCGATGGGGTTTCCAAGGCCTGGTAATCAACGAATTTGAAAACAACGGGCAGATCTCTTTTAAAGAAATCATACCTATGGATGTCCCGGACCCATACAGGGCCTTTATTGAAAATTTTGGCTTCGAAGGTTACTCGAAATATGACTCCTTACCAGTTCTTATGATGTGTCTTGCTGTTCTGTGGTTAAGTACAGTCATTCCAATTAGATTCGTGTCATTTGAGAGGCGGTAGAGGGCGTCATACGTACCTTGTAATGCCTTCAACAGTGGGCTTAATGCAACCAAGTAGACTCCTTGACAAGACTAAGAAAAAGAAATATTGCTTTTAACAAAATTTCTTTTTCTTAAAAGCACACAATATCAACACAAATTTCTTCGAGCTAACCCAGGATATCCTTGACTACCTGTGGAGCATGAGTCGCATAGAGAGCTTAGATGATCGATAACAAGTAAGGCAAGTTGACAGTACTTTGAGAGCTTTTCTCGAGGCATGGACGTTAGCAATGCCAACAGCGGTGGTGTCTACGCCATGGCAAAGCAGCAACAAATTTTGTCAAAAGCTTCTCGAGGTATTTGTCTGGCATAAAGCTTGACAGCAGAGTCGTCGCCTCAGATGATAACAATGAGATCCGACACTTGCGATACAAGCTGCCTGCAAACTTTGAAGAGCTTTCGAAAGTTATGACCATCGCGCAACTAGCAGCGTACCTAAAATTCAAGGCTTTTCTTGGCCAAGGATCAGAGATGGCAGATCCGACGGGTGCTTCATGTTGGCCCGATAGAGTGAGACTTCTGATAACAAAAAGGACCAACGCAGTGAACAGTGTACCTAACTCCTCAATGAAGATTTGTCTTCTCTTCGTGGTACCTTGCCATCTGAGGAGGTTAAAGTGAAAAATCGAACTCGATGATCGGGTGGATTGAGGGGCATGCGGGTCGATGCTTGGAGAGACACGCTCGGTCTTCAAACTCACTGGGCTCTGGCTCACTCGAGACATTCTTCTTCGCGGAGGCTCATTGTCGTCTCCTTGACGCTTTGTGTGTGCCTGGAGAGAGCTCGCGTCCGGGAGAGGCGGCGAGGAGCGCGAGGCCTGCCATTGCGACATGCAGATCCACTTAGATGCGTCTACAGCCTGACGGGCCCACCCACTGACTGCACGTATGTCCTGATCTATTGTACATGCCATCATTGCATTACGAACGCTGACTCATTCTAACGCAAACTGCCACATGAAACACACTCCGTAAATGACACGTCCCTCGCGGCGCAGTGCTTCTTTGAACAGGCTCCCGTTTACGAAGGCGAGCGTTGGCTATATAAATTGCAATTTTTCCATGGCTTTAGGCGTAGTAACAGCGCTCAAAGCCCGATTGCTGGCGGTAGGGTTTATTAAAAACAATCCGCGGGTCAAGGCTGTGCTCGATCACCCTGCTGGACCGTTCACTAGTGAGTGTTGTCAGCGTGTCTTTCGTTTTCTCCTTACCCTGACTTTCGTTAAGATGTACGATCCATCCAAGTTGCAGGGAATGTAGAGGGTACAAGCGTTATGAGAGCTTACAAATTGCGTGTGTGCTCCGTAGCTATTGTGGTCATCTATAAAAACCCTCTAGCAGTATTTCCTTGAAAAACCATGGTGGCCAGGTAGTGCAAGAAATGATACTTTCAAAGCCAGGGCGCACATACCATTATTCTAAGTAGCTGAAACACGTCGCAGATTAAATGGGAAGGGCTTCTCTCCTTCTGAATAGTCTCACCACCCTTCACAACATACGCACTGTAGTCCACTTTTGGGCACCTTCTTTCAAGTGGGGAATCTCATTGGCAAATATCGCTGACTTTAATCGACCAGCAGAGCTGATTTCTGTGCCTCAACAACTCGGTAAGGTTTGCGAGTTTCCACCTCAATTTCATATGTTACTTCCTCCCCCCTGGACTTGTGAAACACGATTGTCTTTCAAATAACATATCTCTCTTCTGGCTCGAACCACGTATGCGTACTTGCTCTGCTAGCGGTGACAGCCACGGGCATCATCTGGTCGCGCTACAGCTTCGTTATCACACCAGTGAATTACAACCTTTTCAGCGTCAACGCATTCATGGCTGTCACGGGAAGTTACCAGCTGTGGCGAAAATTTACTGCTACACCTAACTCTATGTCTGTTGCTTCGTCATCATGACCTTCGACAAAGAACTTCAGTAAGCTTCGCACGCATAGTATGAAAGAAAGAGACCAAGTGCAAATTAGAAATACAGTATCGAAATACATGTATCGTTCGGCCAACTTGTTCTTCCGACTCGCAAGGACAATCCTGCGATTAACTTTTTCTTATGCTTTGTGAATGGCAGGGAAATTCTGCGGAGGACCAGAGATCAGCATGCGGCTCTGCTCTTTTCATTTCCCGTTCGTCTCGTTGACCTGCAGTGATTGGAGCATCCGCGAAATGGTCGCCTCATTGGCCTCGTAAGCATCCATTGGAATCTGAATCGTAAAAACTATCAGCTTCTTGTCAGCAACTATAGCCCTGGCAAGGAATCGGTTGCGTCCCCGCGTAGACTCTACCTCATAATCAAAGGTGTAAAAGTCTCCTTCTTGGGCGCTGCCCAACAGCTCCACCTTAGAAACCCCTTCCTTTTTGCCTTCCAAGGCGACAATGCGAGCTCCAACTTCACTGGGGCTGCCGCTTTGTTGGATGCTCTCGATGCGGACCGGATCAACCTGTAATGTGATGCGTGCGGAGAAGAACCGGTGCCGTGTGCTTTCATTCACTTCGTCGCTCGTCCGTCTCAAGGATCTCTCTAAGGCCCTATATGTCCATAAATGCAGGCTATATCGCTTACCGCAACGCCAGCAGAAAATCCAAGGACATTTTTGCTTTTTAGAGTTACCTGTGAGAGAAGTTGAAAGTCAGTGTAAAGTAGAAACATTTGCCGTCTCTGTTCTCGAATATTTTAGGACAGTCTCACCTCCTCTTGATGCGTCTGAAGAAGTTTAGGCGCAGATGTCCAGGTCTCTGGGTACAAAAATCGAAAGATCCCGCTCGAAGAGGCGCAGGTGACGAACGTGGGAGAGCCCTTGTCTCCACTCCCTTCATTGGCAGCGATCACAGGCTTAATTTGAAGAAAAGAAGCACCCAAACATACCAAGAAAGATCCTGATATGGCCGAAATACCTCCTGAGAGCACTTGAGACCGACTGAGATCCCTGTCCACGAGAGGTCGCCGGGGAAAAAAGGCTCCACACTTCTTGTGAGCTGGCAGTCGACTGAGATTGGCAAGTGTGTAAGCTTTTGAATGGGTGGGAAAAGTTGCTAGTATACCCAGGGCCAGCATTGTGACGAGACTCCAGCATAGTCTTGAATGCAGTGGCATGGTTGACAATCCCGCGTACATCGATTTTTAATTTATGACGCAATGGCGACACAAGGAGGTCAGATAAGATGGAGAGCGGGTGCTAGCCACAGGGGGCGGGCTGGCGCAATCCCTCCTCAAGACCTAGCGCAGCGAGATATGAGATGGGACAATGCATTATCATGGATATGACTGTACATACGCACACAAAAGAGGACGAATCGATTCAGCAGACAAACGCCTAACCTCCCGTCTCTCATTTCACAACATGGCTTGCACTTAAGTACGTAATTGTCAGCCTTCCTCCAGCTCTGTGAGTGTGATCTGCGACCCATATTTTATCATCGAATTCGAGAAAGCCCATCATCGTCCAGAAAAGTGACATGGCAATTCCTTGTTGCGATCGTTGATGCGTGGTTTTGCGGAGTTTGCTGGGTTATCGATCCCTGGGTACGACCCATCGCGTGAACCTTCTCCGTTTGGGGACGATTTTGCACAGGGGACATAAACCATTAAAACAGAAAAAGACGAGTCGTTCCTTCGTTGTTTCCTTACTCTTGCTTCTGCCTAGCTTGACGCTCCACCACTACTGAGTTTTGTCCTTAAATTAACATGCATTCCAGCTTTCGTTCCGGACCTTTTCTCCTACGAGTTGGATTATCCCAAGAATTGAAGAACACAAGAAGACAGAAGGTAAATATGAGACGACTATCACTATCTCATCGCCCGCTCACTAAAACCTGTACGGACACCCCAGAGTTCACAAAAGTATCACGCCGTCAGTCCACATCAAATTCTGCTGTCCAAAAATCATTTTTCATCGGCGTTGCTAAGTTATGTGATAGTAAGATGATGACATGCGTGCAATAGTTTGTATGAAGTTTCCTGCATTTCCTCTCAACTCAATTGTCCAATCGCTCCGCATTTCGCGTCTATTTGAAACAAAAGAGATACACTGATGCAGTCGGTACCAGAAACGATTTCTGTTTCTCTGAAGGCGAACATGCATGTAGTCGACAAACCAGAGTTCGAGAAGCAGAAAGACACCAACATCACCTACTACAGACTTATGCCCCTTCCCACAGATGTGCCTTAATCAGATGACTTGCCACCGAGAGCCTTCTTGATCTCGTCGTAGAAGACCAGGACAAGAGCTCCGCCTGCCCCGCGAAGAACGTTAGACCAGGCACCCTTAAAGAACGCCTTGGGTCCCTCATTTTTGATGATCTTACTAATGCAGTCAAGTGTTCCATCGTACAGTTTTTTTCCGCCGGCCTGCATCATGAGGCGACGGCGAATAGTATCAAGTGGATACGAGACGATACCCGCCGCCGCCGTCACGGCCTGCGCAATTGCCCACCGGTAGAGGATGCCAGCGTTCTTCTCGTCCTTGAAGAGCGCGCCCTTGGCAGTATCATAGAGTCCGAAGTAAGCCCCGCGGTAGACAATGATGCCCTGCACGGACACACCGAATCCCTGGTAGAGGGCGAGAGGCCCGCTCGCCTTGGCGACCTTCCCCAGGCAATCCAGCAGGCCGTTGAACTCGCGGGCGCCATCTTTACCGAGATCCGCTGCGAGACGAGTTCGTGCAAAATCAAGCGGGTAGACGATCAGCAGGGAAGCTGCACCGGCAAGACCGCCCGCTGCCATGTTTGAGCCAAAGAAAGCCCAAAACTGAGTCTGCGGGTCGTACTTGGGGAACATGGCCTTAAAGGTATCCTTAAACGCGAAGTTGAACGCTTGGGTAGGAAAATAACGCAAGACATTTGCCGCGTTTCCGCGCCACAGGGCACTGACGCCCTGTTCTTTTGACACGCGCACCAACACGTTCACCACGCCCGAATAGCGGGGCACCTCCCCGGAGGCAATCTTGGGGTTGGCATCTTGTGTCTGCAGCAAGAGCTTGACACGTTCGATAGGAGCCACCGCCGTTTTGGAGACCCCAGCTGCGATTCCGCCTGCCATCCAATCAATGAGAACATCGTTCCAAGTTTTGGCCTTCTTCTCAGACAAGGCCATCATCTTGGCATGAACATTGCTGATAGGAGTCTGCATCTTTGACGTGAAGGAGACGGAGTGGCGGCTAGAAGCGCGTCGGCCTGCGATATAAGACATGAAGAAATAGTTAGGAAGACGTTTGTGAGTTTTTGCAATGTGCAATAGTTGAATAACAGTGAGTTGTACAGCAAAGGAACAAGAACAAAGCCGACGAGTGTAAATTTACCGCACGCGCGAGCCAAGTATTCGATTTCAGAACGTGAGCGCATTTCACTTCGCACCGTCATGAGAGACACCACATGCTTGCGAGTGTATGTCAACGTGAATCGTCAAAAGGCGCGCGGAACGACAAGGCCAACGTAAAAGTCGTGTCTACAAGCCATGAGTGGAGCGGGAGCCACCAAGATCTCTCACAAGAGCCAGCTCGCCCGTCAGCCACGGGCTAGCCAGCCATTTGCTAGACAGATTTATTCACCATCGGGCTCTAGCTTACCCCCACAAGGCACTCAGTGCGAAACACGGAGCACCTCAAACACATGAAAAGCGTTGCGTGTGACACATGCACGATAAAACTAAGAGTGGGAATGTACGAATGTCAAGAATGACGGAGGCTTCAGTCAGCCTCATCTTGCGCCCGAGGTCCACCAGAGTCACAGAGAGAGCACGCAAACTGTTCAGGCTTGTATGCCGACATTATAGCATTTATCTTCATCGATCAGAGATCAGAACGTGCTCCTGAGAATTTTGAGCGAAAAGACTGACATTGATGTGGTTTTTGTGCAAACCCAGCCCCGTACCATGCATAGTTCTCCGTCGCCTCGCCCGTGTAAGCGTAAGCGAGAGGGAGAGGCAGAAAGTGCGCTGGGAAAAAGGACGTGGGTTCTACCGGCCCTGGATTCGAAGATGTCAATCATTTTAAATAGTTTTCGCGTGCAGTATGTATTTGTTGCTTTCTGGACGTGCGCGCACTAAAGGCATGTCCCCCGTGAATAGTCCGTGCAACAGCACGGGCTGATGACGTAGCCCCCAAGAGGAAGCTGCGACATGAAAAGTATCCTGGACCGGTTCATCCGCTGCTTTTTATGAAAATGACCGAAGATCGAGGAGAGGATGCGCGTTATGACCATACACATACTTCTAGCTTGCGCAAACCTACGCATGCGTCACCTGCACCGGACCACAAATTTACGTAGGTTTTAACCGCGACTGGTAGCCTAGTGACCTTGGCTATTTCTTCCTTGTGCATCTTAACCACAGAGGTGGCGGTGTCGTTGTAATGATATCAGAGTGGAACTGACCCATTCCTACAAACGACCAGCGATGAAGGAGCCGTTTATTTTAACAAGACCACAGGACACTAGGAGAGTCATGATTTATCTTGCATTCTTTCTACTTCTTCCGTACGTTACGGGATTTCGACCTTCGTCTCCTGCGGTCAGTTTTCGGAACCGGTATGTCTGTTTTCGCTCTTGCTGCGCAACCAGGGTGGTGCCTTTGTCATGGAAGAATGGCTTAGACAAGAAACGAGTCGCGGGGACGAGGATGTTACTACAGGGGGAGGATGCATCAAATACCCCGTCCACTGGACTCAAGTGGAACCAGGCTATACGAAATAACCTGTTTTTGGGCGTGGAGCCATCCCCAGACGTGACAGCAATTTTGGTGGTGTATTTCGTGCAGGGTGCTATTGGCTTGGCTCGCCTTGCGACAACATTTTATCTGAAGGACGATCTCCATCTCTCTCCGGCCCAGTCAGCGGCCCTCATGGGAATTTTTACGGCCCCATGGCTCCTGAAGCCTTTATACGGCTTTCTTTCTGACGGGTTTCCCTTGGGCGGTTATCGACGGCGCTCTTATCTCGCCATCTCCGGCTTACTAGGAGCGGTGTCATACTTCGTCCTGGCATTTCCTGGGCTGGTTGACTCTGTGGCTGCGGCGACGTTAGCATGTACGTTCGGCTCTTTGTCCGTGGCGGTCAGTGACGTTGTGGCTGACTCAATTGTAGTTGAGAAAATTCGTACGGAAAGTCCCGCAGGCAACCTCAAGCTTGCCGGAGGATTGCAGTCCTTGTGCTGGGGAAGCTCTGCCGTGGGAGGCATCGTCAGTGCCTATTTCTCGGGATTTCTGCTCGAGCATCTTGGCACACGGGCAGTTTTCGGGATCACTGCCATCTTGCCGCTCCTGGTAACGCTTATTTCCATGGGCATCCAGGAAAGACGCGTCACAGTGGACTACTCGCACTCATGGAACAGGGCGAGGGACCAAGTTGCTGCGCTGTGGTCTGCGGTCTCCCAGAAGTCCGTCTACTTGCCTCTCTTTTTCCTGATACTGTGGCAAGGAAGCCCTTCAAGCGACTCCGCATTTTTCTACTTTTTAACCGGTGAGCTTGGCATGGGACCCGAGTTCCTAGGCCGCGTGCGCCTGGGCACCAGCATCGCCTCTCTAGCTGGAGTCTGGCTGTACCAGCGCTACCTCCGGGAGGTGCCTATTTCCAAAGTTCTGCTCTGGACGACGCTTGCTTCGGTTCCGGTTCGTGTTGACGGGCAGGATATATTATGAGCGACAAATTGACTACTGTCTCATGCTCCCCTTCTTGTCAAGTGTATGTGTTTTGGGGATGCAGAACTTCTTGACAGCCTGCGTTTAGTCAACAGTCTCTTTTAACTCTTGTAAACGACATTTACAAGCCGTGATGCGCTTCAGATCCCTAATTCCGTTTTCCTGTTTTTATCTTTCACCCTCCTTTTCTATAGTTAGGTTTGACACAGCTTGTTCTCGTGTATCATATTAATGCGGGTCTGGGCATTCCTGATGAGGTCTTCACATTCGGCGATAGCGTTGTCCTTACCGTGCTCGGCCAAATCGCCTTCATGCCCACTCTTGTTCTGGCAGCGCGGCTTTGCCCCCCTGGCATCGAAGGCACTTTATTCGCAACGTTAATGAGTGTCTTTAACGGCGCAGGAGCACTCGGGACCGAGCTAGGCGCTCTCTTGACTTCTGCACTTGGCGTCACCGAACGCAATTTCGAAAATTTAGGTTTGCTCATCATTATCTGCAACCTGAGCAGCCTTTTATCCTTGCCTTTCCTTTCCTTGCTGGGAAATGAGGATGATAAAGTTGAAGTAGATAGTGGTACATGAGAAATCTGCACACAATGACACACAAGGCGAAGTCCTTTTAAAAGAGAGATGAGCTCTTGATGATAGTATGTACAGTATGCGAACGCCAAATTAATCTATGCTGTCACATGTGCGGTAGCCCGCAGCCTATCCATCGGGCATACCGACTCAATATGCATTGGTCCAAACTAGTGTTGCTTCACGCAGATGAGATGGCTACTTTAGCAACGGTCACTCCGCACTTGCTTACTATTGCCCTCTTTCCAAGTTTGAGTACCTCTTCTAAAGTCGCTCTCACTTTCCGTATTTCCGACAAATATCTAGGTGAGCACGCGACAAAGAGCACTGATGCAAAGAAGGAAAGCTCGATCTCGCGGTGATCCCACAAAGGGTTCGAAGCAGCCTGCCAAGTTAAAGGAAGGTGCCCACTCACTAGGGCAGCGTGTTCTCCTTGTCGTCGCCCATCCCGACGATGAAACCATGTTCTTCTCACCAACAATTTCTCACTACCGCCGTCTCGGCTGGAGCACATCCTTGTTATGCCTCTCAACTGGTAAGCCTGGAAGGTGCTACCATTAAGGAATAAGAGAAGGGCATGAGGCTCCTTTCATTTCTTGCAGCCCAGGACGACATGCATATGCTCACCTATTGAATGTATCATAGGCAATTTTTATGGTCAAGGTCCCGTGCGTTCTGGAGAACTTCGACAGGCGTGCCGTCTGCTTGGAGTTCCTGCACGCCAGCTGACCATAATTGACAGAGAAGCCATACAGGCAAGAGTGTAATGCGATCGCTCTCCAGGATTTGATCCTACATCAAAATTCTATAACAAATCTCCGTTTATGTACAATTTATCTGTAGTACAGGATAGTCCGACCAATGCGTGGCCGGAAGCATCTCTTTGCCCTATTATCCTCGACGCGGTGAAACGCAATGATGTACAAGAGGTACATATGGAACAGACTTTGTCTGTGATGACAAGCACACCATGCTCACATGTTTCTCTGGTTGACACAGGTTGTGACGTTTGATGACAGCGGAGTCTCGGGTCATCCAAATCATGTGGCACTGTCACGGGCGGTCGACTTTCTCGTCGGACCTCAAAGTAAAGAATTCGTGATGCCGCGCGGCGTTAAGGTTTGGAAATTGGAATCAACAAATATGTTTAGAAAGTATATTGGCCCTCTGGATATCCTTTTTTGTATCGCAACGTCAATGTGGTTGTGGATATATGTGAACTGCAATCGAAAGGATCTATCTGCAGGAGGATGGCGTCACAGTCTATCAGGCAACAATAGGTTTCTGCTATGTCTCAACGACAGGCCAGTCTTGACGTATCAGGCGATGATGGCACATGCCAGCCAATTTGTATGGTATCGCCGCTTGTTTGTGATATTTTCCCGCTATACATATGTGAATACTTTGTGGGAGGCGGGTGAGGGACGCCATGTTGACAGCAATCATGCGATAAATGAAGAGTGGAACCTATAATCTATGATAGTAATAATTGTAGAAGCACGTGTCACTAAAGCTCTTAAATCAACCAGTCGAAATTTTGAAGCTGGAATTGCTTTCACTACGCAGTCAGGCGGTGCGTCTGATGAGACATCTCCTCGATAGGCCAAGACATGGGCCGCAGTTTGGAAGGGTGATACGAGCGTCATTGGACGGCGAGCGCTTAAGCTTCTGCCAGACAAGTCTTCCTTCGTGTGTATTGTGCGAAATTTCTCGCGTACCACTTTTTCACTCAAGTAATCATAGCATGCTCAATTGTCTGCGCTGATCATAAAAATCCATCTCTTACTGGGACTGCCTATCATTGTCGTTCTCCAATTGCAGGTTGCCGCGTCTGAGGAGGAAGGCCACTGTAGGTTCTCGCTTACCATCAGTCGAGATGCCAGCAGATAGTGCCTCCGTATCTTCAGAGCCCTCAAGCTTGTTGTCTATCGTAGATCGAACGGCCTACGATCGTCTTATCAAGTCAATCGCAGATGCGCTTCCGGAATCTACACGGTCACAGTTTCGAGGTAAGGAAGAGAGGAGATGGAGCGCTTCAAGAAAGTGATATGTATGTATATATATGAGCCTTTCTCTGTTCCCATCGCATGATCTCTCAGATGAAGCAAAAGAATGCACAGACTACGCTAGGGCACGAAAGTTGATAGAGTTGATACTGGCCCAAAGTGCGGTGATCATGGCTCGGCCAACAGAGAAGGACATCGAGGGCTCGTACCAGGTGAATTTCTTCCGGTGAAATCGCGCGTCCCATGAGAGCCTTCCCCTTGAAACGTTGCTCGTACATTTGTCTAAGACACATTTATTTTGGCGGCCCTGTAAATGAACAGGTATTGATATCGTTGTTGGATCGCTTGTCGGATCCGGAAGACCTCCCGATTATGGTCGATAAGATCCTCTCTAACTTACGCGCGTCTGTGGAGGATAAACCCAGTCTCAGGTTAGATTTAATTTTCCACCAGGGGCAAATTTGATATTCATATTATCCTGGCGGTCTCGTCCTCCGTAGCCTGACTGTTCTAAAACTAAGTCGATTGCACAATTTACGAAGGTTGAAGCTCCTTTGCAACTTCTACAATCTCTTGAAATCGGGCACATCTGAGCGCTTTCAAGTTCTTCTAGTCATCATCGAGTATGCTCGTGACACGAAACAGGTAATAGAGGAGGAAAAATGGAGGTTTTTGCTTAAGTGTGGTCATGTCAAGTGTTTTACTCGATCTAGAAGTGCGCTCAGTCTTGATAATCCATCTCTCATCACGACAACTCTCGCTAAAGCTTGATATATTGTCAGATTTTTTTGCCGATTTGGAAAACTGGAAAAAAAATTGGCGGCATCTCTCTGCGGAGGACGAGCGACAATTGTA